>JACCDY010121642.1_pt1 | contig 14789 bp, 25 predicted proteins | sample 7446391 | NCBI WGS metagenome assembly JACCDY01 (sample SAMN15323451, study PRJNA562643) | freshwater metagenome | isolation source: river surface water | place: USA:Blue River Watershed | collected 2017-08-18 | reverse complement strand
TGTGGAATGAGTCACATAGACACTATCACAACCAAACACATCTAGTGGATTTAATTGATAATATCAATTCAATTAAATTTGAATCTACCAAGGATTGTGAAAAGCTAATTCTAGCCGCTCTATTTCATGATATCATTTACAATCCAATGAGGAATGATAATGAAGAGAGATCTGCAAAATTTTTCATAGATCATTGTGTTGAGAAAAATAGTGATGTCTATGATATTGAAGAAATAATTTTGGAGACAAAAACTCATAACCCATCAACAAAACTCTCAGAGATATTTTCAGATCTTGATATGAGTATTGTCAAATCGGACTTTCCAAAATTACTTGAGTGGGAAGAGGGTATTTGGGAAGAGTATAAGGGGGTTGGTAGGGAGAGATATAAAGAAGGTAGATTGAATTTCTTGAATAGTCTTCTTGATAAATATCCAACAAATTGGGAAAATCTATCAAAACTCATAGAGTGGGTTGAAAAAAACTAGTCTTGTCAAAAAATGTTTCCAGAGGTTTGGTAATTATATTTAAATAGTTCTATATTTGTCCCTTAGTTGACAAATGAGAATGCATTCTTCGGAAATATCAAAGACTATTGAGAATTTTATTAATACAGATAAATCTATCTGGGAGGATTTACACGGATTGAATAAGAAATTCATTCAAATTCTGTTTAGTAAACATCCAGAAATATCTTTTCTAAAGTCATATGAAGAAACACAAAGGATTTGTGAATTTGATAATCCATTTAAGGATGATATAATTTGGTCAAATAATATCCATTTACCAAAAGTTAAAAATTCAAATACTTTTGGGAATTGGTCCTATAGATATGACCACGCAAATGAATCCACCTATATCCGATATGGATGGGAAGCATCACTCCACCCAAAGATAAACCATTTTATTGAGGAAATTTTCTTCAAAACTATTTGGGGGGAAAACAGCAATAGGCATTTAGAAAGATTTCCAAAAAGGAAATTTGAGTTGATCAATGAGTACAATCATCAAAAATTGAATAATATCGTTGATCTGATTAGAATTTGTAGGGATATAGAGGGTAGCTTAAAACCAAAAGAAATCTATATTATCCAAAATGATTTGGATCATGATTCGGAAATTGGTTTTCTTCAACTTCTTAAAATTTATTCTGAGTATATTACTTGGGATGACCTAAAACCATGGACTCTAAAATTTAAATCAAGTAGAATAGTTCTCCTAAATGAAAAGCCAAATTTGGTATCATATGATACTAAACAATTTCGAAACATTCTTATTGTCTATCCAATTGAAATTTTAGATATTGATTCAAAAATAAAAGAACTTAAATCAGAGATAGAAAGATTGAGTAGAAATGTCAACTCAATTGAGTCAAAGATATCAAACTCTGGATTCATTGATAAAGCCCCTAAAAATATCATCGAATCGGAAAAAAAGAAACTAAATGACATGAGATCAAAGTTGAATCAAAACCTTGATATTTGGTCAGAGCTTTTTTGGAAAAATATTAACGAGAAAAATATTAATTAAATGATGAATTTCTTCAACCCTAATAAAAGTCTATTTACTATTTTAATTGGATCATTATATTTAGTTATTGATAGTATTGTTAATGATATTAAGTGGAGAATTAAAAAAATAAGATACAAATGAACTACAAGATAATCTCAAATGAAAAAATACTAAATGAATTTATAGATTTCCTACCAGAATTGTCTGATGGGGAAACCTATTATGTGTCTCTTTTTGCCAGATCCAAATATTCGGATGGTAAATTAAAATCTGATAAGCAGCAACTTAAAAGATTCACCTCAAGAAAGGGCTTTCTATTTGATAAGATAAAGCAATTGGAGTGTGAAGTCGGATCATATAAACAAGGAGATATCCCAATTCCACAGGAGTCTCTAGCTCTCTACATAAACCCAAATCCCCGTTGTTTCCAAAAGGCAGCAAAGGAGGGCTTAAAAAGATTCGCTGACCTGATAACTAAACCATATGATGGATGGAATCCACATCAAGAAATTTTAAGTATAATTCATAAGTCACCATCAAGGAAAGTATTTTTTGATGTTGATTTTGATGGGGTTGATTTGAAGGAAACCATAGAGAAGATTGACAGTGGTATTTTGAATAGGGAGGCTGTTAATTATCTTTCAACTAGAGGTGGATTTCATGTCCTAGTTGAGTTGTCTAAAATTTCACCTGAGTATGTTAAGACTTGGTATGGTAAGATAACATCACTTAGCGGTGTTGATGTTAGAGGGGACAACTTAATTCCTGTACCCGGATGTGTTCAGGGTGGATACGAACCATATTTTCTTGATAAAATAATGTATAAATACACTTAATATATAACCATATGAAATATTTAAAAAAATTTGATACTCATTTTGATGATGGAATATTTGAATTGACGAAGGATCAAATAGAAATTTCCAAATCATTCTACTCCGGAAAGATAATAAAGTGTCTAGTTGTACCATATCATACGTATCAAGATATGGAGAAAATCGTGCCATACACACCATCAACATATCTTTTTCCTGAAAGGGAACTCTCATTGAGTGATATAAGAACATTTATATCTAGAATCACAAAGGACTCTAGATATAATGAGTACATTATTGTAACTTGTAATATGAATATAATTTCAGATATGTATGATGGGTGTGTCCGAATACTCACATATGATGGTAAAATAGTGCCATGTCCAATTAAAACATTTAATGCAAATATTCACTCTATAAGGCACAAAATTCTAGAAAATGATGACTTTGGTCCAATCAAAGATCAAAATATATCATATACCATGATAGATGACATTATCAATAAAATTAATAATGAACAAACTCTAACAGACCATGAGCTGAAAGTAATTGATAGTATTGGTGAAGATGTTATTAGGAATAGATTGAAAGATATGTATAAGTATAGATAGTAAACAATATCAAAAATCATAATATAAAAGTGAATGGAAAATAAGACTCAACTTAAAGTAATTATTGGATTCGACGAGAGGGGTAATTCAAAGCTCCTGAGCCAAGTTTCTGACTCGGGTATGGTAGTTTTGGGGTATGATATCCGTCCCAGTGTTGTTGAGATGGTTGGTACTAATTTTACCAAAAAAGACGGCATAGTCTACTATGATTCCTATTTATATTTTAGCGACTTAGTTGAAGCCGCCAAGATATCCATGGTAAATGGGAAGAACTCAATAATGTGGAAAGTTTTTATACCTGATTTGAAAAAGTAATTTCATTTCATTATATTTGGGTATGAAATATAAATTCCTAAAGATTTGGGACTTTTTTAGGTGGGATCTACCAAGGTTCTTCAAAAACATTTGGAGGTTTCGAAAAGAACTTACCCATTTTGGTGGGTGGGATTGGCATCACACTCTTTCTATTCTTAAGAAGTCTCTCCAAATTCAAGAGAGATCAATGTCAAAAAATTCAAATGAGGTTAGTGAGACTTTGAATCTCAAGCTCTACTATATGCGTAGATCAATCTATCTAATTGACTGCATTCTTGAAGAAAAATTTCGAGAAATGGCTGAGACTAAGTTGGGAACGAAAACCATTTTTAAGGAATTTAAATTTGAGACCATTGAAGGATCGGACTCAAAAATGCTTGTATGGGAGGATGAGACAGATGAAGAGCGGGAGATCAATGAGAAGATATTCTACGAGGCTGCTAAAATTGAGAAAGAGGTGTGGTCTGAACTTTTTGATATACTTAAGGGTGATGTCTACCCAATAGATATCTATACTAAGTTTAATGATAAATCGTATGAGGAATTTACCAATGGTAGGGGATTAAATACTTGGTGGTACTAATATAAAATATAATGAAAAGTTGTGTTGTTCATATATCTACAAATTCTGGATTCAGTGATGAATCAATTGCCTGTGGTCTTATTCATATCAATGAAGATGGATCTTATCTATTCAAATGGTCTGAAGAGAAGTTAGATATTGCTGTAAAATTAATTGGGAAAAATAGTCAATCAGTTAAAGACCTGATAAAACATATTTTTAGGGGAATTGAATTGAATAAGGATGTTCCTATTATTAGCTGGATTGAACATCAAAAAAAGAGCGGAACTGGTCTTATAAAGTTGGGTGATGTCCGGCCATTTATTCCACAAGTCGGTGGAGGTGAAAAAGAAATGGATCTTTGGTATAACAAAACAATATGAGAAAATATATAACCGAATATATTAAAAATCTAATACTTCTAAATTTAGGTAAATCAATTACTTTGATTGTTAGTATTATCTTAGGGGTGATTTTACTATCTACCCACTCACCAAGTGAGATACCCATTGAGTATAAAATTGTTTCTAAATTCACATATAATGATGAGGTTAATTATATTATTATCAAAAATGATGGCCTACAAATTGATAGTGGGGGTGAGGAAAAAAACGGGAAGTTAGTAAAGATGATATATCCAATTTGGTATAGTTTCCTAATATTCTTTTGTGTCGTTCTATCTTGTATATCTGTTGGTGTAGTCGTTTTTTCCCTGCATGATCTAAACTCATCTTGGGAAACTAGAGATGTTTCATATAAATCAAAAATGGGTCTAATTAGGTGTTCTGAGGAAATTGAAGGTGGTAAGACAAATTTCTGTTATACATTTCTGGGTAGACTAGTTTATAGATCTCCTGTCTTACTTGACTCAACCTCCATTATGTTCTTGTGTAGGGACGAGATTAATATCAGAAATATTAACATCTACCCTGAATATCTTTCAAAGTCCGAAAAAAGACTTAAAAAATTAAATAAAATATTAGGCTAATCTTTCTTACCCCAATCTGCCTTACTTAGGAGGTTTATTAGTTCGGACTTATCAGACCTTTTCATATTCAGTCTCTGGGTAAATTTCTTAAAGTCATCAATTATATTTTTTGGTAAAACATCAAGAGGATCTTCTCCAGTTTGAAATTTTTTAGGGTCTATTTCTTTAGTGAATCTAAAACCTAATTCTCTCTTATGAGTAAGACCCAACTTTGGGAGTTCAAAGTCTATCCCATCTATTTTGCAAATATTCTGTAAATATTTTAATCCATTTTTAAAATCAGAAAATCTTGATGTATCACCAAGTTTGCCAGCATCAACCTCGTAACAGATGGTCAATTTTACACTAGAAGAAATTGATAAATATTCCATGAAGTTGTTCACGGAATTGGAATATCTTTTTGAGACTTTTTCAGGTTCTCCTAAAAACTCACCTGTTTCATTTTCATCAAAGTCACTAATATTTGATAAATCAATTTTAGCAGTTCTCATATTTTTTCTCATATACTCGACCTCAAGATAGATTCCAATTAAAGAAAAGCTTTCAATTATAATACCATCTTGATCTTCAAAGTGTAGAATATTTTCCCTGATGATTTGGATAGTCTCATAAACTAATGATTTATCTCTCAAATCTGAGATGATTTGATCAATTTCAATTTTAGTTAAAACTTTTGACATGTTGTATATATAAAAAAATTAGTATATTTACCTAAACATTAGATTAATGCCAAACTGGTCACGAAATTATCTAACAATATCAGGAACTGAGAATGATATGTTAGATTTATACAAACATCTTCTCAAGGCCCAAAATGGGGATGAGGTTTTTAAATTCTCTAATGTATTTCCAATCCCCGATAAAATAAAGAATACAATTTCACCTAGTTCATCTGCAATTGGTAGGAAATTTATGGATGTTGATACAAACAAGGCAAGATCAACTAAGATAGATCAAATACTTGATGGTGGATCTAAGGATGTGAATCTTATACCAGTTGAAAATAACACACCAGAAAAGTGTGTAGAATTAAAAAAGGAATTTGGTGTCGATAATTGGTATGATTGGAATGTATCCAACTATGGGACTAAGTGGGATATAGAAGTTAGTTCAGGTAGATACACAAAATCAGACACATGCTTTGTGTGTGAATTTGATACAGCATGGTCACCACCTATTAATTTTATTGATAGGTTGCAAATAAAGTTTCCAAAAATTGACATTGAATTGATTTGGGACATTGAGGGATATGACGACTGTGGTAGGCTTTGTACCAAAAGATCCGAAGATGGTGTTACCTTCAATTTTGAAGAATCAAAATTGGTATATAAAACAAGTGAGGGGGAAGAAATTAAATATACTGAAAATGGTTGGGTCTATGTTGAGACCGGAAATCCCTGTGATGATGATGTCTTTGATAATTCTATAATAGAAAATCCTTTCCGTGGAAACTAAAGATAAAATATGTGGATTTATATTAATTCGGGAATATCCTGGATGTAGCAAAAAAGTTGGGGATTTTGTGCCCTATACAACCGGTGAATTTTTAGGATATCCAGAAATATGGAAGCCAGTTTACAAAAAATCTTGGACAAGAATACTAAAAATTAATAAAATATTAGGAGATAATGAGAAATAATCTAAAATCAGCAATTGAAAGAGCCATTGAACACGACTTTATAAATCGTGTTACTTCAGGTGAGTGGGTTGGTCAGATCCCAAAATATACTGAATTTGGTCATCTGAGGGATGGTGTTATCCACTATAATGTAATTATGGACATGGGACATCAGATGAGAAATGTAAGTCTCAAGTCCTTCAGCTTCCAAACTTTGAAAGATTTTGGGTTTAGAAGATTCAAAATTGATAACTTTGGATTAAGACATTTTGACACAAACTTTGGGGGGACTAAAATACTTGATATTACTCCACAAGATTTTGAATCAAAATTGATGTTTGATCCAGATATTCAATCTATGAAATTAATTGATTCTGAGATGGATTTCTGCAAATATCTGATTATTCCAAACTTCACTAAATGCAAATCTGGATCAGAAGAAATTACAATTAGTAATTACCAATATTTGAGATCTGGGTATTCCGCTAGACGCGAGGGAGAACTTCCTGTTCTGTCTAGATGGTTTGAATTCCCAATTGAAATGCCACCCGCAAAATATCTTCAATTAGTTCTATATTCAAAAGATCAATTGATTAAGGAAGCCCAATCACGAAGTGAAGAAGTTAGTCCAGATCTTGAGGACTGGAATATTATTGCAATACTTGGTCAGAACTCGGGGGAGGTTGAGCCAATGATTCCTGTTACAATGATGCGAAATGCTCTTGGTATGGAAGAGGGTGGTAATGGACAACCACTGGATAAGGAAGAATACCAAAAGTCGGTTGATTTTTGGTCAAAAAGGGCTATTGTAAAATAGCCCTTTTTTCCCTTATATATAGTATATGAATAATCTAAATAAATTTAGTCAATTTAACGAATCTCTAAAACCGAGAAAGGGATTTAAGAAAATAGTTGTTGATGGCGAAGAGTTTCTCTATTCAGTATCTCGGCCAAAAAATGGTGGAGTTGATCTAATCCTATATAACCCCAAAGGGGAAAAAATGAAATTAGAAATATCCACAAATTAAATATCCCAAAATCTGAATTCATTTCTAAAGACGGGAGTCCTGTCTGGAAAGGGAAGCACGATGACGCAGCGTGGGGTAAAAAGTCAATATCATGGGTCATAAAAAATAAATTGAAGGTTAATGAGAGTACTTCACATGATATATCCATCAGTCTAACTAGTGATGAATTGGAGGATGATTTCTATAATTTCAAGGGTGATCTAAGAGTAGATGTTAAAATATCATTTGACGATAAGTATTCTGGTAGTGTGAGTTCTGATGGATTTGAGTTTAATTTCAAAATCACCGATGATGTGAATGTTAAGATATTTTCTAACTCACCATTACCAAAAAGAATTATTATGCAAAAAATTGTTGATAAAATTGCGGAGATAATAAATCAAGATGAACCTTAAAAAATTCAAATAGATTCTTCATCTTTCAATTCCCTTGATTCAATCTCCTTTATAAATCTAGACAAATATCTATTTAATACCACCAGCTCTTCCAATCCAACACCTTCTCTCTTTATTATCTTTGAAAGATCTGGGTAATTTTTTATTATTTCATTTTTTGTATATGACTCTTTTTCAAACCCATCAATTAATGAAAATACTTGACCAAACTGAAAGGCGATTACTTTCCAAATATCCTCTGGTGATTCATTTTTCCCAGGGAATTCAGTCATCTTTGTGAAGTCTATCTTTTTTAAAACATTCAATTTATCGTCCAATCCACTACGAAGAGCTGATTTTATCTCACTTCTTAATCCAGTTCTAGAATAGAAGGAAAGTATGACCCGCATTGTTCTCAATATCTTCTCATCCAAATCCCTTTCAGTTGGTCCACTAATTGGAATTGGGTAAAATTGTTTATGTCTATCATATGTGTACCAAATGACATTCTGAACTTCATCAGCTGTTCCCTTGAAGACTTTAATAAGCCTTCCATCCTTAAATATCCCTAAATTTGAATTCACTGGTTTATCTGGTAAAATATTAGATAGTTCACTATTCCAATATTTACATATATCACTAGCCTTTGATATATCCCTTGGTATCTCATCAACTGAAACAATAACATCCCAATCTCTACTATCCTCCGATCCAAATATCCAAAATGGAGTCTCAACAAAATTTTCAAAAATCATAATATATTTCATCTTTTTATATATATTTGAATAATGTATAGATATCCATATTTTTTAACTGGACATCGTGTAGTTTGTAAAAAGGACTTTAACATTCTTAAGTCTGGTCAAAGTTACTTAGTATCTGATATTACTTATAACAATGAAGAATTATCAAGTGGTTTGATTCTAATTCAAAATGTTGGTTGGTTCTCCTTTGATTTATTTGAGTCGGTTAATGAACATAGGGTTAATAAAATTAATATAATATTAGATGGGATTCAATAAGGGTGATATAGTAGTTTGTATTAAACTGGATGACTATGGTCATCTAGAGATAGGCAAAAAATATGAAATTTATGATTCAATAGAAATGACCGATCAGCATGTTATCCAGATTGTTGATTATAACAGTGGTAAAAGTTTGGGATTCTATTCAATGAATAATTTTACTCAAATTGATGAGTGGAGAGATGAAAAGATTAAAAAAATTTTAGAGCAATGAATAAGGAGGAAGTTGTATATAAAATACATTCATATTTAAATCTCCCAGAAAATTGGGATTCATATGGAGGCATCGCACCAACATTGGAGAATGTTGAATTTGTTGAAAAAGTAGTGGATAAATTTCCCGATAATTTATACTTTTGTTGCCCTGGCCCAAATGGTGAAATTGAGGTGGATTGGAGAATTGGTGATATTGAGATTGAGGTTTTCTTTGAAGAAAATAGCACCATCCTTGTTTATGATAAATTAGAGGGATTATATCTATATGATGGTAAATTTGATGAATCTGTCCTAAAAAAGTTCCTAGATGATTTGTCCTAATTGCAAAAAGTCAAATAGGTGTAATTGCCCTACTTGTAACCCAAATAATATAGAATCTGGGACGATTATAACTCTATCGGACTCATATAAATGCTTTTGGTGTGGCTTTGAATTTTCTCCCGATGAATCTCTTGATGCTGAGTGGGAGATTATGATTAATAGAATCAAAAGTAAAATATCAAAAGATTATGTTACTAATTGGATTCTTAATGGATGCAATCCTGATGAATTTGAGGATTTTGAATTGAAGATGTCATCCGTCGCCCACCTCAAAATAAATACAAATTATCCAATTTCAAAGGAGGTGATAAATGCTCTAAGAAGGGGACAGAAAATAGATAAGATATTAGATAAGGTGATTGGATCATTAGATAAAAAACTATGAGTAGTTGCGTAAAATAAAAATAATTTAATTAAAGAACAAAAGTATGAATATAGAAAAAAGTAAATTACAAGATCAACAGGAGCAATTGGATATACCTGTTGTTAGGCGTAGTTGCAACTTGAGTGTGAATTTTGATACAGATTTCAAATTCTTTGCAATTATACCTGCTTTTAACATTAACCTACATTCAAAAGAATTTGAAATTGAATGGTTGTTTTTTGGGCTTTATATAGGTGTGAATAACAATTACGCCTAACTGGTACTTTTAAAGATTTGCGAACTATTTGAATTATTCAAAAAGAACTAAGGATAATTATCTAAGTCATTACCTAGATCTAGTGGAGTCTAATATAGACCTAACATTTATTAGTCTCTTCTCAGTTACTATCTGTGATGGACTTTTTCTAACAACGCTAGCCTTTGAGTTATTTTGGAAAACCCACCCAGCTATTGCCTCTCCTGTATTATAGTCCCAAACTAACTTTATGCACTCTGTTGGTATCCCAACCCTTGAGTTCGGTAGATAATCTTTACCGAATATGTTTATACACATAACAATTATTTTTCTATTCTTTGACATTCTCCTTACCTCATTTTCAACACTTTTCCAACTACCTCTATTTAATTTTGGGTGTTGTGGTATGCAATTGTAATATCTGAAAGTCAACTCACTTAGTTTGCAGTTATATGCAAAATCCTCGGTCGGGGCCAAGTGTCCTCTATCCCACCCAGAATTTCTATAATTTTCATTAGTTGCTGTTTTAAGACTCTTTCTATCATTTCTAAAATCAAATTTATCACGATCACACTCCCCACCCCCATTCAATAGGGTATAGACTACAACTGTCGGGGCCAAATAGTCTCTCTCAAAATATGAAGTGTAATTTGATTTTTTTATTACTACATCCCAAGTCTGGGATAATACCGTTGAACAGAAAAACATTGATAAAAAAAGTAAGTAGTATTTCATTAGTTATATATATAAATATATATCTAATGGACTATCTAATTGGATTTAAGGCATTTGAATCAACAACCATCCTTGATAAGGATATAGAGAAGTATTTTCCAAAATCCCTAACAGTAGTAACAGACAGAGGTGAGTTTAATTTCAAAAAATCAAATTTAACAAGAGAAATTGATATAATAAGAATTGTATATGAACAAAAGATCTGGGGTGAAGCAGATAATCTTGAAATAGATTTACACTTTGTTAGGGAAAAGGGGGGACTCAAAATACTAGTTGATGTGACATTTGGTGACTTTATGGCATCTGAATTTTCCATATTTGGTAAGAATAAAGTTAGCATTGTTCATTATAATGGGAAGGGATCAAAACAAGATCCAAAAACACATTTTGGATTTAAAAATGAATCTCTACAAGAACTAATAGACCTATTCAATAAGTTTGGATTTGAATTAAAAATTGACCAGTTCAAATTCATAGACCAAGATCCAGATGACTTTAGACCATCGGATAAGATCACAAAAATTCCAAAGATAAAATAATATATAGGGTATGTTAAATTGGAATCAATTTGAGAAATTAAATGAAAACCTATCAAGAGCTAGGTCAATACTAAGAGGCATCAATGTACCAGAATCAGATACCGACTTTCAAAATCTAAGAAGAATTCTACAAAACAATACTGGGTACCTTGGAAAATTTACTGAGTGGTTATATGTTCAGAAAGTTCCATTGGCTAGACTAGAGGCACTTTTAAAAACACTTAGAGAAGAAAGAGTATCTGTACCAATAGATCAATTCAAAACCCCTGAGGAGGTTATAGATTTTGTGTCTAGATCTAATTCAGACCAAAGTGTAAATCAGATGATAAGAGCAATACCATCAAGAGTTAGAGAATATTTTGACGATGAGGGTGTGATGGACAATCTTAAAGAGTTTCTAAAAAGTGTTGTAAAAGAAAAAGAAAAGATAATAAAGTTCTTTTCAAGAAAGGGAGGCACTCTTAATGATCTAATGGACAATGAGGGATTTGAGCAAGTAATTGAGGATATTAGAAAAATAGCAGAATTCAAAACATATGAGGAAATTTCTGAATTTTCAAAAACTGAAAACTCAGAACTTCAGTTCATATTTGAAGATGAGAGAATTTTAGTTGTTGGAGTTAAGTCCTTTGAGGGGATCCAAAAATGGGGAAGCTCATATTGGTGCATAACTCAGGATAAATACACATATAAAGATTATGTTAGTGGATCTTCTGTTCAGCTAATTGTATACTACAAGGATAAAGAGCCATTTTCCGAGAGATCAATGCTTGGGATGACAATACATGGACCATATAGAAGTAGAGACAATATAAGCGCGGCACATTGGGAAGACGATTCCTCTGCCAATCGGGAGGCTGGTAGAATATTCTCTGCAATAAAAAGGGATGAGAATTTCAAAAAAGGCATATTGAAGTCAATTGATATTAATAATATAATATCTGATCTAGAAAACGGAAATTCCGATTTCAATGACCTCTTTGATCTATCATATGAAGTAAATAGCGAGAAGCTAAACTTAAAATTAATTGATTGTATAGGGGATCATTTTAGTAACTATGGTGAATTTACGGATGGTTCCATAAAGTTTATAGAAAGAATTATAGATAAAATTAGATTTGATAAAGATAATCTAGGTATACTACTCGCTGCTATTTTAGAGGGTGCTAAATTAAATTTGGAAAAAATATGCACAGAAATTCTAGAGGACTTCTCTAATCTAACTAATAGAAAGAAGTCGGATTTTAGAAAGGAGATTTTTGATATTCTCAATAGCTACGACTTGTCTACTGATGATAGTGACTTAACACGCAATAAAAACAATACCAACGTAAAATTACTACTATCTACCTTCTGGAGCTTAATAAAAGACACTAGAGCATACCAAAGTGCATCAGAGATCAGAACCCTATTTTTCAATTTTGGGATAATAGACATAGAAGGATTCGTTGACAACTTGGATGATATTAATTTTGAAATTGTTGAGGAGTCTCAGCAAAAAAAGATAATAGATTGGTGTATAAAGAACAGCAAAATACCAAAAAACAAAGATATTTTTGAGGGAATACTCGGTGAATCAGACCCCACATTTATAAGACAAAATCAAAAATATATCTCAGAACTATTGAAATCATACAGGGTGGAAGGCAGATTGTTAGTGAAGATAATACAGAGTGTGGATGATTCTGAATCTGAGGCTATTGCGAGAAGGATGATAAAAATACCATCTGAGATTCTTAGATTCTATGATATAGATATAAGAAAAAAGTCAAAATAATTGACATATTAAATTATTTATGTATATTTGTAAAACTATTGCGGGATAGTGTAGAGGTCAACACGCTGGACTCATGATCCAGAGATCGGGTGGTTCAAATCCCCCTCCCGCTACAAGTTGTGATAGCTCAATGGCAGAGCAGCCCGTCTAAACGTGGGTAGTATTGGAAGTTTAACAGACTTATACACATAAAGCTTGGTGTATTGGGTTCGAATCCCCCTCACGACACAAATTAAAAAAGATGCTTAAAATTCTAAAACCACGGGTGACCTTTAATAAAGAACTAGCAACTGCATATACCGACGCCCTTGTTGAAAAGGGAGTTAAGGTAAAGTCAAGTATCATTCCAGATACATACAAGCCAACAAAGGATATCAGTGACCCATTTATTATTGATGTCATGGATAGGTATCGCTGGAATAAACAGATCCTGAAGTGAACTAAAAAATTGGTTCCGTAGCTCAATTGGAAGAGCTACTCCGTCCTAAGGAGTGGGTTATAGGTTCGAATCCTATCGGGATCACAAATGAGGGTTAGTTTTGACTTTGATGGTTGCTTAAGGGATAGCATGGTTGTTCAGCTTATATGCAAACTTTTTCAAAATGCTGGACATGAGGTTTTTATTTTAACCTCAAGGGATGATTCTTGCAAAAACTTTGATCTTATTAATCTAGCTAACGAATTCAATATTCCTCTAGATAAGGTTATTATGACAAATGGCTCCCCAAAAGTTGATTTCTTCCAGAAGTTCAATTTTGATATCCACTTTGATAATTCACCAGATGAGGTCGTTGCAATTAATGATAGATTCCAGGGCGCTGATAAATTCAGCAAAAGTGAATCTATGCCAGCAATTTTAGTTAATTTTGATACAGAGGAAATGGGATTCCTTTTTAATTTCATTATGAACAAATGAGGTTTAAAACATTCTTGGATCCGGCTTCAATATATACAAGTGAAGTTGATATTCTACTCATTTCATGGGAGAGATTTAATCTATCCAAATACCTATCCTTTTGGTTTACTGATGGTTCTGGTTATCTACTATATGGAGTAAATAAGGGAAAAATGTATACTCTTGATAAAAAAGTGGAGGATGTTAGATTCATAAAATTCTCAAATAAAATTCCAAATAAAAAATCAATATATGGAAAATCATATGATAAGATGGAGAGACTAAATTTAAATAGATTGAGTCCATCTGATAATTGTAAGAATTACCTTTTATATGGCCAATCAGACGAACCAAGTCCACACATTGAATCTTTTGTTGTTAAAGATTTAGAAAAACTTTTGGAGTACCATAATGATGAAATACTAAATCTCGGACTACCTGGTCTCTTAAATGAAAGCGAGGTTGGATTAGTTAAAAATTGGATTCGGATGCAAAAAATCAATAAAATAATTGAGTAATTTATTCACTTTCCATTTTTTTCAACCTAGTATAGTAGTCCTCTATTTCTTTCAAATGAGCCTTTGCGATCCTTTCAAAGAATTCTTCTCTTGTCCATGTCATTTTTATCCCATGTTTATCCAACAACTCTTTTAATTCATTGTAGACATCCTCATGCTCCGATTGAACTTCAATGCCCATTTGTATCTCCGTTTTTTCAACTATTGAAAATTTTTTCATATCTTATATATCAAATGAAAAATACAATAAAGTTCTTTCTTAAATCTATCTTTTGGACTTATCTACCAGCTTTGATTATAATAATTGTAATAAAACTAAT
>JACCDY010037244.1_pt1 | contig 14796 bp, 4 predicted proteins | sample 7446391 | NCBI WGS metagenome assembly JACCDY01 (sample SAMN15323451, study PRJNA562643) | freshwater metagenome | isolation source: river surface water | place: USA:Blue River Watershed | collected 2017-08-18 | reverse complement strand
GAAATGGTGACGTCGTAGTCTTGCAAACGACCGTCCAAGTACATGACATCAACACCGGTTGATGGCGCAGACCAGTCAACGTTGGTACCTAAGCTGGCATACACGTAGTCGGCTGCCGCGGTACCGACAATCGTTGCTGTTTGGCCCACCAAAGAGAGCAAACCTGCATTTAAACGCAAGTCGAGCAAGGTGTTACCAGAGTCAGCGGTCAGTACGTACTTAGAGTTGGTTGTCATGATGGAAGGTCCTTTTTGAAAATAAGTTATATGAATCCATTTTTGCAGATTCAGGTTTCGTTTTTAGCTACATTGAATTGCTAGTTAGTAGCAATTTGATGTAACAAAGAAGATCAGAGTACAACGGCGCTGTGCTTGAGCAGGTAGTCGGTGAGATCGGCAGAGGTGTTGGCTGTGCCAGCGTTGGTGGCGGTGGTGCCGACATCAGTGAGGATGACGGTGGCGTCTAGGCCGGTGGTGAAGTTGCCCAAGCCGTCTTTGTCAATTTGGAGTTGAAGGTCGTGCCCAGAATTGACGGTGGAGAGGTTGAGGTATTTGGACAAGCCATTGGTGCCATAGGTGGATGTGTAGCTTGAGATGAGCTTGGAGAGGTCGAGTTTGTCGCCCTGACTGATGGAGAAGTTGGTGACGTGTGATATGCCTGTGGTGCCAAGTCCAAAGACAAATGTGTCGGAGAGTTCGGCTCCGGTCATGGTGTCTGCGCCACCGTTGCCGATGATGATGTTGTGTTTGCCAGCGGTGCCTGCCAAGGCTGTGTTGTTGTTGGCAGCTTTGTCTTGCAAGAAAGCAAATTCGCTCAGGCTGGCACCCGCACTTTGAATGTGATTGGCAGCCGAGGCGTTGGGGGTGTAGTTGAATGAGACAACAGCGTCTGAGGTGAGCGCACTGGCCAATGACAGGAGAAGGCTTGAACCCGAGAGGCTGACGCCAGAGAGGTTGGCTGCAACGCCGTCTAGCTTGAGGTCGGAGAAGTCAGCGATTTGTGGTGTACCGGTGAGGGCTGCTTCAAAGTTGAGTGTGATTTTGGAGGTGGCGATGTCGAGCTGCGCACTATGCAAGTCGACGCTTGGCAAGAGTGCTACGGTCTTGAGTAGAGAGACTGAGTTGGCGTTTGTGGTGTCGCTGACGCTGACGTTGATGTGGCGTTCAACGTTGGGGTTGAGGACCATGGCATCTAGGCTGGCGTATTGAATGGCTTGGAGGATTTGTTGAGTTTGACTGAGTGTCCAGTCCACGCCCGAGGCTGCTGTGATGGTGAGCGTGCCGGTGGTGGCGTTCCAAGTGGTGTTGACCAAGCTTTTGACGGACTCGCTGAGGGTGAGTACATCGAGATTGGCGGCATAGGTGATGGCGACGCCATAGTCTGTGGCGGCTGTGTTGAATTGCGCCACGATGCGGTTGTAGCTGGCACCGGTGTCGGTGATGTTGGCACCGGGGAAAAGGAATTGCCCAGCAGCGCCTAGTGCTGTGTTGTAGGTGTCTACGGCTGGTGATGTGGTGTCAACGACGACGGTGTTGGTGGCTGCGGCACTGACGGCGCCATCTGCACTGAGGTGCAAGAGGGTGAAGGTGCGTTGGCCTTGCGTGGTGGTTGATTTGGTTTGGAATTTGACCGCTTGTTCTATGAGCTGTGCTTGTGCAGCGGTAAAGGTTGAGCCGTCAGATTTGGTAAAGATGAGTTGGTGGGCAACGTTGTAAGACCAGTTGACACCGCTGACGGTGTTGATGGTGACGTTGCTGCCAGTGAGGGCTTGTGTGTCAATGGCTTTGGTGATGCCTTCGAAAACAAATTTATCGCTGGTGCCGTCTAGGGCGGTGCCACCTGCGGCGATTTTGATGGAGACGATGTCTGCATCGACATAGGTTTTGGCAACACCGGCAAATATGGCGGTGGCACTGAGCGCTGTGCTGGCATTGAGTGTGATGGCGCTGGTGGCTTGAATGTCAAGTTTGGAGCGGTCGAGGTCAATGGCCCGCAAGATGCCTAAGAGCGCGGTTGTGGTGTCGAGCGAGGTTGCAGAGTTGACGCGTGCATTGATGTCGCTGAGGTTGGCGGATTGGACTTGTGTAAATCCTGCATTGGCATAGGTGGTGGTGGTGGGTGCCGTTCCACCGGTTGCGGCATAGGTGTTGATTGCGTTGATGGCAGCAACTTGATCGGAGAGTTTGCTGGCGAGTTGTGTGTCAGTGAGCGTTTGCCCCGATAGGTTGTGGCTGATCAAGTAGTTGGCGTTGTCAGCTTGTGCGGTACTGGTGAAGTTTGCTAAGTTGGCGTGTTGATAGGTGGCCAAATCAGGGGCCGCCGCTGCAGCACTGGCTTGCATGTAGGCTTTGATGACGGCAATGGCACTTGCACAGTCAACAGCGCCTGCATTGACCAAGGTTTGAATTTTGGCTTTGGTGTCAGCGCCCGATTGGTCAACAGCATCTACTTTGGTGTTGACGGCGAATAAGTTGGTGGCATTGATGCCTGTGACGCCCGCATCGACATAGTCGTCTAGAGTGGGCTTGGGGTTTGTAGCGTCTTTGGCGTAGTTGGCAATTTTGAGTAAGGCTGCCGTGTACGCTGCGATACCCGCGTTTGCAAGGGATTGAATGAGCGAGTCAGAACTGGTGCCCATGGCGTCTGCGATGTAGATGCGCACATTGACGGCGGCTAGGTTGTCGGCTGTGACGCCCGTGACGGCGGCAGCAGCGTAATCGGCCAGTACGGGGGGGACGCCTCCTGCGTCGGCGTAGTCTTGAATTTTTGCAAGTGCAATGACTTTGTTGGCCAAGGCTTGGACTTTGGTGAGGGTGTCGACTTGGCTGCCATCGTCACTGGTGGCCACGATGCGAGCGATGAGGTCTGCTTTGCGAGTCGTGGTGAGGGTGCTGATGCCGGTGATGCCGTTGTCTATGAGGTCTTGCACACTGAGGTAGGCCGATGCGTTTGCACCCGTTGCGAGCGAGGCAGCCATTTGGGTTTTGGCGAGTAAGAAGACTTCTTTGGCAAATGGGCTGTTGAGGGTGGCGGTGGTGCCGTCGAAGGTGATGCCGCTTGCCATTTGGCTGAGTACGACGACCAGTGAGCTGGATTTTTCTTTGACTTGTTGAACCAGTTGGGCCATGAGTTGGCCGTACATGGTGGCGGTGTTGACTGTGCTTGCACCGAGTGGGTCGGTGGTGAAGTCAGGGGTGTAGGCGGTGATGTCGGTGTTGCTGGATGGGTTGAGCAAGAGTTTGGTCAACGCAAGGTTGACGGCACTGACTTGTGCGCTGCTTGGGGTGGCAGCGATGCCACGAATGAGGCTGGTTGCCAAGTCAGTCAAGAGCGTGATGTTGGCTGTTTGGTTGAGTCCGTTGGCAACGATGGTGGCTGCAAAGGTGGCACCGCCCAAATCGGTTTGTGCAGCGTTGGCTTCGTCCCAGTAGTCTTTGGCGTTGCCTTGGCTTGCGATTTTGAGGGTGACAACACCGGTTTGGGTTTTGAGCAAGGCCAGGCTGTAGGTGCCGGTTGCGGCGTCGAGCGTGCCTTTGCCGATGAGCACGCCCGCACTGTCATAGGCGCACACGCTGAGGTCGTTGGACGCCAAGATTTTGCTGGGTAGGCCCAGTGTGCCCGTGAGGGTGACGTATTCGCTGACGTTGACAGTGACGGAGCTTGTGCCAGCATTGCCGGCTATGTCTGTGCTGTGGACGGTGAGGACGTTGGCCCCCGTGACCAAGCTGGTTTTGGGCACGCTAAAGGTGACGCCTGTGCCCAGCATGGCCGCTGTGACGGTGATACTGCTGCCAATTTGGGTGCCATCGGCTTTGGTGATGGAGAGTACATCGCCTACAGACAGCGTGTCAGGCGCAACGTAGATGTTGGCCGCCGATTCTGTGTTGTCGAGGATGAGGTCGCTACCCGCAGCGGCTGAGACGACGAGTGTGTTGGATGGGTCAATGGTGTAGGACTGCCCTGCCGTGTAGGTGGCGTTGAATAGTGCAGCACCACTGATGCTGTCGATGACACCGGTGTTGTTGATGAGGTTCAAGTGCAAACTTGAACTGGTGATGCCGTTGATGTTGCCAACGACGATGTTCCACACTTTTCCAGCACCACCATCTGCCGATGTCAATGTGAGCGTCGGGGTGGCACCAAGGATGGTGTTGCCATTGGCATCGGTGAGTCCAAAGTTGGCTGCTGTTAAGCCCGTGACACTGCGATCAAAGGTGATGGTGAATTGCGCGGTTTGACCGCTGGCAAGTTCTGCGGCGTTGAGGTAGCTGTCGGTTTGGTAGGTGGCGTTGCTGACGGATGTGCCACCACGCACGATGGACAGCAACGATGGAACGCCTGCAACGACTGATGCAAGTAATGCGGCTAGATCGGCAGCTGTAGCGATTGAGGATGCACCATCTACAAGGATATTGAGAGATGTCCGATTGTTCGATGTTGCTTTGGTGATGCCCGCAGCAATGTAGTCGCCAACAGTTGGCGCTGTATTGGCACTGCTGGCAGCGTAAGCATTGATTTTGGCGAGTGCCGTTTGCTGTTGGGTGAGTTTGCTAGCAATGACCGCATCGGCAAGGTCGGCATCGGCATCAGCGAGTACGGCGTTGAGGTAGTAGTTGGCACTGCTGATTTCATCTGCTGTGTCGATGCCTGTGAGCCCCGCGTCGAAATAGGTGCTTGCAGTTGGCGCCGTGTAGGCCAAACCATCGCGTATGTAAGCACGTATGGCCAGCAGGGGTTGGGTGTAGCTGTGAATGGCTGAGCTGACGGTGGGTTGGATGTCGGCCAATGTGGCAAGTGACGCGAGTGCATCCACTTTGGCATTGATAGCGTCTAGGTTGTCTGCGGTGACACCCGTGGCACCAGCTTTGGTGTAGTCGTCAAGTACCGGTTTGGTATTGCCGTTGCTTGCATAGGCAGCAATTTTGGTAACTGCTGCAGTTTGATTAGCCACACCAACATCGACTGTGGTTTGTATGAGCGCATCGTCAGGTGCAGTGGTGCTACTGACTGCGGTGTTGCCAACAAACCGAAGGTTAACGGCAGCTAGGTTTTGTGCCGTGACCCCCGTCATACCTGCGGCTGCATAGTCTTCTAGGGTGGGGGTGGGGTTTGTTTTGCTGGCTGCGTAGTCTTGAATTTTGGCCAGCGCAACTTCTTTGTTAACCAAGTTTTGCAACTCGGCAAGGGTGTCGAGTTCAGAGCCCGTGTTGCTGGTTGCGACGATGCGGTGAATGAAGTCGGTCTGCCGCGCAGCTGATAGACCAGAAATGGCGGTAAACCCATAGGTGGCGAAGTCGGCAGCTGTGAGGTACAGGCTGGCCGATGCACCTGTGTCTAATGCCGCAGCTTGGGCAACTTTGCAAAGCAGTACAACTTGTTTGGCAAGGTTGCCGCTTAATGAGGGGGTGGCTGTGGCGGTGGCAGCGGACCAGCTCCAAGTGATGGCGTTGGCCAGTTCGGTTTGAATGGTGTCCATGGACGCGCCATTGGCCACGGCTTGCGATGAAATTTGGGCGAGTAATTGCCCATATTTGTTGGTTGCAGTGACCGTAGATGCGCCCGATGCATCGACAACAAATGTTGGCAACCAACTGGTGATGTCTGTGGTGGTGGCAGGGTCAATGAGCAGCTTGGCAAGTTGCAGGTTGTATGCGTTGATTTGTGCAGCCGATGCCGCCACAACGTTGCCAAATGAGAGCTGCCGAGCTACCAAGTCGGTCAAGGTGGAGATGTTGGCTGTTTTGCTGCTGCCATCTGCAACAACAACTGCGGCAATGGATGCGCTGCTGCCCATGTCAACCGCTTGTGCCGTGGCTTCGTCACGGTAGTCTGAAAGAGCGCCGGTGCTGGATACGCGCAGCGTGATAGCGCCTGTGTATGACTTGTTGATTTTGAGGGTGTAGCCACCCGAAGCGGTGATGGGGTCGGTGCTTTGGGCAAGGATGTTGCCCGCACTGTCGTAGGCTGTGACCCGAAGATCGTTGCCATTAACAACAGGGCCTAAACCAAGGATGCCTGTGTAGTCGACGTATTCGTCTTTGGTGATAACAGCCGTGCTGGAACCGACGTTGCCCAATGCATCTGTGCTGGTGACCGAGAGTGTGTTGGGGCCATAGTTCAACTTGGAAGCCGGCACGTTGAAGGTGGCGTCGGTGCCAAAGTTTGCGGCGGTGACGGTCCAGGTTCCAAGTTGGGTGGTGCCTAGTTTGAGTATCAAGACATCGCCCACACTGAGGTGGCTGGCTGAAACGATGAGGTCGACAGCGGTTTCAGCGTTAGAGATGTGATTGTCTTGTCCAGACTTGACGTCTAAGGTGGGAGTGGGAGCCACGGTGTCAAGGTAGATGCCACTGTCGCCTCCCAGCAAAGGGCTGTAGTTGATGCCGCCACTGGTATTGGTGAGTTTGGCAAAGACTTGGTTGTAGCCTTCTTGGTGCGGTAGCGACAGGAGTTGGGTGTGCGTCAGGCTGAGGGTTACATATCCATTGGTTTGATCTGCGGCCAATGCCGTGTATGGGCTGCCAATGTTTTGGATGTTGCCTGATGCATCGATGTAGACCATTTGCACCGTATCACCCGTCTTAACGGCGGCAGAGATTTTGATGCGCAATGGGTCGGCGTCGGTGGTGGAGGCACCCACTTGGTTAGAGGAGACAACCGCATTGCTGGCGTTGACGCGCGCGATGGCAGTAATGGGCGTGGGCGTGGCTGCGCTGTTTGAGATGTTGAGTCGATCAAGGACATCTTGCGTAGACAAGCCGGTGTTGAGGGTGAAGGTTGCGCCCTCGTTGCCTGGCCCCGAATTTAGGGGGTCGAAGTGAAGTGTTTTTTGGTTGGGGGTCGCATAGTCGATGACTTGCGTGGATTGTTTGTCGTTGAGATTGGCTAGGTTGTTGTTTTGGTCGTCGGCGTAGATCTGGTCGTCTGCGCCAAAGTTGTTGACGACGACTTTGATGTTTTTGCTGGTAGCTACGCCATCGTTGACGCTGGGGTTTTGCCCTGCTGATGCGTCGTCTTTGAAGACCATGGCGTAACCGCCAGAGCTTAGGTCAAGAGGGTTAGATGTCGTGTCATCTACGGCAAACCATTTTTTACCGTTGCTGACCGTGCCGTCGGTGTTCATGACTTGACCTTGAACGGCGTTTGCAAAGTCTGTCCCTACGGCAACGGTGCTGAAGTGGACGTTATCGGGGGTGGTGACTTCTGCGGTTTCAAGGGCTGGTGCGTCGCTTGCCTTGTCGGGAGCAGTTAAAAATGCACCCGCTTCAACGGTGATTTTGTAGTTGTTGGCAAAGTCAAAGTCCCACGGCGTTTTGATGATGATTTTGTCGCCTGATATGGTGACGTAACGGGTGTCGTCTGCGTAGACAAAGAATGTGTGGTTGGTGTTTTCGCCAGCAAAACCTGCCCCACCGTTGTCGGTGAACGTGATTTTCTTGTGGGCTGCGGTGGCCAATGCCTGCGAGGACTTGAGCACAATTTGGCTGTTGACTTCCAGTGCGGTGACCGTGCTGTCTAGCGTGAGCTTGATGGGAGCTTGAACGGTGATGCTAAGGACACCGGTGTCTGCCGCATTGCCTGCTTTATCGACAACATGCGCCCGTATGTCGTTGACGGTGCTGGTAAGGCCTGACTTGAGGTCAGCCTTTTGGACTTGCATGTAGGCGGCTTTGCCTACGCCGTCGCCAGAGGCCACGTCGTCAGTTGTGACGGTGTAGGTGTATTTGTCGCCTACTGCATAGCCGGTGCCTGCAGTGGTATGAACTAGGTCAACAAAGACATCCTTGCCAGCAGCGGTAGAGGCTGCGACGTCTTTGACTTGGAGTGTGATGACGTCGCCCGCTTTGAGGGCACTGGCTGTACCAAAGGCGGTGCTATCGACTTTAAGAACGACGTTGTTTTCAGAGTTACCCAAAAAACGGTCTGCTTGGTCGGTGCCGCGGGCGGTGGTTGCATCAGCCTCTACAGAGGACACGGTGAGGTTTGCACTGACAGCTACGCTGTCGACGGTGATGGTGGTGATTGCTGCGCCACTGCTGCTGTTTGTATTGCCTGCCAAATCGGTGTAGCTGATGGTGGCGGTTCGATTGCCCTGCATTGCGCTGCTTGTGGTTTGCAATTTAATGGCGGTTACAACTGCATCGATGTCTGCAGGTGCCAATGCCCCACCACCGTTTTTGGTGATGGTCAGAACACCGGTGGCAGGTGTATAGGTGTAGTTGAGGCCAGCCACGCCACCGATGGTGACGTTGGTCGCCGCTGAAATGGCATTGAATGCTTTGGCGACTGTGCCTTCGAGTAACAGCTTGTCGTTGGCAGTGTCTAGGCCCGCGAATTGAATGGTGACGGTACTAATGTCTGTGTCTATTGGGGCTTGAAGATCTACAGCAATGGATTTGCCTGTAGTCGCTTCAGATGCATTGATATATTGTTGGTCGGTGGCTTGTGTGTTGGCCGCACTGTTGAGGTCAACGGCGGAAGGTGTTGTTCTGTCTACCGTGAGTGTTGATGTCGCGACTGCACTGGTATTACCTGCTAGATCGACATATTGAATAGATGCAGTGCGAGCGCCGTCTGCGGCTGTCGTTTTGAATTTAACGGCAGCCACAATGTTGTCAATGTCTGCAGTTGTAAATGCACCGCCGGTGTTGGGGGATAGGGTCAGTACATGGCTGGTTGCATCGTAGGTGTATTTGACCCCTGCTACGCCACCTAAGGTGACACCCGATGAATTGCTGAGGCTGTCAAAGTTACTACCGAGTGAATGACTGGTGGCACCGTCCAACACCAGCTGATCGCCAGCAAGAATGCCACCCAATGTGATGGTGATGCGTCCAATGTCGGCGCTGGTAGGCACTTGAATGTCGGCTGCAATTGATTTGCCAGCCGCTGCCTCGGTTGCGTTGACGTAAGTCGATGCGGTGAGCTGTGCCCCAGTACTGCTGCTGAGATCGGGGGCGTCTGGGCCAGTTTTGTCCACGTAGACGCGGAGTAACTGCGAGACGCTGGATGCCCCAAAACCCCCAATGGATGCGGTGACGATGACGTCGTAATAGTCTTTAGTCGTGGGTAATGTGGTGGAGGCCCAGGTGACTAAACCCGTGTTTGGGTCCACTAAAAACAGGCTTTGGTCGGCTCCGCCTGTGATGTCATACGTGACAGCCCCCGTGACACCAGAGGGAGGGGTGGCGTTGATTTCAAAGACTTTGATCCTGCCATCTGCTGTGAGGGCTTTGGTGACGTATTGGGAGTCATCACCAATTGTGGTGAGGCCCTGATAAATTTTGACAACAGAATGAAGGCTGCTTGCGTCTTGACCCCCATCGGGCGCACCGATGAGGCTTTAATTTAGATAGAGCGTATTGTGGACCGGCGTGGTGTCAGTCGGCCAAGAAACTACTTGTTTTTGAGCTGTATAGATTTTGTTGGCTAATGCTGTTTGAGCATCTGCAAGTGCTTGGGCTGCAGCGGTTGCAGCGTCTGCAGCGGTTTTGGCTGCAGCTGCCGCTGCATCTGATGCAGCTTTGGCGCTTGCTTCGTTGGGTGTTCCAACTGCTGCCTTTGCGGCGGCAGCTTTTGCAACCGCATCAGCGAGGGCAGCATCTGAGGCTGTTTGAGCTGTTGCAAGTGCTGTCTGTTTAGAAGTTACAGCTGTTCTTTCTGTGGCTACATATTGCTGTAAGTAAACATCTAACGAGTGGAGCAACAGAGCGTAATCACTGGTGGCAGCTTGGAGGGTCGTTTCTGGAGGAAGTTCGACGATAGACTGCCCCTCTAAACCCAACAAGATTTTCGCAATGGCTTGGTTTGCCAAGTTCACTTGCGAGGCTGTGTAGGCACCTAACTTGGGCGTTGTCGTGTCAACCGTGGCCGCCGTTAAGAAATGGCGCGCCACCAAGTCTGTGGCCTGCGTGATGTTGATAACTTTGGTGGCTGTGCCAGCCGACACGGACTCCATGGCATACAAAGTTGCACGGCCTAAGTCCACGTTGGCATTGGTCGACTTAGAGGTTAGATATTCGGAGGTGTAGTCGGCAGTGGCAGCTGTGCTGTACAGGCGAACGGTGACCACGCCTGAATAGGCGCTTCCTTTAGGAACGGTAATTTGATAGTCAATGCCCCCAGATCCGTCGAGGGTTTTAACCTTAGTCGAACCGATTACATTGCCGTTGGCGTCATAAGCGGTGACGTACAAGTCATTGCCTGGCACCACAGGGCCGAACATGATCCGCCCTTGGATGGTCAAGTCTGGAACGGTCAAGTCTGGAACCACCGCGGCGGCGGCGGCCCCACCCTTAGGCCATAGGGCGGCGATGCCTATGCCTGCCAACAAATAAGGAATGATTGAAGGGGCCGCATCTGATGCAACGGACTCAGCGGCTGCGACTTCAAAAGCAACCGCAGGTTGGGTGGCAACGGTTTCGGCCACGGCAGATTCAGGTACGGCTGATGATGCCGCTACTGCATGTACGCTGGGTTCTGCAACGATTGGGTTGAGCGAGCTGCGTAGGTCTTCTGTAGCGTAATGACTCAACCCGACCTCTTCGGACTCGGGGGTCATGACCATGCCATCCCACGAACACCAAGTGGGTAGCGCTTGATCTGGGTCGAGTTCTACAACATCCTCACTTTCCGCATCAATCGCTTCAAAATAGCCAGAGTCTGAATTGCGATGCGAAACAAATTTCGGGTTTATTTCTTTTTTTACCTTTTTCTCAAAGAAATTTAAGATTTCAAAAGAGTAGTCATCTGCGACGTCTATGTGTAAATTTTTCCCTTTCTTGGTTAGCTTTTTAGGCTTTACCAAGCGATCTTTATTATCGAGTACACAGTATTGGTATGCATCTTGGACATGCGCTGATTGAGGGTCACCTTTTCGAGAAAGTTCAGAATTAGGCGTTATTTTTGTGTATTCGACAGCAAACGAGTCAGCTTCAAATTTGCGGGCAGAAATAGCAGCCAAAGCACGTCGTTGGAATACCAAAAAGTATTGGTCAGTCTCTTTGCCAATATTAGTCATAGGTAAACTTTTCAACGCTCAGAAAACGAGCTCGTAAATGTTTTAACAATTGGCTTGGCAATATAATTAAGCACCGTCATAGCGCCAGTTCGTATTTCAGCCTGAACTGTCATTCCTGGCTGTATTTCAAGCTTTTTTCCGCCATGCGTTTTATGCATAGGCTGCTGAATATCAATCTTAATTTGAACTCTGTAATAGATATGCTCGCCTGTGCGAGTATCTTCCGTTAATGCATCTGGACTGACGTATGTGACTTTTCCATGAAGAACACCGAAAATTGCATAGTCATATGCATCTAATTTGATACTCGCAGGTTGGCCCACTTTTACAAATGCAAGGTCTGAAGGTTTTAGCTTTACTTCAACTACAAGCTCACCATCAGTCGGCAATAACTCCATGACCACATCGCCAGAGCGAACTTTTCCACCCAAGGTAGTAATACGAATGTTCCGCACAATGCCATCGACTGGCGCATGAAGCTTGGTGCGCACGAGGTTGGTTGTACGCTCTACAAGTATTTGTTGCTGCGTGGCTAAATCCTCTTCTGCCTTTGTCATTTCAGCTTGCGCATCTTGAAAATACCGATTTCTACGGTTTGTGATACTTCCCTCTAGTTCAGCTATGCTTCGACGCATTCGAATGATTTCAGTTTCCGCAATATCTCCAGTTTTGATAAGCGGCTGACTAAGCCTTAACTCATGCTGCGCTTCCGTAAGCATCCGATTGAGCGATTTAATTTCTTCATTGACAGCGCGTTGGCGTCTATCAAACAATGCAGTTTGATTTTCAGCAAAGGCAGGGTATTGGTCTTTTAGCTCTTGATTTATGAGTAACGGATGGGAGAAAACCTCTGCTTGCAATCTAACAAGCATGATTTGCAGTGCCGCAACTTTGGCTTTACTTTCATCTGCAGCCGCCTGAGCTTGCGAACTTTCAAGCGAAACCAGCAAGTCTCCTTTTTTAACCGACTGTCCCTCTTGAACCTCAATACTTTCCAGAACTCCCTCATTACTAGCTTGAATTAATTGAGTACGAGTACTAGCAATGATTTGCCCAGTACTTCTAGCACTTTGCTCAAGCTCCGCCGTTGCAGACCACACAACAAAACATATTAACGACAAAAGAAGCATGATTAAAAAACGCTGAGCAGAACCGACTACAGCGCCTTTTAAGATATTGATTAAACTAATATATTTCATACCTTCACCCCGCCAACGCTAATTTGCATTTCAGATGGCGCATCTTCAATTGGTTGTGAATTTTTATGCTGCGCTGGGACACTATTTTTATGATGCTCCTGTAAGGTGGTTAAAACTGCATCACGCAAACCATCAAGCAAGATCCCATCAGGTCCCATTACGATGACTCGTCCAACCAGCGCAAGCAATGCTGGCTTGTGCGTTACTAGCACCAATGTTTGATCCGCTTGAATAATTTGATTAAGTATTTGTAACGTGCGAATTTCCGTTGCATCATCCATGCTAGCGGTCGGCTCATCAAGCAACCAGATAGTGGGACGTGCGAGCACCATTCGCGTAATGCCTATGAGTTGACGTTGACCTCCGCTTACCCCGTTTCCGCCCTCGGTAATGGGGAGATCAAAACCTTTAGAGTGACTAGAAATTAGAGATATCAAACCTGTAATTTCACAGGCCTGATGAAGCTGCTCATCACTAATCCCCATTAAACCTAGAGTAAGATTTTCGCGAAGCGTTCCAGCAAACAACCGAACTTGTTGCGGAAGATATCCAATATGACGACTAAGACAACCACGGGCAATATGCTGCATGTCTAATCCATCAATTAGCACCCTTCCCTTTTGTGGCCGATATAACCCCGACAGCATCTTGAGTAAGGTACTTTTACCGCCACCAATAGCCCCGACAATGCCAACTCGTTCGCCTTGCCGTATAAGCAAGCTATTGATATCTAGAGATTGAGGCCGACCTGGATATGCATAAGCAACACTTTGCAGACGTAAATCACCACGAATTTTCTCAAGCGTAAGTGCTTGCTGGACATCATGATTGTCTTGTTCCAACTTAAAAATCCCCTCAAGACTACCCATAGAGGATTTAGCATTTGCCCATTGAACCATCAAGCCTGGAAGGCTCGCCACAGGCTGGAGCACACGTCCACTAAGTATTGAACAAGCTATTAAAGAACCAGAGGTAAGGTTGGTACTAGTTGATGCAATATATGCCCCAATTCCAACAAGCATGACATAGCTAACTTGCTGCAATGCTGCTGAGTAATAGCCACTTGCCTCACTGATATGGCGCATGCTTAGATCTTCAGACATATTTAGACGTGTTAGCGCATTCCATTTACCTTGAAAGTGCCAACCTGCCCCTGTAGCCTTGATAACTTCAGCACTTTCAACCGACTCAACCAAGAGGCCTAACTTTCTATTGGAAGCCGCTTGACTAGCTTTAGCGTGCGCTTCAATTCGCCCCTTGAAGAAAAACCCCAAGCAAAGACAGAGCAGAAAAAATGACAACGGTATAGCCCCCACCAGTCCACCACCAACCATAAAAATAACTGCGAGAAAAAGAAGGGCGAAAGGCGTATCAACCAATAAGTAAATAGCAACAGATGAGACAAAACTACGAATCATCTCGTAGCTTCTTAATTGACCAGACAAGGTACCCACACTGGCAGGAAACTGATCCATTCGCACTCGCATCAGTCGATCAAAAATATTGTGTGATAACTTAAGATCCATTCGCTCAATAGCCTGATCCATGATGGATGAGCGCATAAATTTGGTCATCGTCTCTAAGAGTATTGAAATTAATACACCACTTGTGAGCGTAAAAAGCGTGTCAACTCCCTGCGAAGGTATGACGCGGTCATATACCTGCATGCTGTAAAGGGATGTAACTAATGCCAAAAGATTCATCAGCACCGTGGCTAATGCCGCATAGATGAAAAATGTCTTATGCGCTATAAGCGCGTCACGAAACATTTCCCGAGCGCTTCCTTTATTTTTCTTTCTTGCCCGCCCGATAACTGCACTAAACCTCAAACCCTCAGGAAGCTCTTGAAGGTGACGAAGGCCAGCGGGACTTTCAGCGAGCCAAGAACCATCTGGATTGCGAGCATGGAGTAGCAAAAAACCAGAATCAACTCCAGCCGCTAACAAAGGCAAGGTCTCAGCCTTTACCTCAGTGACCCACACCAAGTCATCGACCCCCATTGACTCATACAACTTAGCAACTAAATCTAGCAAGAACTCAACTGGAACAGCATGCCCTGAATCTATAGCCTCTTGAAGTTTCGACCACACAAGCGTCAGGTATTGATACTCAACTGGTTGCAGTTGAGCATCAAGCTGCAACCCCCTCAGAGTCAACCACTCGAATTGAGTTCGCCAATTAAGCTCAGCAGCTCGCCCAAGTTCCATGACAGACTCCACCTTAGTTAGCAATAAAGGCTGGCTCAGCATTCATACCTAGCTGCCCAGTAACCAATTGAATTTTGAAACTTGTACCAATCAAAGCCGCTTGCGCATCAATCAATTGAAGCTCACTTTGGCTGTGTTCGCGAACTGCATTAATGAGATCTAACCAACTGCGACGGCCACTGGTAAATAAACGCAAACTTGAGTCAACCACAGATGCAGCGGAAAAAGCGGCACGCTGCAGTCGAGGCAACCTATCGACAAACGAAAAGTAATCCTCCCAATCCATCTTGACTTGCGCAGAGACATCACGCTTAGCCGCCTCAATAGCCTCATTAGCGGACTTTGCACGAGCCGAAGCAGCCATGATTTG
>JACCDY011029114.1_pt1 | contig 14798 bp, 10 predicted proteins | sample 7446391 | NCBI WGS metagenome assembly JACCDY01 (sample SAMN15323451, study PRJNA562643) | freshwater metagenome | isolation source: river surface water | place: USA:Blue River Watershed | collected 2017-08-18 | reverse complement strand
TCTTCCAGCCGTTGAAAGCGGCCGGCGGGATCAGCATCGCGAAGTTCGTCTTGCCACAGGCGCTGGGGAAGGCGGCGGCCACGTGCATCTTCTTGCCCGTCGGGCTCTGCACGCCCAGCACCAGCATGTGCTCGGCCAGCCAACCCTGGTCGCGGCCCATGGTCGAGGCGATGCGCAGCGCGAAGCATCCTTTGCCCCGCAGCGCATCGCCGCCATAGCCGGAGCCGAACGACCAGATCTCGCGCGTCTCCGGATAGTGAACGATGTACTTGGTCGGATTGCAGGGCCACGGCACGTCGGCCTGACCGGCTTGCAGCGGCGCGCCGACGGTGTGCACGCAAGGCACGAACTCGCCGTGCTCGCCCAGCACGTCATACACGGCCTTGCCCATGCGGGTCATGATGCGCATGTTGACGGCCACATACGGCGAATCGGACAGCTCGACGCCGATGTGCGCAATCGGCGAGCCCAGCGGGCCCATCGAGAACGGCACCACATACAGGGTGCGGCCGCGCATGCAGCCGGCGAACAGGCCGGCCAGCGTGGCGCGCATCTCGTCCGGCGCCACCCAGTTGTTGGTGGGGCCGGCGTCTTCTTTCCGGGCCGAGCAGATGAAGGTGCGGTCTTCCACGCGGGCTACGTCGGACGGATCGGAATTGGCGAGGTAGCTGTTCGGGCGCTTGGCCGGGTTCAGCTTCTTCATCGTGCCGGCGGCGACCATCTGGGCGCACAGGCGATCGTATTCTTCTTGCGAACCGTCACACCAGACGATCTGGTCGGGCGTCGTCAGGGCGGCGATCTCGGCCACCCAGGCGATCAGTTTCTGGTTCTTGACGAAAGCGGGAGCGTTGACCGGCGCTATGCCGGCCATCACGGGCTGATTCATGCACTACCTCCATGTAAAAACGCTTGCCTGGCCGGCAGGATCGTCGTCAGCTTTTGGCCGCCCGCGGTTCAGCGGGCGTACGGCGGTCTTGTCGAATGCGGTGGGGTCACCGCATCTCACGGGCGGCTTCGGATGATGCCGCCGCGCGTGTGGCACAGCTGTCTCGGATTAAAATGAAAAGTGAAAAGGGTCGGCGCGATTGTACTCCCGCCACTCTGGCGACCTGCCTGCTTTCGGTCAAAACAGTTGGGACAATCGGTATCAAGCCAAAACTAACGGCTGCCAAAATCATCCAAGTTGCCGTTTAAATTGCTGAAAATCAGGCAACTCACTTATATTTCATTAAAGCAAGCCCTTCCCTCCCGCCGCCCATGGTTTCTCCGCTGAAAATCGCGATCCTGGATGATTATCAGGACGCCGTGCGTCACTTGCCCTGCTTCTCGTTATTGGACGGGCTCGAGGTCAAGGTGTTCATGCACAGTGCCCGGGGCCTGGGCCAGCTGGCGATCCGGCTGGCGCCGTTCGACGTGCTGGTCCTGATCCGCGAGCGAACCCGGATCGACAGCGCGCTGCTGGCGCGCCTGCCGAATCTGAAAATGATTTGCCAGACCGGCCGCATTGGCCCGCACCTGGATGTGGCCGCAGCGCAGGCGCGCGGTATTCGCGTCGTGGATGGCCCGGGCGACCCGGTGGCCACGGCCGAACTGGCCTGGGCGCTGGTGCTGGCCGGCAGCCGCCGCCTGACCCGGTACGAGAGCCTGCTGCGGCAGGGGCTGTGGCAGGCCTCATCGATCCGGCCCGAGCACAGCCGGCTGGGCCGCGTGGTGCAGGGCCGCACGCTGGGCATCTGGGGCTATGGCCGGATCGGCCAGCGGGTCGCGCGCTATGCGCAGGCGTTCGGCATGCAGCTGATGGTCTGGGGCAGCGAGGCCGGCCGGGCCCGCGCGCAAGCCGACGGCCTGGCCTGCGCCGACAGCCGCGACGCTTTCTTTGCCAGCGTCGACATCATCAGCCTGCACTTGCGCCTGTCTGACAGCACCCGCCATACGGTGACGGCGGCCGACCTCGCGCGCATGAAACCCGACGCGCTGCTGGTCAATACCAGTCGTGCCGAGCTGCTGGCGCCGGGTGCGCTGGAGGCTGCGCTGCGGGCCGGTCGTCCCGGTGCCGCCGCCATCGACGTGTTCGAGACCGAGCCACTGCCACCGACCGATCCCTTGCTGCAGCTCGAGAACCTGATCGCGACGCCGCACCTCGGGTATGTCGAGCAGGACAGCTACGAGATGTATTTCCGGCCGCTGTTCGAGGCCATAGCCGCGCAAGCGCAGGTGCATCCACAGCCGCAGCCGCAGCCGAGCAACCCCACCCTCACCCCCTGACCGACCATGAAGATCCTCAGCATCAATACGGGCAGCATCGCGCCCCTGTTCATCCAGGCCGAGAGCAATGCGCAGACCGTGCGCACGGCGATACGCAAGCAGCCGGTCGCGGGCAAGGTGGCCGTGCGGCCGCTGGGCATCAGCGGCGATGAGCAGGCCGACCTGACGGTGCACGGCGGGCTGGACAAGGCGGTCTATGCGTATCCGTCCGAGCATTACGCCTTCTGGGAAACCGAAGCCGGGCGCGCACTGCGGCGCACGGTGACGCTGACGCCCGGCGCAATGGGCGAAAACCTGACTACCGCCGGCTTGCTGGAAAAAGACCTGTGGGTTGGCGATCGGCTGCAGGCTGGCGAGCTGTTGCTCGAAGTGACCGAGCCGCGCCAGCCCTGTTTCAAGTTTGGCGCCCACATGGGCTATGCGCACGCGGTCAAGCAGATGCTGCAGTCCGGTTACAGCGGGGTCTACCTGAAAGTGATACGGCCGGCCGAGATCGAGGCCGGCGTCGCGCTGCAGCTGATGCCCGGTGTGCGTGAAATGTCGATCGCCTCGATCAACGAGCGGCGCCTGAAGGGGCGCCAGCGGGATCTGTTCCCGTGATCGTTTCGCGCCGGCTGCGCGCCTCAGGCGGGCCATGGCGCCACAAGCTGCTCAGGCCAGGCGGCCAGGGCAGTGCCGGCCCCGAGTAAGGCGCGACCTGGGCGCGCAGCGGTATCACCGGCAGCTGTGCCGGCCGCGGGCCATCGCGGCTGTCCCAACCGAGTGTGAAAGTGTAATTCGGCAGCAGCGCATCGCACACCTCGGCAAACCATTGCGTGTGGTCGTCGTCGCGCCCGAGTGCGCTGGCCAGCCCGTGCGGGTCGAACCGCGCCAGCGACTGCAGCAGGGCCTGCGCGCTGGCGCCGGGCGCATCGCCCCAGCCCATCACCGGGTTCAGGTTGTATTCCGCACCGGAGCCGTACCAGCCTTCGCGCCACGAGCGCGCCAGCCAGTTGCGCGGGCCGGTGAACAAGTGCCAGCGCCAGTGCAAGCCGGACGGCTTGGGCCAGCTGTACAGGTAAAGCCGTTGATAGCCTGCCTTGTGCAGTTCGCGCATCATCGCCATCAGCCGGCCATGCGGCATGCGCTCCGGTGGCGAGCGGCGAAACTCGATGGCCTCGCCATCGGCATGCTGCACCTGGTCGCAAGAGAGGTTCAGGTCCAGCGTGCGCCCTTCACTGGCGAAGCGCGCCGAGATCCAGCCGGTCAGCAGATTGACCGACGTGACCACGCCGTAGCCGCGGTAGCGATGGAAGATGACGGTGCCGGGTGCGATGGGTTTCATGAATCGCGAATCACAGATGCTGACAAAGACAAAATCAGCGGCCAGTGTAACGGCATCCCCGCGCAGCGTAAAACGAGAATATTTGTGCGCTTGTCGGAACTATTCTGAGCATTGACTATGCACGGCGAATAGGATCATGACAAACCGGCATGTGATTTCGCGCAGACCGAGGTGCTCGCCTACGATGCAAGTCCATCTTGTCTCGGATGGCGGGCAGCCCGGTCGTTCCTCGCTCGGGCTGTCCAGCAATTTCGGAGTGGGGCCTTGCGGTCCCACTCCCTTTTTTTGGCGGGCTCGCAAGCGGCCACGCTATCATGGGAAAAATTTTTCTGCCTACTTCCCATGAGCCTGCGCATCATCGCCACCGGCGGCACTTTCGACAAGCACTACGACCCCCAGACCGGCCAGCTGACCTTCCGCGACAGTGTGCTACCCGCTGCGCTGCAGCGCGCGCGGATCGCGCAGGATTGCGTGCTCGAGCCTTTGCTCGCGCTCGACTCGCTCGACATGGATGACCGGCACCGGCAACAGGTGCTGCAAGCCTGCCAGCGTTCGCCCGAGGACCGTATCGTCATCGTGCATGGCACCGATACCATGGGCGAGACGGCCGCCGTGCTGGGTCAGGCAAGGATCAGCAAGACCATTGTGCTGACCGGTGCCATGGTGCCTTACCTGGTTGATGGTTCCGACGCCTTTTTCAATCTCGGCTTTGCCTGTGCGGCCGCACGACTGGTCGGCCATGGCGTCTACATTGCGATGAATGGTCAATTGTTCGATTGGGATAATGTGACCAAAAATCACGAGCTGGGACGCTTCGAAACCCTGCGCTGAACCCGACGCCCGATCCGGAGTCAAAAACCCGCTGCGTCAGCAGCCAGGGGAGTGGCATCACAGCCGGCATCGTGTTCCTTCCGCACGCGCTGGCGGAGTGCAGGTATGCCAGGCAGGCCAGCGTTTCGACGACTGCTATTGCTGGCGACCGCAACGCTGGTCGCGGCCTGTGGCGGCAATGACCGCGCGCCTGAGCCTGATGCGGCGCAGCTGAGCGCAAGCGAGCCGGGCGCCCCCAGCGCCAGTGGCGACGTGGCGGCCGATGGCCTGGCCTGGATCAATTACCGTCGCTCGCAGGCCGGCCTGCCGCCGCTGCGCCGTGACCCCTTGATCGACCTTGCCGCCAGCCGGCATTCGAACTACCAGCAACTGAACAACCTCGTCACCCATGACGAAGACAGCGAGCATCCCGGCTTCACGGCGGCCACTGCTTCCGAGCGGCTGCGCGCGACCGGCTTTCCCTTGCTGAGTGCGTCCTTTGCCGACGGCGAAGTGATCGCCGCCACCGGTGCACCCGATGGCTTTGCCTCGGCCGAGGGCTTGCTGGGTGCGATCTATCACCGCTATGTGGTGATGGAGCCGCGCTTCGATGCGGTCGGCGCCGGCGCCGCCCACCGTGACGGCGGCTATTACTGGCTGACCGTGGTGCTGGTCGGGATGCAGGGATCAATCGGACTGGCGAGCGGCAGCATTGCAGTATGGCCGGTGCCGTCGCAACAGCGTGTGCGCACTAACTTCTTCAGTGACCAGGAAACGCCGGACCCGATGCCAGCGGTCGACGAAGTCGGCTATCCGGTCAGTGTGCATGCCAACCTGAATGCCGTGCTGACGGTCGATCGATTCCTGCTCAACGATCCCGAGGGCCGGGCCGTCGCGGTGCGCCAGCTGGATGGCGCAGCCGATCGCGATACGCCGCCGTCGGCCGCGGCCATCATCCCCTTGCAGCCGCTGCGCAGCGGCGCGACCTACAGCGTGCAATTTGCCGGTCGCGTCGATCAGCAGCCGGTTGAGCGTAGCTGGCGCTTCACGACGCGCTGAGGCGCAGGTAGAGCTCGGGCAGGCGGCGCGGCAGCTGCGCGACATGGTCGATCACAAGTGCTTGATGCGGACCGAAGATCTTGCGCACATAGGCATCCGCGCCTGCATCGACCGAGACGCAAAACACCGGCGTGCCTTCGGCGGCCGAGCGCTCGACGGCGCGCGCTGCATCATGCAGCAGCTGGTTCGGATGAAAGACGTCGATGTCATGCGGCTCGCCGTCGGTCAGCACAACGATCAGTCGCTGCGAGCTGCGCACCGCCCGCATCTGCCGGCTTGCATGGCGGATCGCCGCGCCCATGCGTGTCGACAGCGCGCCATTGACCGCAGACAGGCGACCCAGCACACGGTCATCCAGTGGCTGGCCAAATTCCTTGAAGCGCAGGTAGTTCACCTCATGCCGGCCATTCGAGCGAAAGCCATGTATGGCGAGCTGGTCGCCGCCTTGTGCGATCGCCTCGCCCAGCAGCACGCTCGCTTCGCGTATCAGGGCCAGCAGGGTCAGGTGGTCAGCGCTCCCCTCGGACGTATCCGGGCCAGTGGCTGGCCGCGCATTGGTTGAGGCCGACAGGTCCAGCAGCAGCAGCACCGACAAGTCCGGCCTTTGCCTGCGCGTGCGCCGGTGTACCCGCGAGTCGGGTGCGACAGCGCCGCGCAAATCCGATTGCAGCTGCACCAGCGCATCGAGCTCAAGTTCATCGCCGTCAAGCTGTCGCCGCAGCCGCTGCGGCCGCCCCTGCTTGCGTGCTTGCAGCAATTTTGCCAGTTGCGACGTCAGTGCCGCATGACGCACCAGGCCGGCCTGCAGCGCGCCTGAGTCCGCCAGCGGCGGCACCTGCTCGATCACGCGGCACCAGTGGGGACGGTAAATGCCGACTCGCTGGTCCCATTCCGGATAGGTCGGATGCCCGGTCGTATCGCGGCCGCCGTCATCGCCGGCGGCCGCCAGCTCGCGCGGTCGAAAGCGCGGGTCGTCGGCCGCGGACGCGTCGAAGCGCTGCGCAGATTGCGCCGCATCGTCGCGGCCGCGAAAGCCGCTGTCGTCGAGTTGGGTCTCTTCCGGCGACGCCTCGCTATCCCAAAGGAATAGATTGTCATCGCGGTACAGCGGCTCGACCAGGTAAGTCTTTGCATTGAACTGCGCGCGCATCTGGCCGAGGTCGTTGCCGAGCTGCGAGCCGATCTCGCGCAGTGCCAGCGCGTCGCTGCCAGCGCGCTGCGACGCGTGGAAAAGTCGCACCCCTTTCATGACCCACGGATTGTCGTCCAGGCGCTGCGGATCGAGCAGCGCATGAGCCAGCCGCAGCAGCAAGGCGTCAGCGGTCGTGCTGTTCCGCCCTTTCGGGTCAAAAAACGTCAGCCACAGTGCACGCAGGCCGGGTACCTCGCGTATCGCCAGCAGCTCGATGCGCGCATCTTCCAGCAGGCCGATGATGGCCAGCTGCAAAGGCTTGAGCTTCCTGCGTTCGAAGCGCTCGGTGGAATAGGCGGCATGGGCCGCTGCATGCGCGGCGGCTGCCCGGTACAGGTCGCGCAGCAGCGGGCCGCGATGCGAGTGGTAATGACGGGGCAAATGAATGCCGAGTTCGGACAGGAAGGGCCGCAGCTGTGTGGCCTGTTCGACCGGGCGCAAACCGAAATCGCGCTGCCACAGCGCGCGCAGGTAATGGCGCAGGCCAGGCCGGGCTGCGTCCAGCCCGTAGGCCGCCGCCGGTACGGCTGCGGCTGCCGCTGCCGCTGCCGCTGCTGTCGTCGCTGCGGCCGTGGCCGGGTTCATCCGAAGTAGCCCAGCACGACGTTGCCCAGCGCTTCGAGCATGTCCGGGTCATCGCTGATGGGCTGTACCAGCGCCATGCTGCAGGCGGCGACCGGTGCTATGCCTTTGCCGATCAGTGTGGCGGCATGGACCAGCATGCGGGTCGATGCCCCCTCGTCCAGCCCATGGCCTTTCAGGTTGCGCATCTTGCCGCCGATGGCGACCAGCTTGTCCGCGATTTCGTGCGACACCCGGCCCTCGTGCATCACGATGTCGAGCTCGACCTCGGCGGACGGGTAATGGAAATCGATCGCGACGAAGCGCTGCTTGGTCGATTGCTTCAGGTCTTTCAGCATCCGCTGGTAACCCGGGTTGTAAGAGATCACCAGTTGAAAATCCGGATGGGCATGCACCAGCTCATTTTTGCGGTCCAGCGACAGGCTGCGGCGGGCATCGGTCAGCGGATGGATGGCGACGACCGTGTCCTGGCACGCTTCAACGACTTCATCCAGATAGCAGATCGCGCCGGCGCGCGCGGCCAGTGTCAGCGGGCCATCTTGCCAGTAGGTGCCATTGGCGTCGAGCAGGAAGCGGCCGACCAGGTCGCTGGCCGTCGTATCTTCGTTGCACGATACCGTTACCAGCGGCCGACCCAGACGCCAGGCCATGTGCTCGACAAAGCGGGTCTTGCCGCAACCGGTCGGGCCTTTGAGCATCAGCGGCAGCCGTGCGCCATAGGCCGCCTCGAATTGGGTGAGCTCGTCGCGCACCGGCAGGTAATAGGGCGCTTCCGTGATCCGGTATTGATGGATCGGATCGACTGCCGGCGGCTGGTTTGCCGCAGCGGCGGGCTCTGGGTGCGCAGCGGGTGCGCGATGGGCGGCGTGCAGCATGGGTAGTTCCCCCAAAAAAACCGCCGGCCAGGGGTGGGCATGTTGCCATGCCCAACCCGCCCCGGGCCGGCGTTTACGAGGATCGTAAAACGAATGAAGCGACTGGCAGAGAAAAGCGGCTTACTTGTGAACCTTGTCGGCCTGGTTCGGGATGCCCGGAATCGGGCACTCGTCGGTGCCGACGGTCGGGCGGGTGAAGGACTCGACCATTTCGCGCGTGCCTTCCGGGTCATTGACCCACTTCGAATAGAAGTCATACGGGCAGGCGGCCACGCCCTTGTCGTCTTCGCCGGAGTTGATCTTGCCGGTGTAGCCGCGATGCAGCAGCTTGAACAGGTGGTTCTCGGACTGCATGTTTTTGCGTGCGTCGCGGATCAGCGAGGTCGACAGCTGCGCATACTGGATGCCCATTTCTTCTTCGCCGCACTCGCCCATCGTGCGGCCGTCGAAGCCGATGATGGCCGAGTGACCGAAGTACGAGTACACACCATCGAAGCCGGCCGCATTGGCGACAGCCACATAGCTGTTGTTGGCCCAGGCCATGGCCTTTGCCATCAGCACCTGCTGGTCCTTGGCCGGATACATGTAGCCCTGGCAGCGCACGATCAGTTCGGCGCCCTTCATCGCGCAGTCGCGCCAGATTTCCGGGTAGTTGCCATCGTCGCAGATGATCAGGCTGATCTTCAGGCCCTTCGGGCCCTCCGACACATAGGTGCAGTTGCCCGGGTACCAGCCTTCGATCGGCACCCACGGCATGATCTTGCGGTACTTCTGCACGATCTCGCCCTGATCGTTCATCAGGATCAGGGTGTTGTACGGCGCCTTGTTCGGGTGCTCTTCATGGCGCTCGCCGGTCAGCGAGAACACGCCCCATACCTTGGCCGACCGGCAGGCCTCGGCAAAGATGGCGGTCTCTTCACCGGGAACGGCAGCGGCGGTGTCGTACATCTCTTTCGAGTCATACATGATGCCGTGCGTCGAGTATTCGGGAAAGATCACCAGGTCCATGCCCGGCAGGCCGACCTTCATGCCCTTGATCATGTCGGCGATCTTGCGCGCGTTGTCCAGCACTTCGGCCTTGGTATGCAGGCGCGGCATCTTGTAGTTGACAACGGCGACGCCGACCGTGTCCTTGCTGCTCGAAATATCACCGTGGTACATGCGATTCTCCCTGGAAGATGGAACAGACTGCACGACGGCGGTGGTGGCCGTCGCGGTGCTTGTATCCAAAGGTAATCGAATCGCGCCGAAATTCGGATGCGTCATTCGACGTATCCGTCAATCGACGCAGCCGGTGTTGGCGTCGCCTCGCTTAGGGTGTCGAGTGTCGGGCGGCGGTCATGCCAGGCGCCGCGCGGCGACCAGGGCAGCCGCGGCTGCGCGGGTTTCCACGCCCAGCTTCACGTAGATGTGTTCGAGGTGTTTGTTGACCGTTCGTGGGCTCATGCCGAGGATTTCGGCTATGTCGCGATTGGTCTTGCCCTTCGCGACCCAGCCCAGCACATCCGTTTCGCGCGGCGTGAGCTGGTAACGTGAGAGATCGGGCTCGGCATCAAGCGCCTCGAGCGCGCCCTGCGCCTGCGTAATGATGCGCGCGGTGCGGATGTGCGTGGCCACTCGCGCCAGCACCTCGGCGGGGTCGATCGGTTTGGTCACGTAATCAATGCCGCCGGACTCGAAGCCCTTCAGCACATGTTCGGTCTCGGTCAGGCCGGTCATGAAAATCACCGGCACTTGCTGTGCCTGCTCCAGCTGCTTGATGCGACGGCAAGTCTCGAAGCCGTCGATGCCGGGCATCACGGCATCCAGCAAAATAATGTCGGGCACCACCTTGTCCAGCCTGTCCAAGGCCGACTGCCCGTCGGTCGCGACCAGCACCGTATAGCCGGCGTCCGACAGGGCATCCGACAGCAGTGCCAGGTTCTCCGGCACATCATCCACGATCAGGGCGACATCACCCGGCAATCCGGTCCACGTCGTCATAGACCCACTCCTTCAATCGATTCATGTATTCCGGCAGGCGGAAGCGCTCTGCCAGTGTTCTCAGTTCGCCGCAGAACGGCGCGTACATCGGGTGTTTCCTTTCCAGTTCATCCAGTTCGGCGACGATGCCTTTCACATAGCCGATCTCGCCCAGGCCCAGCAGGTGCGACAGCGTGGCCTTGGGCGGCACCAGCCGTACCGCCTGTGCTGCAGGCGCCGCCTGCACAGCCTGCAAGCCGGCCATCCATTCGATGCCAAGGTGCAGCTTCAGCTTGGCCAGCAAATCGGGTAGCAGGAAGGGCTTGGCGAGGAAGTCATTGCAGACCATGGTCTCGCCTTTCTTCGCGGTGGGGTCGAAGACATTGGCCGACACCACGATGATCGGCAGGTCCGGGTGGCCGGTATCGCGCAGGCGCTGGCACGTTTCCCAGCCATCCATGCCCGGCATCGCAATATCGATCAGCACCAGGTCCGGACATTGCCGCTCCACTTGGGCAAGGCAGGCTTCACCGCTGTCGGCCTCGACGATGTCAAAGCCCAGCGGCTCGAGCATCTCGCGCAGCACCACGCGCTGCGATGCATGGTCGTCCACCACCAGCAGTCGCTTGCGCGGCCCCAGGTAGCCGTTAGGCCGGGCCGTGGCATCGGTTGGCCGCGTCGGCTCGCGCACTTCGCGCAGGTAGAGCCGCAGCCGGAACAGGCTGCCGCTGCCCGGCGTGCTCTGCACGGTCAGTTCGCCGCCCATGATGTGGGCCAGCATGTTCGAGATCGCCAGGCCGAGGCCGGTGCCGACCTCCTTGCGTTGGTTGGCCGTCTGGCTGCGCTCGAAGGGCAGGAAGATGCGCTCGATGTCCTCGGCCGAGATGCCGATGCCGGTGTCCTCGACCTCGAAGGTGGCGATCTCGCGCGCATAGGTGACGCGCAGCGTGACCGAGCCGGCGTCGGTGAACTTCACCGCATTGGCCAGCAGGTTGATCAGGATCTGCCGCACCCGCTTTTCGTCCGCATGTACGGCTTGCGGAATGCGGCCCGATTCGACAAAGTTGAAGCGCAGGCCTTTTTGCGCCGCTTGCGGCGCCACCATCTGTACCAGCTGGTCGAGGAAGTCGCGCAGTGGCAGCTCGCCGGATTCCAGCCGCATCTTGCCGGCCTCGATGCGGGCGATGTCGAGCATGCCGTCGATCAGCGACAGCAGGTGCTCGCCGCTGCGGCGGATCACTGACACCGCGTTCTGGCGCCGCGCCGGTATCTGCGCATCGCCTTGCAGGATCTGCGCATAACCGAGGATGCTGTTGAGCGGCGTACGCAGTTCGTGGCTCATGCCGGTCACGAAGCGGCTCTTGGCCAGGCTGGCGGCCTCGGCCGCGTCCTTCGCGCGTTGCAGCTCGAGGTCGGTCTGCTTGTGCGCATCGATCTCGGCCAGCAGCAGCCGGGTCTGGCGCTCGGATTCCTGTTGCGCATTGCGCCGGCTCTTGGCGGTCAGCACCAGCCACCAGGTGCCGATGCCGGTCATCAGGAAGAAGGCGGCGAACAGTTTGACGAATAATTCCTGCAGATGGGCCAGGTCGTAAAACGGCAGCAAGGTGATCGCCGGCAGCTCCAGCGCATAGATGGTGCCCAGCAGGACCGCCAGCACGGTCGTGAACAGGCCCAGCATCACCATGTAATGGCCGACATCGGTCTTCAGGTGCCGTGCCAGCGGCGCCGGCAGCACGGCCTCGACCAGGCGGTGGAACTGGTCGGTTACCCGAGCGTCGGTCTTGCAGCGGTCTTCGCAGCGCACGTCGAGCGAGCAGCACAGCGAGCAGATGGTGCCGGCATAGGCGGGGCAATGCGCAAGGTCGGCCGGCTCGAAATGGTTTTCGCAGATCACGCACTGGCGGCTGCCATCGTCAGCGGCCGGCTCGCGCGCAATGTAATAGCGGCTGCCGGTCAGCACCGCAATCGCCGGTGCCAGCAACATCGCCGACAGCAAGGCGATGAAGGGCGCGAGCGCGGCCGCGATCTCGCCGAACACGCCCGCCAGCGCCGTCAGCGACAGTGCGGTGGCCACGCCCATCGAACCGACCCCGACCGGGTTGATGTCATACAGGTGTGCCCGCTTGAACTCGATGTGCCTGGGCGACAGGCCGAGCGGCTTGTTGATCACCAGGTCGGCCACCAGCGCGCCGACCCAGGAGATGGCGACCATCGAGTACAGCGTCAGCACTTCTTTCAGCGCCGAGAAGACGCCGATCTCCATCAGCAGGATGGCGATCAGCACGTTGAACACCACCCACACCACCCGGCCCGGGTGCAGGTGGGTGGCGCGTGCGAAAAAGTTCGACCAGGCCAATGAGCCGGCATAGGCATTGGTCAGGTTGATCTTCACCTGGGACACCAGCACGAACAGCGCGGTGGCGCCCATGATCCAGCGCGGATCGGAAAACACATAGCCGAAGGCGACCAGGTACATCTGGGTCGGCTCGATGGCCTGGTCTGGCGGCAGGCGGTGGTCGATCACGAGCCAGGCCAGCAGCGCGCCGGCCAGCATCTTGGCCGCGCCCATCATGATCCAGCCCGGGCCGGCCACCAGCAGCGCCGCCCACCAGCGCACCCGGTTACGCGCTGTCTTCTCCGGCAGGAAGCGCAGGAAATCCACCTGCTCGCCGATTTGGGCAATCAGTGAAAAGGCCACTGTCGCGGCCGAACCGAACAACACCCAATTGAAGTGCGCGCCGTCGGGCTGGCCGCCGGTGAAGTGCGACAGCTGGGCCAGTGCCTGCGGCTCCTTCCACAGCACGGCGATGATGGGCATGACCATCAGTACCGCCCACAGCGGCTGGGTCCAGGCCTGCACGCGGCCGATCAGGGTCACGCCATGGATCACCAGCGGGATGATCACCACTGAGCACAGCACATAGCCGACCGCCAGCGGCACCCCCCATTCCATCTCCACCGCCTGGGCCATGATCGAGGCTTCCAGCGCAAAAAAGATGAAAGTGAACGTCGCATAGATCAGCGAGGTGATGGTCGAGCCGATATAGCCGAAGCCCGCGCCCCGCGTCAGCAGGTCCATGTCGACACCGTAGGTCGCCGTGTAGTAGCTGATCGGCAGGCTGGTCAGGAAAATCAGCAGCGACACGACGGCGATCGCCCACATCGCATTGCTGAAACCATAGGACACCGTGATCGCGCCGCCGATCGCTTCCAGCGCCAGGAAAGACACCGCGCCCAGCGCCGTGTTCGCGATGCGGAATTCCGACCAGCGCCGAAACGACAGCGGCGTGTAGCGCAGCGCATAGTCTTCCAGCGTCTCATTGGCGACCCAGGTGTTGTAGTCGCGCCGGCTCTTGACGATGCGCTGCACTGACGTGGAATTCAAGGACTTGCTCCGGTGGGCAAATGGCTCGGGCGATGCAGGAGCGAGGTGGAAGCCAAGCTTGCTGCGATGACCTGATTAACGTGGACAAAGGTTTGCCCTACTCATGAGCAAGTTTTACACCATGCCCGTGCCGAACTGAACGGATGCGCACTGTCCTCGCCTACGTCATTTGACGTATCCGATGGACAGGCCGGCGCGCGCCGCCATCGCGGTACTGGCAATGAAAGGTCGCACTCTCGCGGTGCGCGCCTTGCGCCAGTGTGGGGACAGACAGCGTGGCCTGCTGCGCGGCTGCCCGCGTCATCTTGGGGCGCGCTGTCTCGCGCTCAGTTGCCCCTCTGCGTGCTCTGCATGCTCTGCGTAATCGCTACGTCAAACGGCGTATTGCTGCAGTGCGTCGTCAAAACCTACTCTCGGCACCAAGCCCTGCAGCACCGGTAACGCACATGACGCTGCGACCGGCCAGCAAGGCCAGCGGCAGTCTCCCCTGTCATCTCTGAAAGCCCTCGTGTGAAAGGAAATCGCATGTCTGAATCCCTCAAATCCGCAGGTCGCCGCAAGGCCCTGGTGGGCCTGGCCGCTGCTGCGGCCGTCGCGCTGCCGGGCTTTGCCCTGGCTGCCCCGCCGGCAACCGCCGCCATCAACACCACCAAGCTGGCAGTGACCGATACCGAAGTCATCGTCGGCCAGCTTCACTCGGCCACCGGCACGATGGCCATCTCCGAAACCGGCGCGATCCAGGCCGAGCGCCTGGCGATCGAGCAGATCAATGCCATGGGCGGCGTCCTTGGCCGCAAGATCAAGATCGTCCAGGAAGACGGCGCGTCCGACTGGCCGACTTTCGCTGAGAAGGCCAAGAAGCTGCTGGTCAGCGACCGCGTTGCCACCATCTTCGGCTGCTGGACCTCGGCCTCGCGCAAAGCGGTGCTGCCGGTCGTCGAAAAGGAAAACGGCCTGCTCTACTACCCGACCTTCTATGAAGGCCTGGAACAGTCGAAGAACGTGATCTACACCGGCCAGGAAGCCACGCAGCAGATTCTGGCAGGCCTGGACTGGGTCGCGAAAGAGAAGAAAGCCAAGAGCTACTTCCTGGTCGGTTCCGACTACATCTGGCCGCGCACCTCGAACAAGATCGCGCGCAAGCACATCGAAAACGTGATCAAGGGCGAAGTCGTTGGTGAAGAGTACTACCCGCTGGGCAACACCCAGTTCGGCTCGCTGATCAACAAGATCAAGCTGAAGAAGCCGGACGCGGTCTACTCCATCATCGTCGGCGGTTCCAACGTCGCGTGGTGGAAGCAGCTGAAGGCCGCCGGCGTCACCTCCGACAAGCAGACCATCCTC
>JACCDY011156191.1_pt1 | contig 14806 bp, 15 predicted proteins | sample 7446391 | NCBI WGS metagenome assembly JACCDY01 (sample SAMN15323451, study PRJNA562643) | freshwater metagenome | isolation source: river surface water | place: USA:Blue River Watershed | collected 2017-08-18 | reverse complement strand
GCCATGTATTTATTTTCCTTCGATATGTGGGTGATTCGAGAAATCCTCGACTCACGGTCTTCCTCTTGCTCCAGCGATACCGATTATGCAAAACATGAAACGGGTACTGATTAAGCGTCCGACTGAGCCCAACTCTACCGCCTACCGCCCCGTATGCCTAAAGGGGGAGTAGACAGTTTTAGGCTCATGGGTGTCTAATTGCGCTGTTCGCACCGCAAGTTTGAGCCAAAAATGCTGCTGGGGAAGGTCGCATTTGGGCAACCTTGCAAGGAGAACCATGGAACGTTTAACCACGCCTTCAAACCGTCAGCAGGTTCGGGGTTTTTTAACTATTCATTCAACGCCATCTGCTTTGCGCCACCATATTGATTGGGCGATTCAAGCTGTTCTTGGAAACTGGGTAAAGCCAACATGGAGTCCGCAACCTTTGATTCCTGGCTCATACCGAACTCAAATCGAATTTCGCGATCGACAAGGTGCAGCAGCAGAACTTGCAAGCTCGCTGCACAGTTGGCATTACCTTAACTTTGAGGTTATTGAAAACACTGACAATGGCGGCGAATTGTTCAGATGTACACCGGAACTTGGAATCCATCGTGCTCTGGTTGATCAGACAGGTGCGGTCATCCTTACTGAAAATCAACTGGGCACGGCATTAAAAAACTCCTTCGATGAAGAAAGTATTCGTGAAGCAATCGGAACACTTCTGGGAATTTCATGGGAGCAAGAGCTTGATCGATTTAGGAGTGTTGACCTTCAAGAGATCGCTCATCTGCGCGCAATTTAATGAGTAAGATATAAATATGACTCAACTTAATGAAAGCCCAATCATCACTGTCGAACGCCGCAAAGCTGTAACGATTATTGTTGCAGCGGTAATCATGTCACTTGCAATCGGTGGCGGATTAATGAAGGTCGGATCAGGTTTTGCATCACGTAGCAGCGATGGAATTACTGTTACAGGATCTGCAAAGACCACGGCAACAGCAGATAACGCTGTTTGGGTTCTTAATGTCAGTCTTTCATCTCCAACAGTTGCAACCGCGGTCAAGAAGGTTGATGCAGATGTTGCAGCACTGTCTAAGTATTTAACTGAGGGCGGAATCGCTGCAGAGGGCTTAACGCTAGGTGCTGTAGCAACCTTTGCAAATGAGGAGTACAGCAACGGTAATGCAACTGGAAGAATTCTTTCCTACCGTGCAACACGTGAAGTAACTGTGCGATCCAAGGATGTTCAATTAGTTTCTAAGCTGAGCCAAGGAATCGGTTCACTTCTTGCTACTGGTATTAACGCAAACAACTACGGACCTCAGTACTACATTTCAAATCTTCCAGAGCTACGCCCACAGTTAATGGCTGAAGCGATGAAGGATGCAAAGGTTCGCGCAGAGGCGCTAACTAAGGCTGTTGGCGGAAATATCGGATCACTTGTAAATGTGAAAGCTGGACCAATTCAAATTACAACTCCAGACTCCACGATGACAGCTGATTACGGCGCTTATGACACTTCAACTATTGAAAAGACTGTCACAGCTACCGTTTCAGTGACTTTCAAAAGTTAATTAGCTCCTGCTGCTCTGCCCAACACGGCCCGATACCAACCACACTAAAACGCTGTGGGATGGAACCTGGATCTTTGCTGACGGCGCGGCAATAACTGGCTCGTAAGTTTCTGTTCTCTTTGATGAATCAAAGATGCATCTGAAAGTTTCACCCCAGCTGGCGTTAGGCAAGGTAAATGCTGTCTCTTGGCTTGATGAGTTGAGCATTAATAAAAGCGCTTTGTTGGGGTCAGCTTCAATAAAAACGGTGATGCTTCGCTTCTCTTCATCGCGCCAATGATCATCGCTCATCTCATTACCGCCTAGAGAAAACCAAGCAATATCTTTTCTATTAGTTCCTTTATCTAGCGCTCCTGAGAAAAACTCTGATGCGACATCGGCCAGGTATGAATCGCGAATCTCTGCCAAAGATTTAACCGATTCCAAAATATCTTGCTGATTCTTATTTAATTTCCATGGCAAGGCCCATCCACCAAGAAATGCAGCTTCGGTATCGATCTCGCCATTCAAAGGCAATGAGTAGGCGTTGTTTGAACCATTTTGTGTTCTGCTGACCTCATCTCCCATATTGAGCATTGGCACGCCTGATGAGAGCATTAAAGTTGCAAGTAAGGATTTTTTAAGTCGATGACGAACTTGTTGTATCTCAGGATCATCACTTTCGCCTTCATGTCCAACATTCCAGGAACGATTTGAGTCGTTGCCATCTGCGTTATTTTCTAGATTCGGAAGATTATGTTTTTCATTGTAGGAAACCATGTCATGCACAGTGAAACCATCATGTGCTGCAACAAAGTTAATTGAAGATGTAGGTCCGCGGTAGTGGAAAATATTGCTTGATCCACTGATGCTGGATGCGATATCTGAAACACCTTCTCCGTAACCACGAGCCAAATCACCTAACCAAAACTGACGAACCGAGTCACGGTAAGCGTCATTCCATTCACGCCAAGGGTGTGGAAAATCGCCCAACGAATACCTAGATACATCCCAAGGCTCAGCAATCATTTTGAAGTTTCGCAGGACTGAATCAGCGCCGATTGCCGCCATCAGTGATGAATTAAAGGCGCTATTGCTTGTGTACAAAGCGGTTGTCAAATCAAAGCGGAAACCATCTACGCCTATAACTTCAATCCACCAACGAAGTGAATCAATAATTTGTCGTACCGAATGTGGCTTGCTTGCAGCAAAGGTATTGCCGCAACCTGTCACATCGACATAATTTCCATGTGCATCTTGTCGGTAATAGGCATGCCCATCTATTCCTTTATAGGAAAGTGTTGGACCTCCGACACCACCTTCGGCGGTGTGGTTGTAAACAACATCCAAAATAACTTCAATACCGGCAGCATGTAACTGATCTACCGACCATTGCAGTTCAGCAATCGGATCAGATGTCGATGCGTATTCTTTGTGGGGCGCGGTGAACAACAGAGAGTTGTATCCCCAGTGATTCTTGCGACCACGGTTATAAAGAGCTGGTTCGGTGATTGATTGTGCAATCGGCAAAAGCTCTAATGCGGTGACACCAATTGATTTCAAATGCGCAATTGTGCTGGGATGCCCCAAAGCCTTATAGCTGCCTCGTTCATTTTCTGGAATCTCATGATTAAAAGCGGTCAAGCCCTTTACATGAGCCTCATAAACCACCGTCTTTGCCCAAGGAACAAGTGGGCGATTAATTTCACGAACACCATGATCGGTAACGACCGAATACGGAACCTTTCCTGCGCTATCACGAGAATCGCGTTCATTTAAATCGCCATTGCCTAATTCATCATGTGCGACATGGCCATAAATTTCAGGGGAGTAAATAACATCTCCATCAATCACATGGGCGTATGGATCTAGTAATAGTTTGGCTGCATTAAACCGAACGCCGTATTCAGGAATCCAAGGCCCATAAACGCGATATCCATATCGCTGTCCTGCTCGAACGCCAGCTAGGTATCCATGCCAGATCGGTCCATTGCGGTGGGACATGGCAAAACGTGTTTCAACCCATTTGCCATTGATTTCATTGAAGAGGCATAACTCGACCGCATCAGCGGCGTTGCTCCAGATCGCAAAGTTGGTTCCACCCTCTGTGACCGTTGAGCCAAGGGTGCGTGGATCTGCAGGAAGCATGGTCGGTATCTTGCCCTATACCAAGCCAGATTGAGGAGTTAAGAGACTCTTTCTTCGTAAACTTCTTGTAAATTCAGTTCAGATTGAAGTGAAAAATCCGGATAGTAAATATCAGCCTCAGCATTACTAAAGCGATTAACAGTGATTTTGATAATTTCAGCAACCATCAGAAAGATTGCTGCGGGAAATAGATCTACCGATCTCTTCAAAAACCAAGGCGTACCGTTGCGCAACATCCACTTAATTGATTGCGCCTTTGAGCTCTTTTCTATTTCATCTATTTCGATGGGCGCGATTTGCCAATTACGCTTCACCAGCAAACTCCTGAAATGTGTAGCCATTAACTGATGCCCATACTTGCTTGGGTGCATCCGATCAATGTGCCATACCTTTCTCTCATAGATCCCCGAAATACGTCGAGTGTGCAAGACTTCAACATCAAATTCTCGAGCAAGGTTTTGAATGACACCATTGACAGCGTTGATTCTTCTGAGCAAAACACTTCCAAGAAGTTTGGGTAATTTAACAATCTTGGTGGGGTCATGAAGTTGTAAGAGCAAAATTTGTGATCCGGTTTCCTGAAGTGCGCGCAAAGTGAGCCTCAAATTTTGACGGTACTTTTCAGGATCAAATCCATTGCGAAGGGCATCATTGCCACCAACAATTACAGCGCAGATATCTGGTTCTAGCTCTAGAGCCAGTGGAAGCTGATGCTCAAGTACTTCTGATGATTGAGCGCCAGGGCGTGAAAGATTTGAATAGACGATCGGCTCTGAGAAGGCCTCGGTCAGGTAGTACGCCCAACCTCGAGTAACACCATTTGCATCTGAATCACCAACACCAGATGCTGCGCTATCACCCAAAACCGCAAAAGTGACTACGCGCTCCATTTACGCTGCTCGCAAATTTCTGTGCAGCGCTGTTACCTCACGACCTGCGCCGTGCAGCCTTAGCATCATCATTAGCGTTGAACTCCAAGGAAAGTTTTCGGCTTGATGGTGGCAGCTCTGAGATAAATCTGAGTTCTCTTTAGATAAGGCCAGTACCTTTTCGATGGCATCTGCAAAGGCTTCCGGCTTGTTCTCAGCCACAGCGCCTACAGGATTTTTTGACTCAAGCATTAAGAACTCACCAACAGCACTTGTCGCTGAGGCCACGACCGGCGTTCCAGATGCTAATGACTCTAAAGCGGCTAAGCAAAATGTTTCAATTGGACCTGGCGCCATGGAAACATCTGCACAGGCCATGATTTCAGCCAACTTCTTTCGATCGACAATGTATCCAAGAAATGTAACGGGATGGCCAGCAGCTAAAGATTTAAGCTTTGCAAACATTGGCCCCATGCCAACGTAGACCAAGCGAGCATTAACTCCACGTTTGCGCAGTTCGATCAGAGCCAAGATTGATTTTTCTGGATTCTTCTCAGTAGACATTCGGCCCAGATGAATCAGCAGAACCTCTTGCTCCTTCAAAAGCTCTCGTCGAGTTTGTTCATTTCTAAACTTTGGAGAAAAGTTCTCTAAATCGACACCCAATGGGATGTTTACTAAGTTTTCTGCTTTGATCGCCTCAAACTCTCGTGCAGCAAATGCAGTTGTAGCAATCACATGATTGAACCGTGACGCAAGTCGTGTGTTATGCCAATTTACAAACTTCTTCAAATTTAAGTGCAACATCGACTTAACTAGACCCGAAAGAGTCTCATGGCTAAAGACCACAGTATGAATATTTCTCTTCTTGGCCCACAGTCCAACACCAGATAAAGTAAAGCGATCAGATACTTCAAGCGCATCGGGCTTGAGAGTCACTAGTAGATTCTTTACATCCTTGTTGTTTCGGATGATGCGGTATCCACCACTGAATGGCAAAACAATTGAGGGAACTGTGATCTTCTTTCCATGGATTGTCTCTTCACAGTAAAACCCATTTCCAGGAACTATGTAAGTAAAGCTGTGACCATGTGACAGGTAGCCCTTACCTAGTTCATGCAAAGTTGTACGAATGCCGCCTGACTTTGGGCCATAGAAGTTCGCGATATGGACAATGTTCATGCGACTTTGACTCCTGCCTCTTGAAGTTTTTGATCGACTAACTCTTGATAATGTGTAATTAATTGAGCATTCACCATTTGCCAGCTGCGTTCGATAACTGATTCACGGGCTCTTGCACCCATCAAGGCTGGCTCTGAAAGCTGAATAATCTGATTTACCGCATGGTTGAGACTGTATGGATTTGCTGTGTCAATCAGATATCCAGTCCAACCATGTTTTACAAGGTCGGTAGGTCCACCAAAGTTAGGTGCGATAACTGGGACTCCGCTGGCAAGTGCTTCTTGAACGCTTTGGCAAAAGGTTTCATGCTTTCCTGTGTGAACAAAGATGTCCAAAGAGGCGTAATAACGAGCCAGATCTTCTCCGCCTTGATACCCAACAAACTTTGCGTTAGGTAAAGCTCTTTCCAAACGAGCTCTGGCTGGACCATCACCAACGATGACCAACTGAACATCATCACGCAGGTCCAAGGTCTCTAGATCATCGACACACTTTTCATTAGCTAGTCGACCCACATATCCAATCAGTTTGCGATCTGGTCGATCGCCCAACAAATCACATCTCAAGTTAATGTCTCGTTTTGTAGGTGAGAATTTTTCAGAGTCAACGCCACGTGGCCATAAGTGAACATTTGATACACCAGTGGTTCGTAAATCATCACAAGACCAGTTTGATGGCGCCAGTGTGCGGGTAGTTCGCTTATGTATCTTTGCAACCCATCGCTTGAGAGAATCATGTGCAATGGTTAAGCCGTAATGCCGAGCAAACCCTGCAATATCGGTTTGATAAATTGACAGTGTCGGAATTCCTAATCGTTCAGCAACTCTCGATGCATAGTTGCCAAGAAACAGCGGTGAAGCTAGATGGATAACATCTGGATTGAAGCCATCTATAAGTGGCTCAATTGCTTTTTGGGGAAATCCAACGGGCAGTAGACCCTTCATCTCTAAACTAGGAACTCGCTTAACGCGGAAGCCTGCGTATTCATTGATACCGCCAGCACTTTCAGGTGCGATAACTAAGGCTTGGTGACCCTCAGTCTTTAAATACTCCAGTACGCGAAGTACAGAATTGGTGACGCCATTGACCTGAGGGAGAAAGGACTCTGTGACCACCACTACCCGAAGGGATCGCTTCATGGCTAGAGATTGAGGCAACTCTCAGACTTAAAGTAGAAGTCGAGGTTACGAGTTGGCAAACCATGCGTGAAATCTGCCGATCATCTGGCATAAATGGTTACTCACCAGTAACCTTTGCCTATGAAAATCGCCGTTTGCGTAAAGCAGGTCCCAGATTCATGGGCTGAAAAGAAGATGGTCAATGGAATTCTCGATCGTGAGAATGTTGATGCAGTTCTCAATGATCTCGATGAGTACGCGGTTGAAGAGGCGCTACGTATCGCCGAAGCTCATGGTGGAAATGAAGAGGGTGGCCCAAACACTGTCACCGTCATTTCAATGGGACCAGAGCGAGCAACTGAAGCGGTTCGCAAAGCACTTTCTATGGGTGCCAATGATGCGATCTTGGTGACAGATTCCAAGCTTGCAGGATCAGATGCGCTCGCAACATCTGCCGTTCTTGCAGCTGTAATTAGCGGCGGAGGATTTGATTTAGTAATTTGCGGAACAGAGTCAACTGATGCGCGAATGAGCGTTGTTCCAGCCATGCTTGCAGAGCGTTTGAATGCAGCACAGTTAACCTTCGCATCAAAGGTGGATGTTGATCCATCTACTCAAAAGGTTTCAATCACACGTGTGACAGAAGCTGGCGTTGAAGAGATGAACGCCCATTTCCCATGTGTGATTTCAGTTGTAGAAAAGATTAATGAGCCACGTTACCCATCATTTAAGGGAATCATGGCGGCAAAGAAAAAAACTATTGAAAGTAAAGATCTAGCATCAATTGGTGTATCAGTTGATTCGGCTTGGTCACTAGTTGCAGATTCATCTCCACGTCCTCCTCGCGCAGCAGGTATCAAGGTCAGTGATGACAACGCTGCTGATCAAATGGTTTCATTCCTAGCAGAAAAGAAGTTGATATGAGCAATGTATTGATTTTGGCTGACTTTGTGGCATCAAAAGCAACAAAGACAAATGCGGAGTTAGCAACAGCTGGTGCACGTATCGGCGAGGTAACCGCACTAGTTTTAGCACCTTCGGGACAAGGCGCAGAAATGGCTGGGCAGATCAACAAGGGTCCAGTTGCTAAGGTAATTGTTGTTGAGTCAGATTCATTTTCAACTAATGGAGTTGCAGCTGTTTCAGATGTGCTTTCACAAGTGATTGCTTCGCTCTCTCCAACTGCCGTTTTGATCGCATCTCATGCTTTTGGAAAAGAGGTTGCAGCTCGTACCGCAGTGAAGACTGGTTCTGGAATTATCACCGATGCAGTTGATGTTTCAGCAGATGTCACAGCAACACAATTAGTTTTTGGTGGATCAACAACTGTTCACTCAAAGGTTTCTCACGGAACTCCGATCATCACAGTTCGCCCTAATTCAATTGATGCACAGACATCTGCAGCAACTCCTGCGATTGAGACACTTTCTCTACAAGTTTCAGAGGCCTCAAAGAAGGCAACTGTTACATCATCGCAGCCTCCAGTGCAGGGTGGTCGTCCTGAGTTAACTGAGGCAAACATTGTTGTTTCAGGTGGTCGCGGAACAAATGGTGATTTTTCAGCGGTTGAAGGTTTTGCAGATTCAATGGGTGCAGCAGTTGGTGCATCCCGTGCAGCAACCGATGCCGGCTGGTATCCACACTCCTTCCAAGTTGGACAAACAGGAAAGTCTGTAAGTCCGCAGCTCTATGTTGCATGTGGAATCTCTGGTGCAATTCAGCACCGTGCAGGAATGCAGACGAGTAAGACGATCGTTGTCATCAACAAGGATCCTGAAGCACCACTCTTTGAAATCGCAGATTTCGGCGTCGTAGGCGACCTCTTTACGGTGCTTCCTAAGGCAACGGAAGGCGTTAAAGCCCACAAGTCATAGACTTAGGCCTGTGCCTTCTATCTATGTAGACCATGCAGCAACGACTCCATTGTCGCCTGCTGCTTTTAAGGCGATCACCGATCAGCTTCAAGAGTTAGGCAACCCTTCAAGTCTTCACACCCATGGTCGTGCAACACGTAAAGCGCTAGAAGATGCACGTGAATCAATTGCACGTGAAGTCGGCGCACTGCCTTCAGAGGTTATTTTTACCGCATCCGGAACTGAAGCAAACAACATTGCGTTAAAAGGTTTGTGGTGGAGCGGCAAGGCAAAAGGCAAAAGCGTTGTTGTTATTTCAGCGATTGAGCATCATGCGATTTTAGATCCTGCTCATTGGTTAGAAACTCATGAAGGCGCAGAGGTTGTTGTTGTTCCAGTAGATGTTCACGGTGTCATCGATCTTGAGTTCTTAAGAAATCTTGTAGCTACTCGAGGCGATCAGATTGCTGTCATTTCAATCATGCATTCAAACAATGAAACTGGCGTACTGCAGCCAATTGAAGAGGTTGTTTCAATCGCGGGCAGCATTCCAGTTCATACCGATGCTGTCCAAAGTTTTAAAAAAGTGCCACTTTCATACAAAGATCTTGGTGTAACCGCTTTGACCCTGAGTGCACACAAAGTTGGTGGACCATTAGGAATCGGTGCATTAATTTTGCGTCGCGCTTATGAGATTCCGGCTCTTCTGCATGGTGGTGGTCAGGAGCGTGAAATTCGTAGCGGAACTTTAAATACTCCAAGCATCGTTGCATTCTGCGCAGCTGCAACTGAAAGCTATCCAGCCGCAGCTGTCACAACTTTGCGTGACAACTTCATCAAGGCGTTATCTGCTTCAATTCCTGATGCATATATCAACGGTGGATCGAGTCAGCGTTTACCGGGAATCGTCAATGTAACCTTTCCAGGAACACAGAGCGATACCTTGCTTCTACTGTTGGACAACGCCCATGTTTCGGCATCTACTGGATCTGCATGCAGTGCAGGAGTTCACGAAGCAAGTCATGTGCTGCTTGCGATGGGTCACACAGAAACAACTGCGCAATCTTCGCTGCGTTTTTCCTTTGGAGCCGCATCTACACAGGCTGATGTGGAGTTTGTAATGTCAGTTCTACCCGATGTAATTGCTCGGGGAAGGGCGGCAAATAAAAAATGAAGCTAATTGCAGCGATGAGTGGTGGTGTTGATTCAGCGGTTGCTGCTGCGCGCGCGGTTGAAGCTGGTCACGATGTTATTGGTGTGCACTTAGCGTTGGCTGCAAACCCACAAAAGTATCGCTCAGGTGCTCGAGGATGTTGCACCATCGAAGACTCTCATGATGCACGCCGAGCCGCAGATGTAATCGGAATTCCTTTTTACATTTGGGATATGGCTGAAGAGTTTCATGATGGCGTTGTTGAAGATTTTCTTGCCGAGTACTCAGCGGGTAGAACCCCAAACCCATGTCTGCGCTGTAATGAAAAGATTAAGTTTGCAGCGGTTTTAGATCGAGCACGAGCTATGGGTTTTGATGGCGTTGTCACAGGGCATTATGCACGCACCGAGATTGGCCCCAATGGAAAGACTCTGCACCGTGCGGTAGATCATTCAAAGGATCAGTCCTATGTTTTATCTGTATTAACCGTCGAACAAATCAATGGTGCGATATTTCCTTTGGGGGATACGACGAAGGTTGATATCCGTCTCGAGGCAGAACGTCGCGGATTAGCTGTTGCGCAGAAGCCCGACAGTCATGACATTTGTTTTGTTCCCTCAGGGGATAACGCTGGGTGGTTGCGCGATCGTCTTGGCAGCGAGGTTGGACCGATTGTTGATCAAGATGGAAATAAAATTGGCGAACATAAAGGTGCCTATACCTACACAATTGGTCAACGAAAAGGTTTAGGCCTGACCGTACCAACAGCCGATGGTTCTCCACGATTTGTATTAAAGATCGAACCTGTAACAAACACAGTTGTTGTTGGTGCACGTGAAGATCTTGCAATCACGACAATGCGTGGCGAACGCCCTGTGTGGTGTGGCCCAGCTGTAGATAGTGAAATTAAAGAGGGATTTGTTCAGATTCGCGCTCATGGTGCGCCTTTGCCTTGCACATACTTCTTTGACGGAAACCTGCTCGTTGCAACCCTACAAGAGCCATTATTAGGACTTGCAACTGGTCAGGCGATGGTTATTTACGATGGTGATCGTGTGGTGGGGTCAGCAACAATCTGTGAGACCCAATGAGCAATAAGGCCCGTCATCGCATCACTGAATTGATTAATGAGATCCGTGATCATCAATTTAAGTATTACGTTCTGGATCAACCGACGGTAACCGATGCCCAGTTTGATGAACTACTTCGCGAACTGCAAGCGTTGGAAGATAAAAACCCAGAACTTCGCGAACCAGACTCGCCAACCCAGCATGTGGGTGGTGGATTCTCAACTCATTTTGAACAACGCGATCACATCGAAAAGATGATGAGTCTGGATAATGTTTTTGATACCGATGAGCTGAGTCAATGGTTTGATCGCGTTGAAAAAGAGATTAGCGATCCGCAATATCTATGTGAGGTCAAGGTAGATGGCTTGGCGATCAACTTAACATATGAAAACGGTGTACTTGTTCGCGGCCTAACCCGAGGCAATGGTGTGACTGGTGAAGATGTAACTTTGAATGTGAAGACAATTAAAAACCTTCCACATCAATTGAAGGGCGAACAACTACCCTCACTCATTGAAGTTCGAGGAGAAGTCTTTTTTCCGATAGCCGCATTTAATGAACTCAATGAATCTCTGGAAGAGGCCGGCAAGCAGCTATTTGCTAATCCTCGCAATGGAGCGGCGGGATCATTACGACAAAAGGATCCTCGGGTTACCGCATCCCGTCCCTTATCTGTTGTTGTACATGGAGTAGGCGCGCGTGAAGGTATTGATTTTCAATCCCAGAGCGATGCATACCTTGTGCTCAAGAGTTTGGGTTTGCCAACAAGTGATCGTTTCAAGGTGTGCGGTACTCGTAAAGAAGTTGAGAAATTCATTCAGTTTTATGCTGATCATCGCCATGATGTGGAGCATGAGATAGATGGCGTCGTTATTAAGGTTGATTCCTTATCCCAGCAGCAGCAGTTGGGTTTTACATCCCGTGCACCTAAATGGGCTATCGCTTATAAATACCCTCCTGAAGAGGTAACAACGGTGTTGCTGGATATCAAGGTCAGTGTCGGCAGAACCGGAAGAGTCACACCCTTTGCATATATGGAGCCGGTCAAGGTTGCTGGTTCAACGGTCACCAATGCAACCTTGCACAACGCTGAAGAGATTGTTCGCAAAGGGGTTTTAATTGGCGACACAGTTGTAATTCGCAAAGCTGGAGATGTAATCCCCGAAGTTCTTGGCCCTGTTCTTGAAAAGCGCAATGGATCTGAACGCGAATTTATTATGCCAACACAATGTCCGGAATGTGGCTCTGAACTTCGTGCAATGAGTAAGGGCGACGTAGATATCCGTTGCCCTAATACCCAAAGCTGCCCGGCACAACTTCGAGAGCGCATTTATTACATCGGCTCTCGTGCCGCTCTGGATATTGATGTACTGGGGTATGAAGCTGCATCAGCGATGCTAGATGCAAAGATCATCGCAGATGAGTCGGATCTCTTTGATTTAACCGCCGAAAAATTAATTACATCCGATTTCTTCATTAAGAAAGATGGAAAGCAAGCAGCAAATGTAGACAAACTTCTTGCCGCGCTAGATGTTGCCAAAACCAGACCTTTATGGCGCACCTTAGTTGCACTTTCAATTCGCCATGTTGGTCCTACCGCCGCGCAAGCTTTGGCGACATCCCTTGGTTCGATTAAGGCAATCTCCCAAGCAAGCGCTGAGCAATTAGCTGATATTGATGGTGTTGGACAGATTATTGCTGAATCAATTGTTGAATGGTTTAACGTTCCCTGGCACCAAGAGATTATTGCCAAATGGGAAAAAGCTGGCGTGTGCATGGTTGTTCAGCAAGGTGAACAGGTTGCACAAACCTTGGCTGGACTTACATTTGTTGTTACAGGGGGATTGGAATCATTCTCACGTGATGGAATTTCAGAGACCATCGCAGCCCATGGTGGTAAAGCTTCATCATCGGTATCCAAGAAGACAGACTATGTATTAGTTGGCAGCGATCCGGGTTCAAAGCTGGCAAAGGCGCAGGAATTAGGAGTGCCAGTCATTGATGAAGCGCGATTTAAAGAGCTATTGGCTGGTAAGTAGTAGTATTTCAGCCATGATGACCTTAGCTAGCGAGATTGTTCGCGAACTCCCAGCCCCTCCACTATTTTTTGGAGTGTTCACATTTGTCGTGATGTCTGTTTTTCTATATTTAGTACTTCGCCTAGACCGAGACTAATTTGTCCCGAGTAGGTATATACGGCGGAACATTTGACCCGATCCATCTGGGTCATCTGCACGTAATTACCCAACTCTTTGAAAAAGATTTAATCGATCAGCTTTTATTGATTCCTGCGGGACAACCTCTTTTGCGCCAGGGTGCTCCAATTGCAACGCCACAACAGAGGCGTGCAATGTGCCAATTGGCTTTGGCTGATCTTCCTGCCGAAATCGCGACAAAGGTTCAAGTAAATCCAATTGAAGTTCTTCGAACAGGTCCCAGCTATGCGATCGACACTGTAGAAGCGGTGGCCCAAACTTATCCAGATGATTCAATTATTGTGATTATTGGCCAAGATGCAGCAGAGAAACTAGATCAATGGCATCGAATCAATGAGTTGCGAAAAATGGTCCAATTCTTGGTAATTGGTAGACCAGGATATTCAGGAGATGGGATTGATATCGGAGCAATAGATGTTGCAGCCACCACAATTCGCCAAGGTTTGAGCGCAGAAGTTTCGTCATCGGTGGCTGCATTTATAAGAGAGAATAACCTCTATGACAATTAGCAGCAGGACACTCGAGATCACCCAGGTAGCGGCCAAAGCAGCAATCGACAAGATTGCTGTAGATGTTGTGGCCTTGGATTTATCAGATCAATTAGTTCTTAGCGAAGTCTTCCTGATTGCAACTGGTCAAAATGTTGCCCAAGTTGATTCGATCGCCGATGAGGTGGAACGTCAACTTGCAGCTTTGGGTGACAAGCCGGTTCGCCGCGAACATGGTGCTGAATGGATCTTGTTAGATTATTCCGATCTCGTTGTCCATGTACAGAGCGCTGAGCTACGCAAGTACTACATGCTTGATCGATTGTGGAATGACTGCCCATCAATTGAGTTAGAAGCGGTGAGGGAGGCTGCCATTAATGGCCGCTAATCGCGTTGTTTTATGGCGACATGGCCAAACTGATTGGAATGTTGTAAACCGTTTTCAAGGTCATTCAGATATTGAATTGAATGAAGTTGGACGTTTTCAAGCACAACATGCAGCTCAAATTCTTGCCGGCATGAACCCAACCATGATTATTTCTAGCGATCTTGGACGTGCACGTGACACTGCGCAATCACTTGCGAATCTAACGGGACTTACTGTCCAAATAGATCCAGATCTTCGCGAGACAAATGGTGGATTGTGGGAAGGAAAAACAGGCGCTGAAAATCGTGCCGAAGATTTTCACAACTTTATTCGTTGGATTGATGGGGAAGATAATCCTGCAGGAACAACGGGTGAGAAACGTAGCGAAGTTGCAGATCGCGCGGTGCGAGCTATTAAAAGAGCTTTAGGGGACAAGACAGATCAATTATTGGTCGTCACAACCCATGGAGGAACTGCTCGTTGCATCTTGGGTTCATTACTTCAACTTCCGATGTCCCATTGGGGAGTTATTGGCGGACTTTCAAATGCTTCATGGTCAATCTTGGAGCGCAACCCTCGTCAATGGAATTTAGTAGAACATAATGCGGGCTCAATTCCAGAGCCGGTTTATGGCGAGGAAAGCGGTGGAACTTCAGCTTGAGGCTCACCGCAGCAAATGCGGTAAGGTCTGCACTCGCACAAAAATCGGGGCTATAGCGCAGCTGGTAGCGCACCTGCATGGCATGCAGGGGGTCAGGGGTTCAAATCCCCTTAGCTCCACGTATGAATAACAACGTGAAT
>JACCDY010814733.1_pt1 | contig 14809 bp, 14 predicted proteins | sample 7446391 | NCBI WGS metagenome assembly JACCDY01 (sample SAMN15323451, study PRJNA562643) | freshwater metagenome | isolation source: river surface water | place: USA:Blue River Watershed | collected 2017-08-18 | reverse complement strand
GTCCTTGGTCCAGCAGACGCCGTTCGGGTTCTTGAACTTGATCGACGGAGCGAAAGGCTTGACTTCGTCAGCGGTCATGTCGCCGTTACGGTCGGTGACTGCCCAGACGGTGGTCTTGCGGGTGCCAACGAACAGCATGTTGGTCGACGGAGCGACGGCCATGTAGCGTGCGTCCGGGACGACAGCGTACAGTTCGATCTTGAAGCCTTCCGGCAGCTTGATCTTCTTCAGGTTGGCTTTGAGTTGCTCGACATTCTTGCCAGTCTGCGGAACCGTCGGGATATCGATCGCGGTGTCCGTGTTCTTCATAGCCGAGATCTTTTCCAGATTCTCGTCCTTGGCATAGCTGGATGCCGAGAATGCCACCAGCAGTGCGGTTGCGAGCACGCTCTTCACAAATACGTTGGATTTGGCCAATTTAATCTCCGATTGGTTTTTTATAGACGAAACGACTAACTACGAGGACCCGGGCAAAATTTTCATTATTATTATTGCAATGCCAGCCATGAAAATTTCGCCATAGTGCTTATGGGGCTCTGGACTATAGGGTTTGCGTATAACTCGTTACAAGTGAATTTTTTTCATCAGTAAAGCTTCCCGCTCGCCAATTCTTTGGTCCTTTGTCCGACCCAAGAAAAAACCGGCTGAGGGCGTCTGCCCTGCAGCCGGTTGATGCCGCGCCAGCGCGCCACTGTTTAATGAATGACGACGCCCCAGGGCAGCTCGCCGACCGGGATTTCACCCAGCGATTTGAGATCGATCGCATCGATCACGGAGACTGAATTCGAGCGGCCATTGGCCACATAGAGCTTTTTGCCATCGGGCGTGATGGCCATGTTCCACGGACGCTTGCCGACCGGGATGGTAGCGAGAATCGCATGATCGGCGGTGTTGATCGCCGATACCGTGCCATCCTTGCCGTTGGAGACAAATACGCGGCTGCCGTCCGGTGCCATCGCCACGCCGTTGGCAAAGTTGCCGGTCTTGATCTCGGCGATTACCTTGCGCTGCACCATGTCGATCGCATAGACCGTGCTGGCAATTTCGCAGGCGACATAGGCCACCTTGCCATCCGGGCGGAATGCGATGCCGCGCGGACGATCGCCGACTTTCACCGACCCGATTTGGCGGCGCTTGCGGACATCGATGATATCGACGCTGTCGGCTTCTTCGGCCGATACCAGCATCAGCTTGCTATCCGGGCTGAACACCGCATGTTCCGGATTCTTGCCGCGGGTTTTGACGGCGAAGACTTTCTTGCCGGTGGCCGTAGCAATGAAGTTCACCGAATTACTGATCTCGGAGGCGGCCGCGACCCATTTGCCGTCCGGCGAGATCGAAACGCCTTCCGGCGATTCGCCCAACTCGATTTTGCCGACCGCCTCACGCTGCTCGACATCGATCTTGACCAGCGCATTGTGCGGCTGGTCGCTGACATAGACGGTCTTGCCATCCTTGGCCACCGCCAGGCCGCGCGGCTTGTCGCCTGCGCGGATTTCGGCCACCACGGTATCGGTTTCGGTATCGATCACCGATAAGGTGCCAGATTTTTCATTGGGAACATAAGCGAACGGGGCGGCCAGCGCGATCGTGGACAGCGTGCCCATGACCAGTGCCAGCGAAAGATGCCTGAATGAGGTCTTCATGGCTGAATCGGTCTCCAACGGGAGGAATCTAATAGTAGGACGACAAGCATAACCGAATAGCGGTCGCCATGATCATGAGCTTTGCCGTGACGCCAAGCCTGAAGCCCTGAAAGATTTCAGGTACGATGGCAGCCGAATTGAAGCAGGGCATCACTTTCATTCGTGCGTTACCGAACCGCCTGCTCTCGCCCTCCCACCCCCAATTTTCCTCCCCTTGACGGGATTCCTCTCATGTCCGAACAATTCAATGAACACGATTGGCGACGTTTCCTGCTCAGCATAGGCGAGGATCCCGACCGTCCCGGCCTGGTCGAGACGCCGGCGCGCGTAACCAAGGCCTGGAAGCACTGGACCTCCGGCTACCAGCAAAAGCCGGCTGATGTCATGAAGGCATTCGAGGATGGTGCCGAGGATTACAACGAGCTGATTTTGGTTCGCAATATTCCGGTCTACAGCCATTGCGAACACCATCTGGCGCCATTCTTTGGCCGCGCCGTGGTGGGCTATCTGCCCAGCGGTAAAATCGTCGGCCTTTCCAAGCTGACGCGCCTGGTCGAATGCTTCTCCAAGCGCCTGCAAGTGCAGGAAAGGCTGACCATGCAGATCGCCAATGCCCTGATGGAGATCCTGGAGCCGCGTGCGGTTGGCGTGACCATCCGTTGCCGCCACCTGTGCATGGAAAGCCGCGGCATCAAGACCGCTGGCGAAGAGACGGTGACCTCGGCCATGCTCGGTGAGCTGCAATCGAACCTGGCGATGCGCACCGAGTTTCTTTCGCTGTCGCGCGACGACACGCTGCGCTAAGCGGCGGGCCGGGGCCGCGCGCCCCGGCAAGCCTTACTTTTTCTTTGCCTTTTTCTTCTTTTTGATCGACAGCATGGTGCCACGGCAGGACTCGCTGCCGCACCGGCACTCGTAGGCCTTCTTGAGCGACTTGCTCAACTTTTCGTCGATCACCAGCCCATAGTCGTAATTGAGCTCTTCGCCGCGCGCGATGTCGCGCAGCGCATGGATATAGACCCGCCCCTTCTCTTCCTGGGCTTCGCAGTTCGGCTCACAGGAGTGATTGATCCAGCGCGCGTCATTGCCTTCGTCGCCGCCATCGATCAGCTTGCCGCTCTCGAGGCTGAAGAAAAACGTGTGATGCGGATTGTCCGGATCCTGGCCGAAGCGCTTCTCGGCCTGCTTGTCCGTGATGCGCTTGCCCTGGTACTCGATGACGCGGGCTCCTTCCGGGATCTTGCGGATGGCAAAGACACCATTGCCGTGGACCTTGGAATGGCGAACCTTGATATGGGTTTCCGACAGCGGTGCGTCGGCAGCGGCATGACCAGTTTTCATGAGCGTGGCAAGCGAAGGGAAAGGGATCGATGAGAGGGAGACGTCAAGCGCGAGATGATATCCCGGCAATGAGAGGCGGCACAAGCAAGCGATTTGCCGAACCGGCAAATGCGGGTCAGGTCATGAGTGGGTAAGTTTTGCCGACGCATGGAAATTTTTCCCGCGCTTTGGCGCGCACCAGACCGTAGAACCACGCTGCGCCGGCATGGCACATCGCTTGCGTCAGGCATCGGGCTGATTGTTCATCAATGCGGGCGGCGTTCCGCTTGCCAAGATCCAAGGAGAAAATCGTATGCCCACGCCCCACTTCAGATCGCAAATCGCTGCCGCCCTGCTTGGCCTGTTGGGCACGGCCTTCCTCATGAATTCTCTGTCAGTCCATCCGCAAGAGAAGGAAGACAAGCCGGCCGCGACCCAGAGCAAGGAAACTTCGTCCGGTGCCAGCAGCGGCGCCAGCACCAGCAGTCCGGCCGGTGCCGCCGGTGGCACCAAGCTCAACCAGACGGATGAACGGATGATGAAACAGCTTGCCGAGGCCAATCTGGCCGAGATCAGCGCAGGCAAGCTGGCGCAGGACAAGGCACAGAGCGAAGAGGTAAAGAGCTTTGCCAAGAAAATGGTCGATGATCATACGAAGGCGCTCGATGATCTCAAGCAGCTGGCCCAGGCCAAAGGCGTCACCCTGCCGACGGAGCCCGACAAGCAGCACATGGCCATGGAAAAAAAGCTGCAGGCGCTGAGCAGTGACAAATTCGACAAGCAATACCTGCAGCAGGCAGGCGACCGCGCGCACAAGCAAACCCACAAGCTGCTGCAGCGGGCAAGTTCCCGGGCTGAAGATACCGACCTGAAGAACTAGGCGAGCAAGGCGATCGCCACCGTCGAGGGACACCAGCAGAGGGCCAAGGACACGACGCGCAACCTGAAGGCGACCTCCGAAGGCAAGAGCGGCGGCAGTGCCGGCGCAGCCGGCGGCGAGAGCTCGGGCAAGAGCTCGTCGGGCAAGACTTCGTCCGGTGATTCGGGCGCACCGCCGGCCTCGTCCGATCCGTCTGGCAGCGACATGTCCGGCGGGGCAAAGAACTGAGCCAGAACTAAGCCAGAACTTAGCCGCACCGAACCCGACCGCTTTGCGGTCTGCTTCAGGGGCTGGCGCTCGTCAGGGCGCCAGCCCATAAAACATGCCGGCATTCGGTACAATGCGCGCTTCCCGCGCTTTTCCCGTCCCGCCCGCATGCTTCGCCTGACCGACATCACCCTTCCGCTCGACCATCCCGAGCCGGCCTTGAAAGAGGCGGTGCTGGCGCGGCTGCAGATCGATCCGTCCGAGCTGCACAGCATGACGGTATTCCGGCGCGGCTATGACGCGCGCAAGAAGTCAGCCATCCAGCTGGTCTATACCATCGATGTCGAGCTTGCCGACGAGCCGCTGGCCTTGTCGCGCCGTCTGCCCAAGCTCGTGCCGACCCCCGACATGGACTACCGTTTCGTCGCCCGGGCCCCGGCGCAGCTGGAAGAACGTCCGGTCGTCATCGGTTTTGGCCCTTGCGGCCTGTTCGCGGCGCTGATCCTGGCGCAGGCCGGTTTCAGGCCCATCATCATCGAGCGCGGCAAGAAGGTCAGGGATCGCACCAAGGACACCTTTGGCCTGTGGCGCAAGCGCGAACTGCACCCGGAGTCGAACGTGCAGTTTGGCGAAGGCGGCGCAGGCACTTTCTCCGACGGCAAGCTTTGGAGCCAGGTCAGCGACCCCAAGCATTACGGCCGCAAGGTATTGCAGGAATTCGTGAAGGCCGACGCGCCGGCCGAGATCCTGTATGTCAGCAAGCCGCACATTGGCACCTTCCGCCTGGTGAAGATGATCGAGATCATGCGCGACTCCATCGAGAGCCTGGGCGGCGAATTCCGCTTCGAGCAAAAAGTCGATGGCATGGAGATCGTCGACGGCCAGCTGCGTGGACTGAAGCTGTCGAACGGCGAGGTGCTGCCGACCCGGCATGCCGTGCTCGCCATCGGCCACAGCGCACGCGACACCTTCGAGATGCTGCATGCGGCCGGCGTCTATCTCGAGGCCAAGCCCTTCTCGGTGGGCTTTCGCATCGAGCATCCGCAATCCATCATTGACCGCGCGCGCCTCGGTCGCTTTGCCGGCAATCCCATCCGCGGTGCGGCGGACTACAAGCTCGTCCATCACGCCAGCAATGGCCGCTCGGTCTACAGTTTTTGCATGTGCCCCGGCGGCACGGTGATCGCGGCAACCTCCGAGACCGGCCGCGTCGTCACCAACGGCATGAGCCAGTACTCGCGCAACGAGCGCAATGCAAATGCCGGCATCGTGGTCGGCGTCACGCCGGAAGATTTTCCCGGCGGCCCGCTGGCCGGCATCGATTTCCAGCGCACGCTCGAATCGGGCGCTTACGAACTTGGCGGCCGCAATTACAATGCCCCCGGCCAGCTGGTCGGCGACTTCATCGCCGATCGCCCGTCATCCACCTTTGGCGAGGTGCTGCCGTCCTACAAGCCGGGCGTCAGCCTGGGCAGCCTCAATCCCAGCCTGCCTGCGTACGCGATCGACGCCATCCGTGAGGCGCTGCCGGCCTTCGACAAGCAGATCTTCGGGTTTGCGATGCAGGATGCGCTGCTGACCGGCGTCGAGACACGCACTTCGTCGCCGGTGCGCATCCGGCGCGGCACCGACCTGCAGAGCATCAATACGCGCGGCCTGTACCCGGCCGGTGAAGGTGCCGGTTATGCGGGCGGCATCATGTCGGCCGCAATCGATGGCATCCGCGTGGCCGAGGCGCTGTCCCTTTCCCTGGGCGAGCAATTGGCCGGCTGAGCCAGCCACCATCCTCCAGCCTCCAGCTACCATCCTTCAGCCACTTGCGCACCGGGGGCACAGGGCGCACCGGGGGCACAGGGCGCACCGGGCACACCAAAGCAAACGGGCCGCAGTAGCGGCCCGTTGTTTTACAGCTGACAGCGAAGGCTTACGATGCCTTCTTCGCGCGTGCCGGCTTGTCGGTGGCCGGCACAAAGTGCTTGGCCACTTCGCTGAAGTTCTCTTCCAGCGTGTCGATCGCATGCTTGCTGGTCTTGGTCATTTGCTCATAGGTGGCGTTGGCGTTGGCCACGCTGGCCTTGAGCAGGGCGATGGCGTTTTCCGAGCCGGCCGGTGCGGCTTTCGACAGGTCGTCGATCAGCTTGTTGACTTGCTTGGTGGTCTCGGCGATGCGCGCTTCGGTCGCCTTGGTGAACTCGGCCTGGGCCTTGGTGGCGATCGAGGCCAGGTGACGGCCATAGGCCAGTGCCTTTTCGGCGTTCGGCTGGGCTTGCTGCGAGCTCAGGTTCATGACGTCCTGGGCATCCTTGGCGGCCAGCATTTGCTGTGCGGCGGCCGAGGTGGTGGCCAGCGAATCCTTGACGGTCGACAGGTTCAGTTCGACTAGTTCGGCGACGCTGTGCAGGGCTTTGTTGGCCAGATCGCTCATGGCGCTCAGTTGGGCATCGATCGATGCTTTGGTGGCATTGGACAGTTGGTCTGCGTTAGAAAACATGGTGTTTCTCCTTACGGTTGGCAGTTCGGTTTGGCCCTGCGTCAGGGCGGCTAATGATTTCGCGGCTATTGTGCACCGCAACAAAACCGATTTTACGGACTCTTGAACTGCTGTCAATCAATTTTTGTGCAGAGCAGCAAAAATTTTGACGGAACGCAAAGGACTATTTTCAATAAAGAAACCCAAGTCCCTGATAACCCGCAGAATTGCAGGCTGAGGGACGAGTCGACCCCGACAGCCGGGCTGTGTATCACTGGCAACGGTACACTAGGCAGCGCCCTCTTTCCTGACCCCCAGCCCATGCCTGATGCTCATTTCGCCCATTGGCCTGCCGGCTTGCCCCGGCAGCTGGACTTGCCCCAAGCCAGTGTCGCCGCCAATCTCGATGCAACAGCGGCTCGCTATCCGGACAAGGCAGCGCTGCATTACTTCGGTCGTCAGACCTCCTATCGCGAACTGAAAGCCGATGTCGATGCGCTGGCCGGATGGCTGCAGCTGCGCGCGGGCGTGAAACGCGGTGACCGTGTGCTGCTGCAAATGCAGAACGGCCCGCACTTCGTCGCCGCCTATTACGCGATCTTGCGCGCCGATGCTGTCGTGGTGCCGGCCAATACGATGTTGTTGAGCGATGAGCTGCGGCACCTGCTTGACGATAGTGAAGCCAGGGTCGCCCTCGTCTCGCAGGAATTGCTCTCGCACTGGGCGCCGCTGCTGGCGGCCGACGTGATTGATCACCTGGTCGTGGCCTGCCCGGCCGAGGCAATAGGAGAAGCGATCGCCAATGCGCCCGACTGGGTGCTAGCTCCCCGCGTGGCGCTGACTGACGAACGACAGATCGGCTGGCAGGCCGTGCTCGACGCAGGTCTTGCGCCGGCGCTCCTGAGTGCCGGCCCGGACGATCTCGCCTGTCTGCCCTACACCTCGGGTACCACCGGCCTGCCCAAGGGCTGCATGCACACCCATCGCTCGCTGATGTTTGGCGCAGTGGCCGCGGCGCACTGGGCCGGCAGCCAGCCGGCGGATGTGGCGCTGGTCTCGCTGCCGATGTTCCATGTCACAGGCATGCAGGTAAGCATGAATGCAGCCATTGTCAGCGGTGCGTCGCAAGTGATCATGCCGCGCTGGCATCGCGAGCAGGCGGCGCAATTGATTGCCCGTTATCGGGTGAGCACCTGGACCGCGATCTCGACCATGGTGATCGATTTTCTATCGCTGCCCGGGCTGGACGCGAGCACCCTGAGCAGTCTGCGCCGGATATCGGGTGGCGGCGCGGCGATGCCGGCGGCCATCGCACAGAAGTTGCAAGACCTGACCGGGCTGCCCTATATCGAAGGCTATGGTTTGAGTGAAACGATCGCCACCACGCATGCCAATCCCTCGCAGCGACCGAAGCAGCAATGCCTGGGAATACCGATTTTCGACACCCACGCATTGGTGATCGACCCGGAGACCCGCCAGCCTATGCCGGTGGGCGCGGTGGGCGAGATCATCATCCACGGCCCGCAGGTCTTTCAGGGCTATTGGCGCGACGAGGCAAAGACCCGCGAGGCCATGATCGATATCGACGGCCGCCGATTCCTGCGCACCGGTGATCTCGGCCATGTCGATGAAGACGGCTACTTTTTCTTCGCCGATCGCCTCAAGCGGATGATCAATGCCAGCGGCTACAAGGTCTGGCCGGCCGAGGTTGAAGCGATGATGTATCGGCACCCCGACATCATGGAATGCTGCATCGTCGCCGCCATCGATGGCTATCGGGGGGAAACGGTCAAGGCCTATGTGGTGCGCAAGCCCGGCACCGATTGCGATGCTGAAGCGCTGATCGCCTGGGCCAGGCAGCAGATGGCCGCCTACAAGGTGCCGCGCGTCGTGGAATTCGTCGCCGCTCTGCCCAAATCGGCCAGTGGCAAAGTGATGTGGCGGACACTGCAGGAAAAAGAGCGGGCGGCAGCGGCCGGCTGATCAGGTGCCGGCGCCCAGGTTAGCAAAGCGGTGCGGACCGGCGAGACCTCAGGCGGCATTGCCCTCAGCGGTCTTGCGCCAGGCATCGACCAGCGCGCGAGCCTCGGCGGGCAGCGATTCCAGTGTCAGGCTGCGGGCGCGCTCGAAAATCATCAGCGCATAAACATCGGCCAGCGCATTGACTTCGGCCGACAACGCCCGCTCCTCGCCGGAGGAAGGGCGGATGCGGCGCCAGTAATTGATCGCTTGCTCGAGTTCGCTGAGGGTAAGATCCATCGGTCTATTGTATCGGTTTTGTTTCCGAAGGAGGCGCAATGAACATCGTTCTGGTACACGGTGCCTGGCATGGCGGCTGGTGCTGGCGACAGGTAGCCACATCGCTGCGCGCGCACGGACATCAGGTGTACACGCCGACGATGACCGGTCTCGGTGAGCGAGCGCACCTGATGACTGCCGACACCGGCTTGTCGACCTGCATCGATGATATTGCCGGCGTGATCTGTGCGGAAGAATTACAGGAAGTGATGCTGGTCGGGCACAGCTTTGCCGGGCCCGTGATCAGTGGCGTTGCCGACCGGCTGCCCGAGCGTTTGCAACAATTGGTGTACCTGGATGCGCTGGTGGTGCAGAGCGGGCAGTCGGCGCTGTCGCTGTTGAGTCCCGAGGTGCAGCGCGAGCGATCGCGCACCATCGATGTCGAGGGCTGGCGGATGGCGATCCCGGCAGCGGAAAAATTCGGCGTCACGGATCCGGATCAGGTCGCATGGCTGCAGCGCCGGCTGACGCCGCATCCGTTGAAGGCCTATACCGAGCCCCTGCAGCTGCAACATCCGTTGGGCAATGGCCTGCCCAAGACTTATATCGCTGTCACTGAGCCCTGGTACCCGCCGCTGGCGGACTTGCGCGACTGGGTACGCGCCCAGCCTGACTGGGGATGGCGCGAAATCGCGACCGGCCATGATGCGATGGTGACGGCGCCCGATACGCTGGCGGCGTTGCTGCGGTCGCTGATGCCGCTGTAGCTGCCGCAGTCGCTGCCGCTGCCGCTGCCGCAGTCGCCGCAGTCACTGTAATCGCCGCAAGCGCTGACCTCGGACCAGCGCCCGGGCAGGCGCGATGTCAGCGCTTGCGCAGGAACCCGCGCAGGCGCTCGACGCCGTCGGCCAGCCGCTCGGTCGAGCTGGCGAAGCACCAGCGGATCGCCCCTTCGCCTTCGGGCCCGAAGGCACTGCCCGGCGCCAGTCCCAGCCCTGCCTCGGCGACCAGCCGCTTGCACAGCGCCAGCGTATCGCCGGCGCCGTCGAGCTTGAAAAACACATACATCGTGCCCTGCGGCCGCGGCGCGATCAGGCCGGCACTGCGAAACTCCGGCGCCGACAATTGCGTGCACAGGAAGTCGCGGGCCGCGCTGTAACGGGCAATCGTGTGCGCCACCAATTCTTCGCTGCGCGCCAGCGCGACACAGCCGGCCTGTTGCACGAAACCGGGCGCGCACGAGGTGTTGTACTCGATCAGTTTGCCAAGATCGGTCATCAGGCTGGCCGGCACTTGCATCCAGCCGAGGCGCCAGCCCGTCATCAGGAAGGTTTTTGAAAAGCTGTTGGTCGATACCACACGCTCTTCCGGCTCGGCCAGGTCGAGGAACGAAGGCGCGCACACCGGAGCGCCGGCCGGTGTGTCGTATACCAGTCGTTCATACACATCGTCGGCCATCAGCCAGATGCCGTGCCGGCGGCAATGCTCGAGCACCACGCGCTGCTGCTCGCGGCTGATGGTCCAGCCGGTCGGGTTGTTGGGCGAGTTCAGGAGCAGCGCGCGCGTGCCCGGCACCAGCGCATCGAGCAGCCGGTCGAGGTCCAGTTCCCAGCGCGGCGCCGCGCCGGTGACCTCGAGATGCAGCGGTACCGACACCACTTCAGCGCCGAGGATGCGCGGTATCTCGACCAGGTTGGGCCACAGCGGCGTGACCGCCACCACCCGATCGCCCGGATTGAACAGCAGTTGCGCCGCCAGCATCAGCGCCGAGACGCCGGACGAGGTGACGGCGATGCGCTCGGCGCCCACTGGCCGATGCAAGCCGCAGACATAGCCGGCGATCGCTTCGCGCAGCGCCATCGTGCCCAGGTTGTGCGTATAGAAAGTGTCGCCCGCCTCCAGCGCGGCCTTGGCGGCATCGCGGATGAAGGCCGGCGTCACCTCGTCCGGTTCGCCGAACCAGAACGGCAGCACGTCCTTGCGGCCCATGCCCGCATTGGCCACCTCACGGATGCGCGAGGCCCGCAGCGCCTGCACCTCGGCGCGCGCGGCAACGGGGAAAGAGAAGGAATTCGTCATCAGAAGCACAGCCAGATGCGGTTGGCGATATCCAGCATGAAGCCGGGGCGCAGGTAGCTGGCAAAGACGGCGGCCAGCGCCGTCACCAGCAAGGCCGCCGCAAGCGCCGCCCGCAGCTTGCGCAAGGCATCGGCCTGTTTCATGCGGCCGCCGCGGGTTCGCGCTCGATGGCGGCCTCGCTGATCGGCAGATTGATCAGTCCGGCCATGATGCCCAGCGCGATCGTGATGATCCAGACCGTGTGATAGCTGCCCTGCACCGTGTACAGGTAGCCGCCCAGCCAGACGCCGAGGAAGCTGCCCAGCTGGTGCGAGAAGAACACGAAGCCCGACAGCATCGACAGATAACGCACGCCGAAAATGCTGGCGATGGTCGCGTTCGTCAGCGGGACGGTGGACAGCCAGATCAGGCCCATGGCTGCCGAGAACAGATAGACCGATGTCGTGGTCAGCGGTGACCCGATGAAGATCGCGATGATGACAGCGCGCGAAAAATAGATCGCCGACAGCAGCCAGGGCTTGGACCAGCGGCCGCCGAGCTTGCCGGCAAAGTAGGAGCCGAAGATATTGAACAGCCCGATCAGCGCCAGCGCCATGGTGGCCACGCCGGGATCGAGCAGGCCCTGGTCTTTCAGGTAGGCCGGCATATGCACGCCGATGAACACGACCTGGAAGCCGCAGACGAAATAGCCGGCGACCAGCAACTGGAAAGGCCGATGGCGGAAGGCTTCCCGCACGGCCTCGCCGATGCTCTGCTGGTGTGCATGGACCTGGGCGCCTGAGGCTGGTTCGCGCAGCATGAAAGCCAGCGGCAGCATGACGATCAAGCTTGCCAGGGCCAGCCAGAACAGTGCCTGTTGCCAGCCACCGGACGAGATCAGCTGCTGCTCGACAGGCACCATCGCGAACTGGCCGAATGAGCCCGCCGCGCCCAGGATGCCGAAGGCCCAGGAGCGCAGTTCCACGGGTGCCGTGCGCCCGACGATGCCCGACAGCGCGCTGAATGCGGTGCCCGCCATCGCGCCGCCGAGCAGCACGCCGGAGACGATGATGAACAGGGTGGCGTTGTCGATCAGCGCCATCGAGGCCAGGCCCAGTGCGTAGATCAGCGCGCCGATGAACACCACGCGCGCCGCCCCGAAGCGGTCGGCTGCCATGCCGGTCAGCGGGCCGATCACTCCCCACATCAGGTTTTGCATGGCCATGGCCAGCGAATAGGTGTCGCGCGTCCATCCGTGCTGTTGCGAGATCGGCTGCAGCCACAGGCCAAAGCCATGCCGTATGCCCATGGCCAGCGTGAGGATGATGCCGCTGGCGATCAGTACCGGCAGCAGCCGGGGCGGGCGAGACGTAGAGAACATGGCGAAATGCAGCGAGTGAATTGCTGCACAGTGTAGCGCATGCATGCCCTGTCAATGGGCGCCGGCAGGGCGAACGTGAACAGGCCGCAGCAGCGCCGCGGCCTGGGGGGAGCACTGGCGATCTGTGGCTTGCCAGTGCCTTGCAAGTGGCTTGTTATTGGCCGGTGCTCGGGCTGGTCGTCGGGCCCGGGCTGGTGCCGGGCGTGGGGCTGGTCGTGCTGGGCGTGTCGGTACCCGTGCCGCCCATGCCAGAGCCGCTGCCGGACATGCCGCCGGAGGTGGCACCGGACGAGCCCCCGGAAGGACCACCGGGCATCTCGGACGAACTCGGGCTGGCGGGCATGCTGGGGCTCTCGGCGCCCGAACCCGGGGCACCGGAAGTCGACCCGGGGCTGCCGGAGGTCCCTGACGTGCCGGAGGTGCCGGAGGTGCCCGACGTATCCGGGGCGCCGCCCGTCGTGCCGGAGGTGCCTGAACTGCCTGAACTGCCTGAACTGCCCGAGGTGCTCGGGGTGCTCGGCGTGCCCGAGGTGCCATAGGTACCGCCCGTACTTGCTCCCGAACTGCCGCTGGTGCCGGCGTCGGAACCGCCGCCTGTCATGCCCGCACATGCACTCAACAGGCATGCACAGGCGATCGGTAACATCCATTTGGTCATATGAGACTCCCGCTAGATTGAACAGTCGGTACGGCGATGCGTACCAGGCCAAGCATCGAGATGCAGGGAGTAGAAGCGGAAGTCGCCTGAAAAGTTCGGGCGGGTGCGGCGGTGGTTGAGCTCACGCAATGGGGCGCGAAGGCGCGCGTGATCAAATCGAAGCGCAGCAGCGGCGCGGCCGGCGCAAAGGCCGGCCGCGGTGTACATCAGGGATCGCGAGTTCAGGCAGCCTTTTTGGCCACTGCCTTTTTTGCCACCGCTTTCCTGGGCGCGGCCTTGACGGCGCTCTTGGCCGCTTTCTTGGCAGCGGTCTTTTTTGGAGCGGTCTTTTTGGCCGGGGTTTTTTTGGCGGCCGTTTTTTTCGCGCCCGTTGCCGCGACTTGCTCGTCGCCGTCCGTATCGCCGTCGGCCTTGGCCGTCGTCTTCTTGGCCGCCGGCTTGCCTTTGCGTTCCTCGAACTCGAAGCTGACCTTGCCGTCCTTGCCCTTCACGAGGAAGGCCTTGAACGGGCGGCGCGTGCGTTGCGACACAAAGCCCGGCAGCAGGTCGGTCTTGCCTTCATTGAGCAGCTTGCCCATCTGCTCCGGCAGGATTTCCTGCTGCAGGATGATGCGGCCGCTGCGGAAGTCGCAGGCCTTGGGACGCGCGACCTGCTTTTCGCAGACATAGGCAAGGCCCATCTCGTAGACGCCGCTGCCGCATTTCGGGCAGGCGCCGAGCGCCGTCTGGCCGCTGAAGTCGACTGGCTCGGCGTTCTCGTCGTCGTCATTCGACTGGCCGAAATCGAACTCGAGCTTGAAGTTGCTGATATCTTCGTCGCGCGAGATCTTCAGGATGGCGGCAAACGGGCGGCCCATCTTCGAGCGGAAGCCTTGCAGCGGGCCGATGGTGCGGTTGGTCAGCAGCTCTTCGACCTCGGGCACCTCGAACTGACGGCCGCCGGGGATTTTGCTGATCGAGAATTCACACTTCGTGCAGGCGAAGCGACGGTAGTTTTCCTTTACCACGCCGCCGCAATTCGGGCACGGCGTGGCCAGCGTCGCATAGTCGCCGGGGATGGTGTCGTTGTCGTATTCCTTGGCGCGCTTGACGATGGTCTGCGTCATTTGCGCGATCTCGCGCATGAACTCGTCGCGGCTGATGCCGCCGCGCTCCATCAGCGAGAGCTTGTGCTCCCATTCGCCGGTCAGCTCGGGCGCGGTCAGTTCGGCCACGCCCAGGCCGCGCAGCAGCGTCATCAGCTGCGAGGCCTTGGCCGTCGGGATCAGCTCGCGCCCTTCGCGCACCAGGTATTTCTCGCCCAGCAGGCCTTCAATGATGGCCGCGCGCGTGGCCGGCGTGCCCAGGCCCTTGCCGGCCATGGCATCGCGCAGCTCTTCATCCTCGACCAGCTTGCCGGCGCCTTCCATGGCCGACAGCAGGGTCGCTTCCGAGTAGCGCGCCGGCGGCTTGGTCACCAGCGCATGGGCCTCGACCTTGTCGGTCTTGACCTTCTCGCCCTGGGCCACCGGCACCAGCGTGCCCGTGGCCTCGCCATCCTTGTCCGGCGCCGTCAGCACGGCGGCTTCCTTGCCGTAGACCGCCAGCCAGCCCGGGTTGGTCAGGATCTTGCCCGAGGTCTTGAACTGGTGGCCGGAGACTTCGGTAAAGCGGGTCGTCACCAGGTACTCGGCGGCCGGGAAGAAGACGGCCAGGAAGCGGCGCACGACCAGGTCATAGAGCTTTTGCTCGGGCTCGGACAGGCTCTTGGGCCACTGGCCGGTGGGGATGATGGCGAAGTGATCGCTGATCTTCGTGTTGTCGAAGATGCGCTTGTTCGGCTTGACCCAGCCCTGCTTCAAAATCTTCGAGGTATGGGGGTAATAGGTGTTGCCTTCGGCGAGCGATTCCACGGTTTGCTTGACGGTGCCGACATAGTCTTCCGGCAGGTGCTTGGAATCGGTACGCGGAT
>JACCDY010220092.1_pt1 | contig 14809 bp, 11 predicted proteins | sample 7446391 | NCBI WGS metagenome assembly JACCDY01 (sample SAMN15323451, study PRJNA562643) | freshwater metagenome | isolation source: river surface water | place: USA:Blue River Watershed | collected 2017-08-18 | reverse complement strand
TCAGTGTAGGCCAACTCTTCACTTCCATCGATTCGAACATACGCAGTCGCGGCCATCGTATCTGGAAACTCAACAGGGTTGAAGAGTACAGGTTGACGATCAGCTGGTCCCTTCGCCGCAGGAGCTGCATTCGGTGATCCAAAGTCCTCAACTAAGATCGCACCACGAGGATTGGCGAACGCACCACCCTTCGCCCCACGCACATACAGCTTAACTGTCTTATAACGAATAGGCTCACGTGTCTCAGGATCAAATGAAGGGGTTATCTTATCAAGTGCAACGTACTCTGTATCCTTCTCAAACCTTACAAGGAAATCAATTGTATTATCATCTGCTGGCTTCCACTTGAACTGCTCAAAGAATGTCTCGCTTGGTCCAGGGAGTGGCGCAGTGTTTGACGTGTAAATGAGACCATCAGTGTGATAGAAACGCGGTGAATCGAGGATCTTATTGGACAGAGTGAAGATACTATTATCACCTGCCGCGGCGATCTCAAATGTCTTAACTGATACACGGAGAATACTGCCAATCATTGCAGCCGTTCCCGCATATCCAAGCTTCTTAGGACCATCACCGCCATTCCACGTCTCAATCCAGCGCTTCAGACGGCGATAACGACCATCGGCATCCGAAACAGACTCCGCATTTCCTGCACCAGCTGCAACCTCCTCTGCCACAAAAGGTAGACGATCAACCGCCTGCCTCGCCGGTGCATAGAAGATGTCGAAGAGCAAGAGGTGATTTACACCATTACCCTCCTTATCATGTGTTACCCATTCACCTGCAACCATACTATTAGCACATGCACCTACCTGTAGTCCCGTCTTATATACATTTAGACCTGAATCAATCATAAATAGTTCACCGCGATCATCACAGTAGCCAATCACACCGTGACCATCAGCCTTATCAGTTACGTTGTAACCAGTACGTATGTTTGGTGTGCCCTCTTCAATTTCAAGAGTCATATTCTTCTTTTCCAGTGTAACAGGGTAGACGCCACGGAAACGATCTGTTGCGGCGAGTTCCTTGTAGGCTTCGAGTACTTTTAGGCGTTGGGTATTGCGAATGAGGAGGGAATTCTTCTGCACACCACGGAGCACTTCGCCGATCCCCTTAATGAGCTTAGCCTTGGCCTCGGCCGCGCTTCCGATCTTGTCACGAAGCAGCTCAACCTCAATCTCGTAATTTGCTGTAGAATCAACCACTCGAGACTCTTCAAATGTGCGCCGCCAATCATATTCATTATTATTTGTTTTGTCTTTGCGTGATGACTTCACAATGGAGAGATCAAACTGAACTCCATCGCCGATGAAGGACCAGCGCTGAATAAGACGGAAAGCCTTGCGCTGCTGAGCCCACGATTCAAGGACCTTGCGTACAGCCGGATCTGAATGGTCGAGCTCCTTCTCGCGCCGTGTCTTAATACGAACATCGTACTCAGTGAGATCAATGTTTGACTCAGCACCAACACGATCCTTGATCATTGTGGTGAACCCCTTGTTTGAGATTGTATTGTCTCTGCAATACGACTGAATCGTACCAGATCCCACAATGCTAAAACGCAGATGTTCGGGGAGAATGATATTGAGTTTATCTTCTTGAGGCAAGGCCTCATAACCTCGGGAGCGCAGGCGCTGGGCAACATTCATGAATGTTGTCTGGTCAACGGTTCCCTTGAAGCCGAAGGTCGCCTCCAGCTCATGTTCGGGATGGACAAACCACGCCTCGATGAGCTGGCCGATCTTTTCGTTTTCGGTCGCAGTTACTTCCATTATCTAATGATAGTGCTACAGCATCATTTAGCCTCTTACCCGAGGCCGAATCATGTTTATCAGGGTCAGGCTACGGTAGCCCACCCCTCCCTTATGGCATCAATTCAGTACTAAATGTACCACAGCGTGACCAACTTGAGAATAGTTCAATCGCCTGAGCACGACCGACGATCTCTGCCAGCTCATCCTTCTTCATCTTTGCATCATCCTCCCTCCATGTAGCAGGTCGCGCACGCAACCACTCTACGAGCTCACCCTTTGTTCCATCCGCCGAGGGCCAGGTAATTGGCACACCCGCTGCCTCACGCTCTCCGAGCCAATTCCCTAACTGTTTTGCAACAGCTGCGCGGAGCGGCTTGAACACTCGCGTCAAACCTTCATCAACTCCAAAAATAGGACGTGAACTCTCCCAAATACGGGGATCGGCCGGAGAAAATGAGATCTGCGGACCGCTTGCAGTTCCCTTGGCTTCTGAGAACACAACAGTCTGAATCCTCTTCATCTCACAAAGAGCATCCCAGAGCAAAGCACGGCCGGCGTCATCAAGGCGTGAAGGATCAGTACCAAACAGCTCCCGCACACGCTTCATATGCCGTGCAAAACGGCGCACATGCTTCAAGGCATCAAGACCCTCCTGATACTCGAGTACACGCTCCATCAGAATCCGCTCACGAAGATTAGCTGGTGCAGCAACATACTCCTCATCCAGGATCATCAACATCGCAGATAGCGGCCCCGCAGGTTGCACAGACAACGTTATCCATTGATCCCCGCCACCAGGTACATTTAGGGAGAGCTGCTCAGCAGTCTCATTACCCTTCCTAAAAGTACTCCGTTGTGGTAGCGTTCGTTCCCTTGAGGGATTTGCGGCGATCCAGCCACGCAATGCATTCATATCAACCATCATAGCAGTAGACATCTTGATCTAAGGCTCCTTACTTATAATAAGTCACTCAGGCTTTAAGCCTAGGCCTGACCAGACCCTAGCTCGGCCTCCGCCTCGGCTCTCAGCTCATTCATCTGACGGATTCGCTCATCCTGCTCACGGCGATTCTCTAAACAGAAGTGAATAAACTCCTGCAATCTCCTAAATGTATTCTCCTGCAGACTGGCGACATCGAAAAAAATACCATTAGAGTTCTCAGACCATATCTCATTTTGCCGCTTAATTATGCGAAAAATCTCCTCCTGTTCATTGCGCGACAGTATCTGTAGTTGCTCCAAAAACAGCCGGCGCTCTTCATACTCTTTTTGGGGCAGTGGTGCCGTATTCATTCTGTCTTTCGTTTTTTCATTTTTGGCTCTATATACCGCAGCGCTTACTCAAGGCCGATTGCGGCGGCTGCAGCATTGCCGACCTCTGTGATTGTATCACCTAACGTATCAAGAACCCCTTCTTCCTCCTCTTCTCCGTCAGAAGCCTCCTCTGCAGCAGGAGCAGCAGCCTCCTCCGCCTCCTCGGGAACAGGCGCTAGCACCTTCTCCTCCACACGCTCCACCGTACCCGCCCCCAACAGCAGACCAATTGACAGGATATAGGGATCATTCGCCTGGAAACGAGACCGCTTGATCTCGACCTTTACAATATCACCAATCTTAACCTGGTCATACCCCTCATCGTCCAAATGCAGATCACGAGGCACCTGCACCTGGATCGCTCCATGGCCACCAACCTCATAGACCACAAACAGACCCATCTTGTTCTTCTTCAAAACCTCACCGTTAATGATCATACCATCCGTGGGATAGACGACCTTTGCTTCAACCTGCACCCAGGAAACCATGTCGCCCGTAAAACGACCGGCCTCCTCCTGGAACATTGACCGTGAAAGCAGCTTAACTGATCCGGGAACTACCCAGCCATGTTGACTGCACTTCTTCTCCAGGAGGGCCTGGAGTTTAGCCAAGATCATGTCATCTAGACTCGACTTGGTTATACCGTTAAGGTCGCGAGATGTCAGGGCGACTTTGCGTTCAAATACTGCAGTGTTCTCCATTGTGCTGATTGCCTACTGCTTAGCCGAGAGTCTTCTCGTGTCAAATTTACCTCCAGGAGGGGGAATATACTATCCTCTCAATGAGACCCTGTGGAATCCATGAAAGCGTCATCTCAATTGTTTGCCCATTCCATTTTGCTTGATATGTACCAGAGTATCCAATTGCCGAGGATGTTGATACAATACTTGTGATTGTAACATTATGAGTATAATCCTTAACCTTTACAATATCTCCAGGGGAGTAGCGAACAGTCGTTGACATTTAGTGGTAACGGTGGTGGTACATTTAGGGTATTAGGGGAGGGAAGATATCAATTTTACCGCCCTAAGTGTCCCGTTATGTTGGCTGCAACTGTGCGATAGAACCAACGCTGATCCTGGATTCGCATAGCATCCATATAGCGCAGAATCAAATCCAATAGTGTACACATCATGTTCGTGTTTGCCAAGTACTTCTGCTTGTTCCGTACATCCAACATCTCAGCTGTCGTCAAACCAAGATCCTGACCAGCAACTCCTACAAGTATCTCCCCCATTGCAATCAATTTATTCAAGTGCTCCGTTGTAGTCGACACATTTGCACACTCCTGACCACGCCCTATTTTACCACCAGGAGCAGGTGGAACACCCGTCTTGAAGACAATATCCTCACCTTTAGGAACTAAGAAACCATAGAGAGTACCTGTTGTATCTTTGTTGACAGTTAGGAGTTTGAGGGGGTCATATCTCTCGCGCGTTATCACAGATATAACAGTTGGTGCACATGGCGCCAAGCTGCCGTCGGCGCCTCGGCAAAGATAATCCAGTTTCAGACTTATCATATTCAGATATCTCACCGCAGATACAGAACCACTCTCCAGGAAATTCTGAGATGCAACCTGCTTGACAATCGGATGCACCGTGGCCTCTGTTAGAAGTTGCTTCTGTTCATTCGGCATGACCTCTTCATCCCACGCAAACTCCATTGCCAACTTTTTAAATGCCGCCTTTGATTGATCGGTCCAAGGAAGAAGGGCCGCGCCAATCCAGGGTATCATCTTGAGGCGCTCCATCCGCTTCTTCTTCTTTTTATCATTGTTGTCGACTTGGAACAAGATATGTGTTTCTATATTCAGACCAGGTGAACTTGCATATATCTCAGCTGCATCATTCTTTGAGAGAATGGTTTCAACCCACGTGAGCCAACTCTCAAGATAAGTGTGGAGGGCAGTAAGATCCATACCTGTCTCTTCCGCAACAGCAGTACGTGTTAGTTCAGGTACAGGGGCAGCAGCTGCAGCTGCCGATGCCGCAAGCAAAGCAGAGCGCTTCACCTTAACAGGAGCACCAGGAGCAGCTGCGGTAGGAACCGCAGTCATGCGCGAAAAGGCTGTCATCATCGCCGGCTGATATGAGTCCCGCTTAACCGGCAATGATGCAACACGTAAACTCAGTGGCACATCCAAATCAACTAAATAATCAGGCTGGAAAATATAATACTTGTTGCGATAAATAATATACCCAGTCCGCCCCCCATTCTCCACCTTGAATGCGCGATTCCCTACAACCCCTAAAAGTAGATCCACAATTGCGGACTTCGGTGCCTCGGCTTCGAAAATATTCCATAAGTCCTCCAGGCGATAGAAGGCCTGGCGCTGAAATAGTATACGCAGTTTCTTGCGCAGATCAGCCTCGCGCCACCGTGCAGCATATTCATCATAGGAAATATCATCTTTTTGCAAGGTCCGAACGGGTACATTAGGAACACACTGATAATCACATGTCTCCATCCAGTCGCAAATAGCAGTGAATGGCATATCATTGAGCGTCACAGCGCGTTCATTACCTTGCGCATCAACTTGTAGGATTGGATCGGTTCCGCGAATGACAATAGCATCGTGATTGAGGTTGCAATCAACCGCATATTGTTTTAACACCCGCGTCACCCGCCCCACCTGTTCACCCTTGCGGAACGCTACGCGATAACTATAGAGATCGCCCGATTCCATACTATCTTCTTCAGGACGCACTGCTGCATGTAAATAGATCGTTGTGTTGCGCTGATCCTCATCCAACAGTGAATGTGAACAGAAACGAATACCACGACCAATAATCTGCTCTGTCTTATTCAAGTGGAACCAGGAATCCAGAATGTGAACCTCACGAATGAACTTCAAGTCAACACCTTCTGCTGCGACCTGCGAACCAATTACCACCTTGATAATCTCACCATCCTTGTTTTCAGGTGACTTCTCAGTCTTGATCGCCTCATCGTTCTTGGGAGAAAGCTGCTTATCACCAGTCAACAGCGCATACTTCGCCGGCACAAATGTGTGCCCTGCTGCTACCCCAGCACCACGATGCTCCAACTCCTTCTTAGGACACAACGCACACTGCCGCCCACCAGGAACCTGTATACCATCCCCTAAAAGTCCCACACGGCGCCCCCATGGAGTATATCCATTCGCCTCAAGAGCGAGAGCGAGTGGCAGTGCACCCGCACCGACGAAACGCGTGTAGGCGAACACAACACCCTCAGCGTTCTGTAAGTACCCAATGAACTTCGCAAACTTTGCAGAATAGTTCGGCAATTGATCCAGACCGAGCCAACGAGCACCGCCTGAACGCAAAGCACGGTACATGACCTCTGAACCCGCTGTCTCCATACCAAAATGCAGACGCAATGCAGCAACCGATGTCCGCTGTTTCAGACCCTCTATCCCCGCATCAACAGTTTCAGCAGTGTTTGGTACAATGAAGTTACCCGCCTGAACAATCTTCGATAGTTCAAGTGCAGAGATTCCACCCTCACCAGACGCCAGTTCATCTGAGAGTTCGCGCACAGCCTCGAGTGCATCGCCGGCCAACTCAGTGGTAACAATGGGTAGGAAGTCTGCGTAGTATTTCTCATCATCTGGGACTTCCGCACCACGAGGGGTCATAATAGGATAAGATACGATCCGTTCAAGGTCATCAGGATCAAGACGAACAGGGAAACTCTGAGGGTTCTCACCGCGCATGAAAGATACGTATCTCTGGGCGACAAGACCGAGACGCTGCTCCCCTCCAGGTCTGAACCGCCCATCCGCCTCAAAGATATCTCTATCCCTAAGTGTCGCCATCTTGTCATTCTTCAATAACAGATTGAGCAAGAACACAATCTCACGATAAGAGTTGTACATAGGAGTGGCAGTCAAGAGAATCAGCTTCATTCCCTCTGCTGCCCCCAGTATCTGATCGAGAAGTGGGGTCAGACGCTTACCAGAAGCCGCATCATCCGTCTCGTCTTTGCCACCAGGAAGTGCAGCATCTTCATCTGGCATACCATCCATCATACTCTCATTCACATCTCGGATGTTATGAGCTTCATCAATAATAATGAGCTTACCACTGAAATTCTTACGTAAGATCTCATTCTCGAGCATTAAACGGCGCTCATCTGAAACACCTTCAGGGATACCACGGAAGAGATCACGGACATAGTTGGCGAAGGCTAGATATCCGAAGATGGCATATCTGCGACGTATCTCGGCTGCAATGCGATACTCTATCTTGGACACCTCGCGCTCAAAGAGGTTGCCCGTTAACTCAAGATACGTGTTCCCTGTACAACCAGTCACGCGATTCACCTCACCTTCCTCTTGTCCTAACTGTAAACGCGTCTTGTCGAATATAGTTCGCAGAAATCCGGGCTGAATGTTCGGTGGTGCCAACAGGAAAACACGCTCACGTGGATAGAATTGGAGCCAAGACTCCGCAATTGTCACAGCTGCACATGTCTTACCAACACCAACACCGTGATACAGTAAGGCCGAGTTATAGGGGGTTTTAGGAGACATGAAGTTGGCGACGAACCGCTGAACAGGGGTGGCTTCGAAGTCATCTTGCGTGGAGCCTTGGCAAGGACTTGTCTGTTGCTTCCAGGTGGTCTGGAGAGAGTCAGCAAACTCGCGGCGAGCGAGGAGCTTCTGGAGGAAGATCGGATCCTTCAAGTCGGGATATGCACCTGTGGACATCTCCCAAGCAGTCTGGGCCTCTGATGGGAATAGCTCTTGGCGCTGGAGCTCCTTGAGTAGCTCATCTCGAACAGCCATATCCGTCTCTTGCTCCCAGCGACGGAGGAGCTCTGGCCCTGCTAGACCGTAAAAGGATCCTTGGCTTTCGGATGTAGCGACTGCCTCTGGTGCTAGTGGCGTGGGTAAAACAGGCGCAGGTATTGCAGGAACAGTTGCAGGCGCAATAACCTCTTCCTCTGCAGGCGGCTCCTCAACCACAAGAGGTGGTTCCTCTTCTTCTGCTACGGGCTCCTCAGATGCAGCAAGTGGCTCCTCAATCACAGCAGGTACCTCATTGGACACAGCCTCTTCCTCGACCACAGCAGGTACTTCGGGTACAGCCTCTTCCTCGACCACAGCAGGTACTTCGGGTACAGCCTCTTCCTCGACCACAGCGGGTGGCTCCTCGACGATAGCAGGCGGTTCCTCGATCACAGCAGGTACTTCGGTTACAGCTTCCTCCTCAGCCACAGGAGAGTCTTGAGGTGATGGATAGAGTTTCTCAGAGAAATCGGGTGTATTAGGATAGTTTTGTAGTGCACGCGGCGGAGATCCAGCTTCAATATCGGAATCATTCTCAGCCGCCTCCTCTTCTTCAGCACTTGGTGTTGCCTCAGGTGTTGCCTCGGGCGTAGGCGTAGGAGTAGGCGTGGGAGTAGGTGTGGGAGTAGGCGTAGGTGTGGGAGTCGGGGTGGGTGTCGGCGTCAACAGATAGCTGCCGCTGTTGCTCTCCTCGTCCATCGACGAACTAACATCAGACATTCTATGCTCTCAGAGATATCTTTCTCTCGCATTAATCCCGTTAGGATAGTGAGATCAATCTCCATATCCTAAAAGTATTATCCTTCAACCTCCTCTACCCAACACAATATGCTCGTAGAATTCCACTAGCTCTTAACAGTACCTCACGCTTTTCAACATTCTCTGAACGAATCTTCTTCAGCGCCTCTTCGACCGGTAGCCATACTATTCCACTGATCTCACGTGCCATGTGAGGATTCTCCAAATCCAAACCAACATGTTGCTTTGCATCAAGCTGGGCCAAATAGTACTTGTGGCAATAATGCACACCATTATCACCATAAAATGTCTCCTGTAGCGGATCCATATTACCAATTACCTTGTACTGCGTCTCATCAAGACCAGTCTCCTCACCGAATTCACGCATCGCACAACTGATATCTGATTCCCGTGGATTTCGCCGACCCTTCGGGAAGCCCCATTCTGGCTCCGTCCAAGGTGAAGTCGTCTCATCCAGCAGACGATGCAGCTGCGATTTTCCACCAGCAACCTCGCCAGACAGTAATTCAAACTTCTGACGACTATTCTCGAAATCATTCTTATAGTTCTTGGTGTGTCCCGCACCCCATACACGCTTCCAAAGCGCATCAAACGTCGTTGTTCGCAAGAACTCGCGCTCCTCTTGCGTCATATTGCCCAGCATTTGCTTCAAATAGATCTCATCCTTCAAATCGTACTTTCCGCGAACAAACTCCACAAAACGCAGCGAATCTTTGCGACGAATGAGCAAAAATTCAATACCCGAGCCGGCAGCTGCACGCGAGATTCCACTGTCTGCAATAGCGACGGTTGACTCTAGTCCATTAATTGGCTGCACCGAAGAACAGAGAATCTTTGGTAGTGACCATTCGGGGTTGCGCACACGGAATGCAATAATCCCATAACTGTTCACAGGTGCCAGGCAATTTCTGTAAGGATGACCGACTATACCGCAATTTGTGCACGCAACATCACGCTGCTGGTGCTGCTGCCTCTGATCCTGAATGTATGTATGACTCGCTCTACTGCCACCACGACCACGCCACATTAGCCTACTTAGGTTAAGCGTTGAGCGGAAGCCTTAGATTCTTGCCTCATAGTCCTCTATTCTTTCCTGCATTTGACCAATAAATGTTTGTAATTTATTTTTAAATTCTCCATATAATTCATATTTTTCTAACTCATTAAGTTTTATACTTACTTGATTCCTCATTGCCTCATGTTTTATTAACTCAGTTGCTTGATGAAACATTCGCAAAAGTTCTTTCAATTCATTTATCCGAGGTATACCAGCCTGTTCAGCACCAATCTTTTCAATCTGTTTTTTAAACGCTTTTTTCTCTTCATCAAGCTTAAGTCTATTAAAGTATTCCTGCCTTCTTGCAACATTTCCTATAGGATCAGCTGGAGCAGCTGGAGCAGCTGGAGCAGCTTCAGCATTTTCTATAGGATCAGCTGGAGCACCACCACGTCTCATCTTGATAGAGCTCTTGTGCTTGCGTAGCTGCCGCTTCCTCGTAGCAGCCCTTGCCCTAGTTCCCCGCCGTTTCATACTCCTAATTGTACAGATTATAACGCGGCCAAGTCCTTGCCTCTAAGTTTTGCCAACTCTAAATAGACGATGAATTTGCCACCAACAGTATGGGGTCCATTTTTCTGGATGACAATTCATATAGTAGCACTCGGCTATCCGGTATCCCCTTCTTATACAGATAAGAAGGCAGCTAAGGACTTCTTCGAGTCCCTCGCCACGCTCGTACCCTGCCCTACATGTAGGGAGCACTACAAGCAGCATGTGGCTGCAAACCCTATAACGCCGAACCTAGATAGCCGCGAAGATCTCTTCAAGTGGACTGTTAAGCTACACAATCAGGTCAACAAGATGCTCGGGAAGCCCGAATGGACGGAGTACGAGGTCATGAAATATATTGAGCGCCTGGGTGCCCGTCAGCGCTCACCGATTGTGACTGCTGAGGACTTCAACATCGCAGATACACGTGGATTCTTCAAGGGGCTAATTGTTGGTGCTGTACTTGTAGGGGCTGGTGCAGGGGGTCTCATGTGGGCCCAACGGCGCTAAATAACCTCGGGCAGATATCAGATATGGAGTTGCAAAGTGCAGGCGCGGCTGCAAAGACACGTAAGAAGTCCAGAGGCGTCCAGACCATTGTCCTCAAACAGGTCAAGACCGATGAAGAGATGAAGGAACGGGAGGGAACTCACTGGGAGGAGAAAGAGATCCCGCGGATCATCGACCAAGATGCAGATGTCTATCGCCTCGACGCAGCGGGCAAGAAGCATCTTCTTGCGCGTTATCGTAAGGGCGCTTTCAGCAAAGAGCTGACCGACCTTGCCTGGGATGCATATCACAAGGCAGCCGCAGCCTCACGAAACCGTGGTGCAGCAGCAGGTCCGATTGATGTCAACTCCGAATACTGGAAGAAGCGCAAGCCGGTTGAGATCCAGAAGTGGGCAGCACGCTATGAACAAGGAGGAAAGGTATCCAAGATGCGTGTGAATAACAACGTTCTTAGCTCTGTGCTGGGCTACTTCGAATCCACACCATTCATGAAACTTCCTTGTCGCCTCACATCATACACGCAGACGCATTTCAATAATTATAGGAAGGGTTTCCCCTATATTGTCGCGGTTGATCGCATGTTTAAGAAGCTGTTCCCGGGTCCGCATGCAAAGCAGCTAGCGGCGGCCAAGAAGAAGCCGATGTATCAGATCGAGGACACCGCCTTCAGTTCGCTTACGATTAATCGTAATTTCCGAACGGCGATGCACAAGGACGCCGGCGACTATGAGCAGGGTTTCGGTAATATAACAGTCGTTGAGCGGGGGAAATACCACGGTGGCTATACTTGCTTCCCTCAATACGGAGTGGGGTTCAATGTACGTATGGGGGATTTTCTTGGTATGGATGTGCATCAATGGCACACTAACACCGAGATGTATGAGACGGCAGAAGACAAGGCCGCAAATAAGAAGCTCCCGCGTGTTTTCAAATCCTCGGATGCAATTGTCTCAGGTTCGAAGGATCTCTTCACACGTATTTCGTTTGTTATGTATTTACGTGAAAAGCTCCAGCAGTGTAATGAGAAGGAGACACGTGCCTATTATGCTAAGATAGGATTCAATCCTGATGCGTCGACAAAATCGGCCGCGACCAAGGCAGCGACCCGTAAAAAGCGCGTTAAGTAAAACGCCACCATTGGCAGATATGGCGTACGCAGGTGTAAATTCACTGATTAAACGTTTAGGCATCGGTAATACAGGCATTAAGCCTGCCACTACTGCAGTAGCAAACGCAGCATCCGGCATTGGTAATATGGCATCTAATACAAATGCAGCTATCCGTGATAAGTTTGCCGCCATGGCTGAGGGCATCATTAAGTCAAAACAGTTCGTCAAAGGTCTAGGAACCAGCAGCACTCCTTCAGACCCAGGCTCATGGAAGGGGCTCGCTATGAAGATCGGCATTGCTGTCCTAATTGTATTCATCGTGGCAATTGTTATTCATTATACAGTCACTCCCATTTTCAAGCTGCGACCTGGTAACAAAGGCATGGTATCACTCGTTCCCCTCATACCTGATGCTACACACGAGGTTCTGTGGACAAAACCATCGGATGTCGCCCTGCTAAAAGACGACAAAACCCTCCTCGGTGGGCAATCCAGCGCAATGGCCACAAACTACTCAATATCTGTTGATCTGCTCATTACTGACCCCTTCGTGTCAGTTGGTCAGAATCGCGTCATCCTCTTCCGTAGTGAATCCACCGAACCAAAGCCAGGAAATCCCACAGACCCGATCCAAGTCCAGCTCCCTCGTTTTAATTTCGCCCTCTATCTCGACCCGAAGACGAATGATTTGACAGCATCGATCATGACAAGTGCAATGACTGTAGAGAGTGTTGTATTTAGCAATGTTCCTGTGGGCGCACCTTTCAGAATCAGCCTTGTTATTGCTGATGGATACCTTGAGGGTTATTACAACGGCGAGATCATGAATACACGGACATTCAAGGATCCTCCACTGCCGTCGCTGGGTAATATTGTTCCAATGCAAGGCCCGGTAAAACAGTTAGGTGGTATATTGAATCTGCAGATCTGGAACAGAATTGTGCAGCCTGGTGAGATGCGCGAGGCGTATCCCGCCTTGGCTAAACGCAGTGACTTCGACACCTCACCACGCCCTAATAGTAATGTTTGTTTGAGTGAATTGGCAGATGGTATCCCGGATGTGGGAGGTGCAGTGAGTAACGCGGTATCAGAAGTTCTTTAGTCGCTGTAGCCCTCTAACTGACCTAACAATAGAATGAATCTGGTTGCAATTATCCTAATTGTTGCATTATTGATTACAATGGTCTATTACGGCTATGCCTGGTGGTTTAGTACCGAGTCCCGTATTATCCCACTCGACCCCTCATCTGGCGATTTGAGTAAGCCAACCGCGATCCTTGATGCAGGGGCAGCGAAGGCCAATCTTTTCGGTGGCGAGGGCTCCACCTTCAGTGTATATCTCAAAATGGGTCTCGGTGATCGCACACCGAAATCCGGCGGAGAGATGACTCCTATAATTAATCTACCCAATGTGATGAGCATTCGTATTGGACCTCCCAGTGCTGGATCAAAATACTACTCAGCCCAGCTTACGGTATCAACTATTGCGACAGCAGGCCCGACAGGTAAAGGTGCAGAAACTGTTGCTCTTCCCGAGATCCCTATTCAGAAGTGGGTATACCTAACTGTACTCCGCAAGGGTCGTCGTTTCGATGTTATGTATAATAATGAGGTTGTACTATCTCATAGATTCAGTTACATGCCTGTCTTTACAGAGTCCCCGCTCTTAATTGGTGCCACCGGCCTGTCAGGTATATGGACACTACCACAAGTAGGCAACTATCGGCTTACAACTCGCGAGGTCATAAGTGAACACAAGAAGACATCTGATACCCGCGGTGAACCCCGCCAGGCATTACCACTCAATCCGTTCGACGGTCTCCAATGCCCTGGTGGTGATTGTACAAATATGGTAACAGTACGGCCGGCAAAGGCGGGTTATGCTTGGTCGACACCTTATGCCTAAGAGCCCCCCGTGCAATCATAATTCCCTACGAAGATACAGATAGAGGGCCATGAATTCCAATAATTTTGCGAATAATGTATCGAACAGTGTCACCGGTGCTTCACCCATAGTGAAGGCACTTGTCATCATCATTGGCGTGGTAGTTATTTACTATGTCTACCAGTACTTCTTCACGTCTACGACAACCACGCAGGTCCTATTCTCCGAGATCCGTTCGACCGAGAACAATAAGGAGTTTGTTGCGGATACAGGCAAGCTTCCTCCGATGTATGAGGGTGGCGAATACACGCTCTCTGCCTGGGTGTATGTCAAGAATTGGAGCAAGAATTCCGGTAAATACAAGCACGTCATGAGTATTGGTGCTTGCCAGCCCAATCCCTCCGCGACCTCAGGTACATTTAATACCCTAACTGTATTCCTCGGCGCTAACACGAATGATCTCCATGTTCGTGTGCATGCAGTCAATGATACTGGTGCCGCCGCCTCCGGTCCCATGGGCAACCCTCACAGCATGAAGTGCGAGGACTACAAGCGTATCTTTGGCCAGATGAACGTTGATGGTGGTATCTTGAACCAGAGCACGCCTTGTGATGTGCAGAACTTCGATCTACAGAAGTGGAACCTGGTAACGGTATCTCTCAATTTGCGCACTTGCGATGTCTCTCTCAATGGTAAGCTCGCACGTTATTGTGTGCTCCCTGAGGTCTATAACGTACCGACTGCCTACAGTGTCTTCGCCCTCGGCGAGAACAGTTATGGTGGTTTCATGAGCAACCTCTTGGCGGCGGATTATGCCATGAATCCTGAAGAGGTCTACCACCTATACATGGGTGGTCCAATGGGCTATAAGAGTTTCTGGGATACTATAACCAGCTTCTTCTCAGCTGATGGGATGGATACGACTTTCTACCCTAAAATGAATTAAGCGGAGGTTAACAACAATAATTACGATAGCAAAGAAATTTGCTGCCTTAATTTCCCCAAAGGCTTTAGAATGGAGTCTAGTAATTACAATACTGGCGAATCGGATCAGTGGTACAATCCATTGGGTAAGGCTGTTCCGGCGCAGCTCGTGCTTGCCCTCACGTTATTTATTGCCCTCTACTTCATCTTCTATTCCGCAGAGTA
>JACCDY010516035.1_pt1 | contig 14816 bp, 14 predicted proteins | sample 7446391 | NCBI WGS metagenome assembly JACCDY01 (sample SAMN15323451, study PRJNA562643) | freshwater metagenome | isolation source: river surface water | place: USA:Blue River Watershed | collected 2017-08-18 | reverse complement strand
TTGTGGTTTTGTAGCGACAAGAATCTAACTTACCTTAACTAGACTTTTGGGGCAATCCCAGCCCCCTAGAAAATGGCTCCTGCCATTGATTTTTTACCTCTTCTGACAACCAAAATTGATTCATGAATCAAGAAATCTTGACTAACTTTCCAATTTGCATCTGTAATTCTTTCATTATTCACATATGCACCTCCTTCATCAATAGTTCTTTTTGCAGAACTTTTTGATTCACACAGTTTTGTTTCAACAAGAAGATCAATAATAGTTGTTTCTTCAGGTTTTTTATTAAATTTGGTTAATCCTGCCTCACGTAAAGCAGAAATTAATATATCTTTTGAGATATTTTTCAATTCACCTTGACCAAATAATGCACTCGAAGCTGCAATTACTTGTGCACAGTCATCATTTCCATGAACTAAAGTTGTCAACTCTTTAGCTAAAAATTTTTGAGCTGATCTTTCTGATGGTTTTTCTTTAAGATCATTTAATAGTTGCTCAATTGTTTCTTTATTTGCAAGACTAAAATACTTAAGAAGATGCTCCATGTCTCTATCGTCAGAATTTAGCCAAAATTGGTAGAAAGAATATGGAGAAGTTAGTTCTGGAGATAACCAAATTGTTCCTTCTTCAGTTTTTCCAAACTTATTTCCATCCGCTTTGACCATCAACGGTGTGGTAAGTGCATGAACTTGCTTTGATAAAACTCTTCTGATTAAATCAACACCTGCTGTGATGTTTCCCCATTGATCACTACCGCCGGTCTGTAAAACACAATTATATTTTTTATTTAATTCTAAGTAGTCATTAGCTTGTAGTATCGCATATGAAAATTCTGTGTAAGAAATTCCCGAAGCATTTAATCTTGCCGAAACAGCTTCTCTATCTAGCATTCTATTAATTGAGAAATGTTTACCTAAATCCCTTAAAAGAGAAATAGCATCAATTTGGCTTGTCCAATCAAAGTTATTAACTACTTCGCATTTATTGTTACCGAAGAAATCAAAAAACTTTATTAATTGTTTTGCGATTTTGCTAGTCCAATCGATTACGATCTCTTCTTCATTTAAATTTCTTTCACCACTTTCTTTAGGATCTCCAATTAATCCTGTGGCTCCACCAACAAGAGCTATGGGTTTATGTCCTGCCAGTTGCAGTCTTTTAGCGGTAAGAATCTGCATCAAGTTTCCTAAATGAAGACTTGGTGCTGTTGGATCAAAACCAATATAGAAGACAATACTTTGATTATTTAATAAACCACTTAAAATTTTTTCGTCTGTTGATTGGGCAATTAATCCACGCCATTTTAATTCTTCCCAAATTTTCATATATTTAGTCCTGGCACTGGATTATGCTTAGACCATTTACTTAAAACCAGCAATTCTTGTTTGACGGCTTGAATTTGCTTTGCAACATTTTCAGGTGAAGTTCCCATGGCGTTAATTCTAGAATTTAACGCTTTATCAACATTGAGTGAATCCATCAAATCACTTTGAAAAATATTATCTATTGATTGAAAATCGCTAAGACTAAGCTCATGTATTTCTAAACTTCTATTTTCTGCTAATTTTACACATTTTCCAGTTATCTCGTGAGCTAATGAAAACGCAATACCTTTTTTTACTAAATAGTCAGCGACTTCAGTTGCCAGGGCATGATTTTGTATTGCCTTTTGTCGCAAAGTTTCAGTGTTAAAAGTTATTGTTTTAACTGTTCCCGTCATTGCTTTCAACATCAAAACTAAGTTGTCATGAGAATCAAAAACTGGTTCTTTATCCTCTTGAAGATCTCTATTGTAGGCAAACGGGAGGGCTTTAGTGGTTACAAGAATATTCGTTAAATTACCAATCAAACGACCAGATTTACCTCTTGTTAATTCAGCAGAATCAGGATTCTTTTTTTGAGGCATAATGGATGATCCTGTTGAGAATTCATCTGAAAGTTTTGCATAACCAAATTCAGATGTTGTAAGTAAAATGATTTCTTCTGCAATTCGCGATAAGTGGATTCCTACACTTGCGCAGACAAATAAATATTCAGACACAAAATCCCTGTCGGATACGGCATCAATACTGTTGTTACTTGGTCTTGAAAAACCTAATTCGTTTGCAATCCACATGGGATCAGATATCAAAGATGTTCCAGCCAATGCAGCTGAACCAAGTGGACAATGATCTACTCTCACATCCCAATCAGTAAACCTTTCCACATCTCTGATTAAAGAAAAGGAATGTTTCATAATCTCATGTCCCAATGAAACAGGTTGCGCATGCTGCAAGTGTGTAAATCCAGGGGCGACATCACTTTTATGCTTTTCAGCCAAAAGCGTTAATTCATTCACTAAATCAATAACAAGATTGGATAATTGTCTTGAAGAAACTCTTAAAAAGATTTTTAAATCAGTTACTATTTGATCATTTCTACTTCTGCCTGCCCTAATTTTTCCACCAAGCTCACCTACTTGAATCTCTAAAAGTCGTTCAATCACAGTATGAACATCTTCATCGTCTTTATTAGGTTTAATCCTGTTATTTTCAATATCTGCATAAATTTTCTTTAAAGCTGTACTTAGCTTTTCATAATCTGTTGCATCAATTATTTTATTTCTCAATAAACTTTTCAGATGAACACTTGATTGAATGATGTCGATTAAAGCCAATCGCCAATCAAAATGAGTTGATTTGGAGATATTGAACATGTCAGGGTGCATCGACTTTTCGAATCTGGCACCCCATAATTTCTTTTGCGTCATTTATTTTTTCTGTCTCTATCCGCAGCTATTTTCGATGTCATTCCAAAAATTTCTATGAAACCTTTAGCCCATGACTGATCGTATGTATCTTCTGAGTCGTAAGTTGCGAGGTCATATCTATATAAAGATTTATTACTTTTTCTTCCAGTAACCCATGCTCTTCCTGCATGCATCTTTAGCCTTATTTCACCTGAAACATTTTTTTGCGTTTCGTCAATAAAAACATCCAAAGCTTTTCGTAAAGGTGAGAACCACAAACCGTCATAAACAAGTTCACTCCATCTTTGTTCAACACCTCTTTTAAACCTGGCAAGTTCTCTTTCTAAACAAACATTTTCCAATTCTTGATGTGCTGCAATCAAGGCAATTGCACCTGGAGCTTCGTAGACTTCTCTACTTTTGATTCCGACAAGTCTGTCTTCAACCATATCTATTCGACCAACACCTTGTTCGCCAGCACGTTTATTCATAATTTCAATAGCTTGAAGCATGCTCACATTTTGGCCATCAATTTCTACAGGTATGCCATTTTCAAAAGTAATTAATACTTCATCAGCATCTTTTATCTCTGCTGGATTTTTTGTATAGGAATAGATTTCTTCAATTGGCGCATTCCAGATATCTTCAAGAAAACCTGTTTCAATAGCTCTTCCCCAAACATTTTGATCAATACTGAATGGATTTTTCTTGTTCACATCTATTGGAAGATTTCTATCTGTGGCAAAAGCGATTGCTTTGTCTCTTGTCATTCCTGAATCTCTAACAGGTGCAAATACTTTTAAATCTGGATCAAGTGCTGCAATGCTTACTTCAAATCTGACTTGGTCATTACCTTTTCCGGTACAACCATGACCAACCATGTTGGCATTATGTTTCTGTGCGGCTTCAACCAAATATTTTGAAATGATTGGACGAGACAAGCTTGAAACCAGAGGATATTTATCCATGTAAAGTGCGTTTGCTTTTAATGCCGGAGCGCAATAGTCATTGGCAAACTCTTCTTTTAAATCTAAGACTTCGGCAGCAATGGCACCACATGCAATTGCACGTTTTTTAATAATTTCCATGTCTTCGCCACCTTGGCCTACATCGGCAGCAACAGCAACAACTTCGGAACCTGTTTTATCTTTAATCCATTCAATAGCTACGGAGGTGTCTAATCCACCTGAATAAGCTAAAACGACTTTGTTACTCATATATTTTCCTCACTTTTATATTCAGCCTACCTTTATTGTTTTGCATAATCCCAGATTTGACTTGCTACTTTCTTGCCATCGTCTATTCCTTTAGTCACAACCAAAACAGTGTTATCTCCTGCAATAGTTGCGATAACTTTCTCTATTGCTGATTGGTCAATTAACGAAGCTACATATTGGGCTGCACCGGCTGGAGTATGAATAATGGCTAGATTAGCTGAACTATCTACACTGATAACAAATTCAGAAAGAGATCTTTCTAATTTATTTCTAACGCCTTTAGAACTATTCAATTTGTCCGCGCTCTTTTTTTTAATGACGTAAATATTCTTTCCATCTGATTTCGAATCTTTTACAGCATTTATTTCATCTAAATCTCTCGATAGAGTTGTTTGGGTAACATCAAAACCTTTAGATTTTAGTATTTTTAGAAGTTCATTCTGCGAACTAATTTCTTTATTTACAATCAATTCCTCAATGACATGTAATCTCGCTGTTTTTGAATCAGGATATTTCATGACTTTCCCCTTCCATTTTCAAAACTGAATTGATTGCATCATCAATAATTTCAACACCTCTAATTATTTGTTGTTCATCAACAATTAATGGTGGAGCAATTCTTAAAGTATCGTCTTTGACTGCGTTTATCAGTAGTCCCAATTTTTGACATTGTTTTTCAACTTTTTTCGCTATATTCCCTTTAAGTTTAATTCCAATCAATAAACCATCTCCAGAAATACTTTCTACGTAATTATTTTGAGTCATAGTTTTTACAAACAATTCACCCATAACTAGTGCGTTCTCTAACAATTTATCTTTTTGAATGGTCTCAATTACGGCTAAGGCAGCTTTTGCCACCACTGGATTTCCTCCAAATGTAGAACCGTGATAACCAGGTTTGAAAAGATCTGAATATTCATTAGAGACCACAATTGCACCCATTGGTAATCCCCCACCGAGAGCTTTTGCCATACAAATGACATCTGGTTGGATATTAAATTTCTGATGATGAAACCAACTTCCTGTCCTACCAAATCCAGTTTGAATTTCGTCAATAATGAGTAAACTTTTCTTCTTTTTGGTTATGTCTCTGGCCTTCTGTACGAATTCGGAACTTAAGTTAATAACTCCACCTTCGCCTTGAATAGTTTCCATAAAAAAGGCAGCAGTCTTTCTATTTATATTTCGCTTCAAAAGACCTGTTTTCTTAGAATCTATGAATTTAACACTGCTCAAAAGAGGCAGAAAAGGTCTTTGCTTTGATTCTTGACCTGTAATACTTAACGCACCAATAGTTCTACCATGAAAAGAATTTTCTAAAGATACAATTCGTTTTTTACCGGTGAGTCGTGAAAGTTTAATAGCTGCTTCTATAGCTTCAGCACCTGAATTACAGAAAAAAACTTTACCTTGAATACCAGATATTTCTGTTAATTTAAATGATAATTCCTCTGATGCATCATTGGAATAAAGATTACTGACATGATCCAATATTCCAATCTGCTTTGTAACGGCATCAACAACGGCTGGATGAGAATGCCCTAATGCGTTAACTGCTATGCCAGATAAAAAATCAAGATAAATATTGCCTTCAGAATCTTTAAGATATAAACCTTCACCTTGAATAATTTGAATATTAGGAACTGAGTAATTGTTTAATAGATATTTATTCCATTGAGAATCAGTCATATCTAACCTTTGATAACCATTGTTCCTGTGCCAGAATCTGTGAAAACTTCAACTAATAAAGCGTGTGCTTTACGTCCATCTATTACGTGTGCTCTACTTACCCCATTTTTTACAGCATCTACACAAGCTTCCATCTTAGGACGCATCCCTTTGTCAAGATTTGGAATTAACTTCTCTAATTCAACTAAAGATATTGTTTCTATAAGGCTAGATTCGTCAGGATAATTACTTAATAGACCTGTCACATCTGTAAGAAGAACAAATTTTTGCGCTTTAAGAAATTTTGCAATAGCAGAAGCACCCATGTCAGCATTAATATTGAATATTTCTCCATTAAAACCAGAACCAAGACATGATAAAACTGGAATTAATTCATCTTCTATTTTTTTTAATATTTGATTTTCATCAATCTTTACTATTTCACCAACTAAACCTAAATCTATAATTGAATTATCTTGCTTAATTACTTTTTTCTTAGCTTCGATTATCTTATTTTCGTCTCCCGAAATTCCAATAGCGCATTTTTTTAACTTGTTAATTTCATTCACTAATTCATTTTGAACTTGAATTAAAACTTCTTTAATTATCTTTATTGAATCTATATCTGTATACCTATAACCATTTATAAACTCTGACTTGATACCAGAATTGTTCAATGCCTCGGTTATTTGAGGACCTGCTCCATGGACAACAACCGGTTTAAGCCCGGCTAGTTTGAGAAAAACTACATCTTGAGCAAACTGAGATAGTAACTTTTTATCAACCATTGCATTACCACCAAATTTAATAACAACAATTGAATCTTGAAATTTAAGTAACCAAGGCAAAGCTTCTGCAAGAACTCCGGCTTTGAATAAGGCATTTTCTTGAGAATTTCTCATGATGAGTATGCCGAATTCTCATGAACGTATTTAATTGACAAATCATTTGTGAGAATGGTGGCATTTTTGTCACCAATTTTCAAATCAACGTCGACTTTTATATTTCTATTTCCTAAGTTAACTTTTGATTCATTAGAACAAGATTCACCGGACTTGCATACTAAAAAATCGTTTATAGAGACATCTATTGTTTGTTGATCAATATTTGCTTTAGAATTTCCGATTGCTGCAAGAATTCTTCCCCAATTAGGATCTTCACCAAAAAAAGCACACTTTAAAAGATTATTTCGCGCAATTAATCTTCCTATTTCTACAGCATCTTCTTCGGTTTGTGCATTCAAAATATTTATCTGTATATTTTTTGTTGATCCTTCAGCATCATTAATTAAAAGTTGCGAAAGTTCATTGAGAACTTTTAGTAAGGCTGTTTGAAATTCTTCTTCAGCTGGTAAGTAGCCTGATGCCCCTGAAGACATTAGTATTACGGAATCATTAGTAGAAGTACATCCATCTGAGTCGAGTCTATTTAAAGTTTTGCTTATTGCCTTTTGCAAACCTAATTTGAAATTTAAATTGGATATATCTGCGTCAGTAGTTATAACGCATAGCATTGTTGCTAAATCTGGAGCAAGCATACCAGCACCTTTTATCATGGCTCCTATTTTGAAATTTCCTTGATCCAAAGAAACAATTTTTATATGGGAATCTGTAGTAAGTATTGCTTCTGCGGCAGAAATTCCTCCATCTACAGATATATTTTTAACTAGATTTTTTATACCAGTTGATATTTTTTCCATATCGAGATGTTTGCCAATCAGACCAGTTGAGCAAACTGCAATATCTGAAGCTCCACAATCTAGTAATTCAGCCGCTAATTCTGCACTTTTATGTGTATTTTGAAAACCTTTGCTACCAGTGCAGGCGTTTGCTCCTCCACTATTCAATAAAACGGCTTTAAGTTTTAAAGATTTCAAAACTTCCATTGACCATAAAACTGGAGCAGCTTTTACTTGATTCGAGGTAAAAACTGCTGTTGCATCGAATTTAGGACCCTTGTTTATTACTAAAGCTATATCTTTTTCTTTCTCTTTCAAGCCACAATTAACACCAGATGCTAAAAAGCCAAGCGGAAATGTTACGCTCATGATTTAAGTCCAAGTGACTGATCAAAACCACTCATTAAATTTAAATTTTGCACAGCTTGACCGGCGGCTCCTTTTATTAAATTATCAATCACTCCAACAATAGTTATTTGCTGAGTATTCTCATCTAGAAAAATATTGAAATTAGCATTGTTGGTTTCTACTACCTCACTTGTAGATACGTTTCTATCTTCTATCAAGTGAATGAAAATATTGTTTTTATAATACTCTTGAAAAAAATCGATTAAATTTTGCTTACTAATTTGCTTATTTGGTTTTAATATTGTGTTAGAAAGAATTCCTCTAGTAAATGGTCCAAGAGTTGGATTAAAACTGATCTTGACTTCTTGATTATTAATTAGAGTTAAAGTTTCTTGTATCTCTGCAATATGTTGATGTTGACCTTGCATTTTATAGTTAGAAACCGACCCCATTACCTCACTAGCAAGTAAAGTTTGGCTTATTTTTTTACCAGCTCCAGTTGTACCACTTGTAGCAACAACTGATATTAAATTTAAATCCACAATTTTATTATGAATAAACGGTGCTAAAGATAAATTAATTACCGTGGCATAACAACCAGGATTAGCGACGTGTTGCGATTTTTTGATTAATTCTTCTTGTCCCAAAAGTTCTGGGAGTCCGTAAGTCCAGGTACCAGCAAAATTTCCTTGGTAATACTTTTTCCAATTCTCTGATTTCTTCAATCTGAAATCTGCCCCTAAATCAACTATTTGATTTTCAGAATGTTTTTTTGCTATTTCTCCGGATTCTCCATGTGGCAAAGCAAAAAGCAAAATATCATTCTTGTCGATTTTTGATTCTTCGTAAGTTTCAAAATCCTGATCGTAAAGACCGGTCAAAAAAGCGTGCTCATTAGATATTTTTGTACCAGATTTAGAACTTGCAAAAGCATGTTTCAAATTGAATTTAGGATGTTTAGCCAAGATCTTGAGCAGTTGACCGCCTGCATAGCCTGAGGCACCAAATACGTTTACGTCCATGATGACATTATACGCATATGCGCATAAAATTAACGCAGTTGAGCCTGGTACTCTTTCTCAACTTTGCCGATAATTTGCATCCTTAACTGTTGTACTTCCTCAGTTTTTAAAGTCCTATCCTGAGCGCGAAGTCGAACACTAAATGCCAATGATTTCTTTCCCGCTTGAAGGTTAGACCCTTCATAGACATCGAATAAATTAACAGATTCAATTAACTCTCTATTAACACTTTTTATTAGTTCAACAACTTCTGTCGCAATAATTTTTTTGTCGAATATGAAAGCTAAATCCTCTTTTACAACAGGAAATGTAGAGAAGATTGGAGCTTGCTTTATTGAAATATGTTTAAGAATTACTTCAGGATAAATTTCGAATCCAACAACTTTTGCCTTTATCCCATATTTTTCACTCACCTTAGGATGAATTTCGCCTGCAAACCCTAAGACATCACTTCCTAATTGAAAAACACCACATCTTCCAGGATGAAAAGGTCGGTATTCAATATTTCGTATTTCGGGATACGCTCCAAATTCTTTTAGAAGTTCATCAATTAATGAAATTGGATATCGCCAATCGATTTGCAAATCATTCTTTAATGATCCTAAAGATTTATATTCTCCTGTAAGTAAACCACTTATCAAGAAAGGTTGATTTGGTAGGGATTCCTTTAGATTGTTAATTAATTTATCATTAGGTTTCATTAAAAGTGGAATAGTTTTTGAATTCTTTTTAATAGAACTCTTTTGAAATATGTGGCCTGCTTCATAGATGTTTACGTTTTCTTGTCCCCTAGATAAGTTTCTTTCTATAGCTTTTAGAAGGCCTGGAAACAAACTTATTCTTAAATACGGTTCATTTTCAGAAATTGGGTTATATAGTTTGATTACATTTTTTTGGTTATTGTTTGAAATAACTAAGTCGTCTTGTGAACAGAAAGGATAATTCAAAATCTCGTTCATGCCTAAAGAAGAAACTTTGTTACTTAGGGAATTCTTAAATTCAAAAAAGGTATTACTAACTACTTTTTTACTTGAAGTGCGTAAAACGCCCTTTATTTTGTGGTATCCCCATACTCTAAGGATCTCTTCAACTAAATCTGCACTATTTATTAGATCGTGACGCCAAGTTGGTATTTTAATTGACAATTTATTACCACTGCCACTACTTTTTAAATCCAAACTTGAAAGTATTTTGACAATATCTTTCTTTGACAAATTAATTCCAGTCAATCGATAGAATTCATTTAAATTAAATAAAATCTTTCGTTGTACGATTGTCCTATCAAACGTCGCTAAGCCCTCAATTTTTGCTTTACCATATTTTTGTAAGTAGAAAGCAGTTTTAACAGCTACTATTTGGTTAATATCAAAATCTGTACCACGTTCAAATCTTTTTGAGGCCTCGCTAGGTAATTTGTGTTTTCTAGCAGTGGCGCTTATAGAAGAGGGATTGAATATTGCAGACTCAATAATGAGATTTTTCGTTGTCTCTGTAACTTCACTATTTAATCCTCCCATTACTCCTGCTAACGAAATAGCCTTCTTAGAATCAGAGACTACTAAATCATTTGTGTCTAATTTTCTTATTGCGTGATCTAATGTTTCTAATTCCTCTCCAATTCTTGCATCTCTAATTTCAATAACACCAGATACTTTGTCTGCATCAAAAGCGTGCAATGGTTGACCCATTTCAATCATGAAATAGTTAGTCAGATCAACTGGTAGAGATATTGTTCTGATTCCACATTGATTGAGTCTATTTTGTATGAATAATGGCGTAGTTGAATCTGATTGATAATTTTCAACTCGAACTAAGGCTATTTTTGAAGCATTCTTTGTAGAAATTTTTACTTTAGTTTTTTTAGATTTCGCTATTTTTGGTATTTTTTCATTCACAGGATCAATAAATTTAGCGTTTAAAATTGTGGATAGTTCTCGAGCAATACCGCGAATGCTCATGGCGTAACCTCGATCAGGCAAAACAGAGATGTCTAGAACTGTTTCATTAAGCCCTAGTAATTTTTTGGCATTGGCACCAACTTTTACATCTTCATTTAAAACCAAAATTCCTGCATGATCCTCACTAATATCTAATTCCTTTGCAGAGCAAATCATGCCCTGGGATTTTTTTCCGTAGGTCTCTCTTTCAGATATTTTGAATTCACCTGGGAGTTCACAGCCAGGAAGAGCTACGACAACTAAATCCTTCTCAGTGAAATTGCTAGCCCCACATACAATACCTACTTCTTTATTCCCTACATCAACTGAGCAATATCGAATTGGTTTTTTAAATTCAGTAAGGACTTCTATTTTGTTAACTCTGCCAACTACTAATGGGCCTTTGACTTCCCCATAAGTTTCAACTGTTTCAACTTCAAATCCTAGTTTAATTAAAGAATCAATAACTTCGTGTTCACTGATTTTCTTTCTTGTTTCAATGTGTTGCAAGATCCAGCTGATTGGTAACTTCATTTATAAACTCAATCCAAAACTAGAGTTGAATCTAATATCTGCTTCAACCAAATAATGCATAGTCTGTACACCATGTCGAAGCATCAAAGTTCTTTCAATGCCCATTCCGAAAGCAAAACCTGTATATTTTTTGGGATCAATTCCTGCGGTGAGTAAGACATTTGGATTTACCATTCCGCATCCACCCCATTCGATCCATCCTTCACCCTTGCAAACTTTGCATTCTGAAGTAGATTTTTTTCCTCTACAGATAAAACACTTGAAATCAATTTCAGCACTTGGTTCGGTAAATGGAAAATATGAGGGACGAAACCTTGTTTCTACATCGGATCCAAAAAGTGACGTTGCGAAGAAATCCAGAGTACCTTTTAGATCTGCCATTGTTAAATTTTTATCAATTGCTAATCCTTCAACCTGATGAAACACAGGAGTATGTGTCGCATCTAATTCATCAAATCTAAATACTTTTCCAGGTGAGATAACGTAAATGGGAGGTTTTTGCTCAAGCATTACTCTCATTTGGACTGGAGATGTTTGAGTTCGCATAACAATTTCAGATTCAATGTCATCAATATAGAAAGTGTCTGACGATGATCTAGAAGGATGACTTTCCGAAATATTTAATGAATCGAAGTTGAACCAAGTAGATTCTACTTCAGGTCCTTCAGCTACTTCGTAACCGATTTTAGAAAATATATCTGAGATTAAATGAGTAATAGAATTGATTGGATGTCTTGAACCAGAATTGGCTATTAATTTATTTTTAGAAGCAATTATTTCCGTTACATCAACAGCTTCGGAAGACAATAATTCGTTTTCCCTTATATTATTTATTTCCACTAATTTGAGATCTAGAAGCTCCTGTAGTTCTTTTCTTGTTTTAGCGACGAGTTGCCCAACTATTGCCTTTTCTGATGGATCTAAACTGCCTATTTCACGATTTATTTTGGCTAATTCTGACTGATCACCAATAATCTTGTTTTTTAAAATTTTAAATTCATCAAGATTTTTAACTTCTGTTATGTCTTTTCTAGCATTGTTTAATAAGACTTCAAATTTCTCAGTATTCATATTCACACTCCTTTCGCCCATAGAAACTCATTTATTTAGTAGAATCCTATTTAATACTTCTTGCTTTTGCAGTCTCATACATGCACAATGTTGCAGCTGTTGAAACATTCAGTGACTCTGTCTTTCCAACCATCGGGATCGAGACATCTGAACCTATATTTTGAGGAAAATTTTTAAGTCCATGAGCTTCATTACCAAATATCCAAACTAGTGGTTGCTTCAAATCAACTTGATTCAAAGTCAATACCTGGTCGGCTTTTGTTTGGTAAATATTACCCTTAAAGGACTTTAAAATATCTAATAGATTTTCAATATTGCTGTTTGTTATCTCAATATTGAATATACTTCCGGCACTAGATCTCACAAGTTTTCCATTTGAAATATCAACTGAGTTCCCAACTAAAACAACTAAGTCTACTCCAAAAGCATCTGCTGATCTTATTATTGTGCCCACATTACCTGGATCTGAAACGTCAAACAACACAAGAATAAAATTTTTGTCATTTAAAGAGTCAATTTCTAAATTTTTAATTATTGATTTTGAAACTCCAACTACTCCTGCTGGATTGTCGGTTTCAGTTATTTTCTCTAAAGTTTTTTCACTTATTAGATTTATATCAACTTTTGTTTTATTAAATAAATTTTCTATTGTTTTGGATTTATTTAAATAATTTTTTGTGCAATAAATTTCGATTAAATTCCCAGATTTAGCGCATGCATCAATGGCGTTATCACCCTCAATTAAAAATTGACTAGATTTTCGTCTGTATTTCTTATCGAGTAACTTAGCTATTTTTATTATCTTGGTTGATTTAGGACTTAATTCGGTGTCACTAACCAACCAAGATGAATATTTATTAGGAAGCTTTACCAATTGCAGATTTAGCTACATCAACAAGTGACTTGAAAGCTTGCGGATCATTTGTAGCCATTTCACTCAACATTCTTCTGTCAATTTCAATTCCAGCAGAATTTAGACCTTGAATGAAACGGTTATATGTCAGTCCATTGTCTCTAACCGCGGCATTTATTCTTGTAATCCAAAGTCTTCTAAATTGACCTTTCTTTTCACGACGGTCATTAAAAGAATAAACCTTTGAGTGAAGGATTTGCTCTTTAGCTTTTCGGTATAAACGAGATCTTTGACCACGATAACCTTTGGCTTCTTCCATTACAACGCGACGTTTTTTATGTGCGTTGACTGCTCTTTTTACTCTTGCCATTGTCTTTCCTTTCTAAAAATTAGTTAGCGTAAGCCCAACATTCTTTGTGCTTTCTTTGAATCACCAGGTGCAAGTTGTGGTTCTGAAGCAAGTCTTCTTGTTCTTTTACTTGATTTTGACTCCAATAAATGTCGTCTTCCAGCTCTTTCATGAGTTATTTTTCCGGTGCCAGTTTTCTTAAATCTTTTTTTTGCACCACTATGGGTTTTCATTTTCGGCATTACTTTTCCTCTTTTTCTATTGGATTAGGTGCAGATTTAGTTTCAGCTGCTTTCTTTAAGTTCGAAGCTTTAGCCTTTACTGCATCTGATTTTCTTCTATTTGGCGCAAGAACCATCACCATATTTCGACCATCTTGTTTAGGCGCAAACTCGATAACACTTACTTCAGCAAGATCATCTGCCAAACGTGCCAAAAGTTTATAGCCCATTTCAGGTCTGGATTGTTCTCTTCCACGAAACATAATGGTCACTTTTACTTTGTCTCCACCAAGCAAAAATCTTTCTATATGATTTTTCTTTGTGTCGTAATCATGACTTTCAATTCTTGGACGAATCTTCATCTCTTTTACAACTGCATTGACTTGACTTCGTCTGTTTTCTCGAGCCTTAAGTGCCTCTTGATACTTGTATTTTCCGTAATCCATAATCTTTGCCACGGGTGGCCTTGCTTCTGGAGCTACTTCGACAAGATCTAAATCGTTTTCTTGTGCCAAGCGAATTGCTTCTTCAATTCGAATCACACCGATTTGCTCGCCATTTGGTCCGACCAAACGCACTTCAGGAACGCGAATTCGATCATTAATTCGTGGTTCTACGCTGATACCTACTCCTTTTTACGTTTTCCGCGAATTTATACGCCACAAACTAAAGAAGTGTGAACTAACTTTCACTCACTCTTAACCCAAAAAATCTTTTAAGCGACTTAATAGGTGGGATTTCTCCGCTTGTGTATCACCCTTTGGTGACAGGTGTTTTAAGTATATCAGGCTAATTTTTACCCACAAACAAATCCAATCCTTGTGGGGCAAGGAGTTTGATTTGTTCACTTTTTTGAAATTTTTCACTTATCTCTATGACCAAATCAGCTATATCTTTCCTCGAGTAAAAAACAATTCTGGCATCACAAACTTTTGAGTCTTGAAAATCTATTGAATCTATCTCAGGATAATTCTTGATTATATTTTTTACTGCATCTCGAAAATCTTCATTTAAATATGTTGGAGAACTTTTGTCATTATAGATAGCATCACACAATATTGATTCGACTTTATATCGGTATTCTTCGTTGATATCAATTATAAATCCATCAATATTTAAAGACAAAACACTCTTAGCGATTTCTGTGGAAGTAAGTGGAAGCGGTCTAGCTTCATTACTCCAAGAATCAA
>JACCDY010124982.1_pt1 | contig 14817 bp, 16 predicted proteins | sample 7446391 | NCBI WGS metagenome assembly JACCDY01 (sample SAMN15323451, study PRJNA562643) | freshwater metagenome | isolation source: river surface water | place: USA:Blue River Watershed | collected 2017-08-18 | reverse complement strand
TCAGGCGTTGCAGCACCGAATGGTGCAGGCTGCAAACCACGCCCTGCGCCATCTGCACCATCAGGCTCTGCACATAGCGCAAGGCCATGGCCTGCAGGGCCGTGGAACGCTGCAGGGCGCTGCCGAACGCCGCGGCCGGCAGGCGATAGGCCAGGCCGGGGCGCAGCACGACCGACTGCCAGGCCGTGCCGGTGCCCCCAAGCACGGCCGCCATGCCGACCAAGCCCTCGCGCCCGATCAGGGCCAGTTCGGACATCTCGCCGTCGCGCGTGGTGGAGACCAGGGTGACCGCGCAACTGACGGGAAAGTGCACATGCCCGTGGTGGGCACCTGCCGCCTCCAGCACCTGTCCGGCCTGCAGCTGCACCGGCTCGAACTGTGCGGCCAGGGGCATGTAGTCCGCCAAGGGCAGGGCCCCCAGGATGCGGTTGGCGCGTGCGGAGTCTTGGGCGAGCCGGTTCATGACAGGCTCCCGCAGAAGACAGGGCCTGACGCAGGTGACGCAGGCGTGGGCTGGCCCGGCGCGGCGCAGGCGGGCGATTCGGCCGGAGGGAACAGGGCATGCCACTCCTCCTCGCTGAGCAGGCAGGGCCTGGGGGCAGGCGCAGGGTGCGGCAGGCGGCCAATCGGGCCAGGACGGGGGGCAGAAGGATTCAACATGGCATGGCCTTTGGAAGGGCAATCGGGTTGTCCATGCTCGTGAGCGCCGCGCCCGGCGTCCATCCACCGGACGGTCAGTTCGGCTTGACCGCATGGTCTACACCGCCTGGCCAGGGCTGCGCCGGTGTGGCAGCCCACTGACGGGCGCCCGCCCGGCGCGGACGATGCCAAGCCTTGCGAGGAGGCCTCCCCCATGCGTCCTGACCTGCCAAGTCCTGTGCTTGTCCGGACCTCGGCCCTGCACCGCCGGAGCACACCATGAGCCAGCCCTGGATTCCCCTGACCGCGCTTTGCGTGGGCGCGCTGATCAGCCTGCCCCGCTCACTGATGCCGCCCAGCGTTGCGGCGCTTGGAGAGACCAGGCAGGCCCTGCAGCAGCGCATCCCGGCTGTGCAGGACGAAGCACCGCACATGGAAGCCTTGCAGGATTTGTCGAACCCGCCGCCTCAAGGCCGTGCGGTCCAATGGGATGCGCAAGCCCCCGATGAAGACGGCATGGCCAGCCTGCATGCGCAAAGCACCGACAGCCTGGCTGGCATGACCTGGCTCTTGCCCCGAGGCATCCAGGCGCTGCACCTGCGCGAAGGCCAGGCCCAGCTCATCGAAGAGCCCCATCAATGGCGTGTGGTCGCTGGCGATGTGCACCGGCTCGCGGTGCACTGGCAACAGCGCCCGCCCGCCGAGCCGCCGGTCAATTGACCAGACCAGGCGGGGTGAGCACCCCGTAATTGGGCCCCACACCACCCGAGAGCGCGGTGCTGCAGCGGTTGCTCATTTCCACCCGAACGTACTTCTGTCCACTGTTGGCATCCAGGATGCGCAGGCAGGCAAAGCCGGTGATCGGGGACAAGGCGTGGTTGTCGGTCTGGGTCACGGTGGGCACCACCACATACTCGCAGCTGCGGTCACCGGCGGCGCTGCAGGCTTTGGTGGTCTGGTAGAGCGTGGTTTTGGTGCCGGGCTCGATCCAGATGCTCTGACCGAGCGCCAGCTCGACCGGGTTGCCCTGGGCGATCAATTGGCGGATGGTGCCCACATCGTTCTTGTCTTCCAGCAGGGCGCTCCATTCGCCCGAAGAACACAGCCCGTAGTGGTAGCCCGAACCGATGTTGAACACATAGGGTTGGCCGGTGGCCGGGTCCAGCCGCGGGGCGGGCGGGTACACGCTGCCGTTCCAGTAGGTGTCGTACAGGCATTGCGCCATCGCGAGCGGGAACAGACCGCCAGGCAACATGAGGCCCGGGCTGTTGGGCGCCGCCACCGCCGTGACCTGCTGCCCGATGCCCAGCACCTGCCAAAAGCGTGCAAAAAAGGTCCGCACCGGCCCCTGGTTCTGCCCCTCCTGCTTGCGCAGCGTCACGGCCACGGCCGGCGCATCCCAGACGGTGGGCGTGAACGGCAGGGGCTGCAAGCCCGCGGGCTGGGCCTTGAGGTTCCAGTATCCGGTTTGCACCTGGGCGTCCGTCATCGGCTGGCCTGCAGCGCTGTTCAAGCGGACCGACTGCTGGGCCTTGCTGACCGCATCGCTCCAGCGCAGGGTGCCGGTGGCGCTGTCCACCAGCGCATGGGCCCCCGCCAGTGCAGCGGCATCGGCGTCGTTTTGCATCTCGCTGCGCACCACATACACATAGGCCAGGTCGATGGCGAAGGCCGCGCTGGCCACCAGCACGGGCAGCATCAGGGCCACCAGCAGGGCGACCGCGCCGCGCTGCTGGTGGGCTTTTGCTTGTAGGGGCGGCTGGGCGCTGTTCATTCGTGCACCATGACGGTGGTGGCGCGGATCACCCAGGGGGTGCCCAGCGCCTGCATCAGGCTGCCCAGGGCAATGCCCTGAAAGGTGTACTGGACACTGACCTGCAAGGTGTTGGGATAGGCCGCAGGGCTGGACTGCAAGACCGTCACCTGGGGCGGCGAAGAAGGCATCAGACTGATCAGGGACGATTGCGATCGCTGCAAGACGATGGCGCTGATTTCGCTGGTGCTGAGCTTGGGGCTGCGCAGCACGATGCCGGCACGGGCCCCTTCGCGGCTGGCGTGCGTGAGGACCGCCTTGTCGTAAAGGGCCAGCCCCATCTCGACAACGCCGAGCAGCATGGCCAGCAAGAGCGGCAACACCAGCGCAAATTCAACCGCGGCCGCACCCCGCTCGCGCTCAGGACGCGCGCCCGCTGGGCGCCTGGCCACGCCGGCGCGGCGCTGGCTCACAAGAACAGACAGATCAGCCATCACAACAACTCCTGGTTTTTGGAGGCACGAGCTTATGCAGGCCTTGCGCGGCCATCGGTGTGTTGCAGCACGCCCTGCCCGGCTGGCCCTGGCCACTGTGTCTGTCAGCCCACGGACACAGACAGACCGTTTGCCTAGAGTGCAAGCGTGCCTTTGCATGACAGGGTGGCAAAGGCGCTGCAGGGACTTCCCGAAGCACCACACACCCGAACCATTGGAGTCTTGTCATGAAAAAACTTTTGAGCCAACTGCGCGCACTGTCGCAGGACGAATCCGGCGCGGCCGCCGTGGAGTACGGCCTGTTGGCCGGCCTGATCGCGGTCGTGATCGTGGGCAGCGTGACCACCCTGGGCGAAACGCTGCAGGGCATCTTCAACACCATCAACGGCGCGCTCTGACGCTCGCGGCATGAGTTTGCCTTCGCTGCCGCTGTGGAGCTGGCTCGCACTGTCCGCGCTGATGGGCGCGGCGGTGTGGCAGGACCTGCGCCACCGCCGCATCCCCAACCGCCTGCTGCTGTGGGCTGGTGGCACGGGCCTGCTGCTGGCCGCCGGGCCGCAGGGCATCGGTCTGGGCTCGGCCCTGGCCGCTGCGGCCCTGGCGGGTGCGGCCTTTGCGCCGATGTACCTGCTCGGGCAGATGGGTGGGGGCGATCTCAAGCTGATGGCCACCGCCGGCCTGTTGGTGGGCATGCCACGCATCGCTGCGCTGTGCCTGTCCGTCGCCATGGCCGGCGGCCTGCTGGCCCTTTTCTGGCTGGCGCGTGCGCGCCAAGGCTCGGGCACAGCGGGCCGCCCGGCCGCCTTCCAGCGCATGCCTTATGCCCTGGCCGTGGCCCTGGGCACCGCCACCCACGGTCTGCTGGCCGCGTCTTTGGCACAGCACTGATCTCCTTCCTTCTTTTCCACCGGATCCCCCATGAGAAACCTGCGTCCCCTAGCGATGGCCCTGTTGTCCCTGGTCATCGGGCTGGTCGCCATGACCGTTGCCGCGCAATGGCTGCGCGAGCGTGGCCAGCAACAGACCCGCGCCGTCTTGGTGGCCACACGCGATTTGCCGGCCGGCACCCGACTCGAAGCCGACATGCTGAGCGTGGCCCAATGGCCCCAGGAGGCGGCACAGGCGCTGGCGCCCGACCTCTCGCGCCCCCAGGACGCCACCGGGCGCGTGATCACCACGCCCATGCTGCGCGGCGAGCCGCTGCTGCAAGCGCGGCTGGCCGCCGCCGGGGCCACGGGCGGGCTCTCGGCGCTGCTGCATGAGGGCCGACGGGCCGTCACGGTCAAGGTCAATGAAATCGTCGGTGTCGCCGGCTTCGCCCTGCCCGGCAACTTTGTGGATGTGATGGTGCACACCACCGACCCGCAGGAGCAGCCGATCTCGCGCATCGTGCTCGAACGCATCCGGGTGCTGGCCGTGGCCCAGGACGCCGGGGCACAGGACAACAAGCCGCGCGTGGTCAATGCCGTCACGCTGGAAGTCACCCCGGCCGAAGCCGAGCGCATGGACCTGGCGCGCAGCGTGGGCACGCTCTCGCTGGTGCTGCGCAGCCAGGCCGATGCCGCGCCGGTGAGCACCCTGGGCGCACGCAAGCGCGATGTGCTGCTGGCCGAAGCGCCCCCGGCGGCGCCAGTGGCCAAGCCCCCCGCCCCGCGCCGCGCGCCGGCCGCGCCCACACCGGCGCCCGAGGCGCCACCGGAAATCCTGCGTGGCGTCAAAGCGTCCCCGCGCTGAGCCGCCCTGTCTTCCCCCGGTCCTTCCCTTTTTCTGCGAGACACCATGACCCTGCCTATTCCCAGTACGCCCGGTACCCTCAACACGCCCCTTTCCCCCAACGCCACCCTGACACCTGTTCGCCCCCAGCCGGCACGCCGGGCCGGCCTGCAGCGTGCCATGCCATTGGCCATGGCGCTGGCCCTGGCCTGGCTGGTGCCCTCCGCCGCCGTGTTCGCCCAGAGCGGTACGCCCGCACGCACGGCGGCCGTGGCGGCACAGGCGACCAGCGCGGCCACCGCTGCGGCGGCCACACCGCCCGGCCCGGTCGAGCGCGGCCTGCCGCTGCACCTGGTGGCCGGCAAGTCCACGTTGCTCAGCCTGCCGCACGACATCGTGCGGGTGTCGGTCGGCAACCCCGAGGTGGCCGATGTGGTGCTCACCCACCCACGCGAGGTCTACCTGCTCGGTCGCAAAAACGGGCAGACCAACCTGATGCTCTGGGGCAAGGGCAGCACCACCCGGTTGCATGACATTGCGGTGAGCACAGACACCGAAACCCTCAAAGGCAAGCTGCAGGAATGGGTGCCCGGCATCGACGATCTCCGGGTCGAAAGCGTGGGCGAGCACCTGATGCTCAGCGGTGTGGCCCAGGACGCGGTCAAGGTCCATCGCGCCATGCTGATGGCCGAGGCCTTCAGCGGCGAGCGCAAAGTCATCAACCTGCTGCGCGTGGGCAGCGCCCAGCAGGTCATGCTGGAAGTCAAGGTGGCCGAAGTCTCGCGCAACCTGCTCGACGAGCTCGGGGTGGACCTGAGCATGACCCGCGTGGCCGGCAATTCGACGCTGCGGCTCTTGACCCAGCTGGTGAGCACGGCGGTGGGCACCGGCCCCAACCAGAGCCCCGGCGGCACGCTGCGAGGCACCAGCAGCAGCGGGCGCACCGATGGCAGCCTGACGGCGCGCGCGGACAAGGACCTGGTCAAGATCCTGGCCGAGCCGACCATCACCGCCATCCACGGCCAGGAGGGCTCTTTCCTGGCCGGTGGGCGCATCTACATCCCGGTGCCGCAGACCAGCAGCTCGGGCGCCACCACCATCACGCTCGAAGAAAAGGAGTTCGGTGTGGGGCTGCGCTTTTTGCCCACCGTGCTCGAAGACGGGCTGATCAATCTGCGCGTCACGCCCGAGGTGTCCGAGCTCTCGCAGCAGGGCACCCTGATCCGTGGTGCCAACAACGTCACCAGCCTGCTGCCGGCCATCACCACACGACGGGCCTCGACCACGGTGCAGTTGCGCGATGGCGAAAGCTTTGTGATCGGCGGCCTGATCAAGAGCAATGTGACCGAGGCCATCAAGGCTTTTCCGGTGCTCGGCGAGCTGCCCATTTTGGGGGCGCTGTTTCGCAGCACCTCGTTCCAGACGCAGAAATCCGAATTGCTGTTCGTGGTCACCCCGCACCTGGCACGCCCGCTGGCCAGCCTGCCGAAACTGCCGACCGAGGGTTTTGTGCCCCCCAGCCGCCGCGAGATCTTTCTGGAAGGCCGGCTCGAGGGCCGTCCTGCCGAAGCGGTGACCCCGGCCGCACCGGCTGCTCCGGCCGCAGCGGTCCCGCCCGCCACATCTGCAGCGCCGGCGGAAGCGGCCACCGCAACCGATTCCGCCCCGCAGGTCGCCCCCACCCCAACCTCTACCTCTCCCTCCACCCAACCCTGATCGGAGCGCCGCATGAGACCCCACCTTCCCCTGGCCCGGCCACGTGCCTTGCCGCTGGCTACCCTGGCCGCCGTGTTCGCGCTGAGCGGCTGCAGCAGCCCCCCCACCGCACTTGAGCAATCGCTGGGCAGCAGCGTGCGCCAGGCCGTGGCTCAACAAACCGTGCCGCCCAGCGGCCCGCGCGGTCCGCAACGCACCGACGGGGTGATCGCCGCGCATGGCGTGGCGCGTTACGAGCTGTCTTACCAGCAGCCACCCGCACCGGTGAGCGTGCTCAACCTGCTGACGGGCTCGGGCAGTGCCCCCGCCTCATCGGCGAGCCCGACGCGCTGAGGGGTGGGCATGCCTGTGTACCTGATGGGAAGCAATGCCCTGCACCTGAACCTGATGCAGGGGACGCTGCAGGCGGCGGGCTGGCGCAGCGACGAGGTCCAGCCCGTGGCCGATGCGGCCGGGCTCGAGGCGGCCCTGGCCCGCCAGCCACAGGCCAGCCTGGTGCTGGACCTGGGCCAGGGCGAGGACACCCGTCCCCTGGACTGGCTGGCGGCGCTCAGCCGCCGCTGGAGCGGCCTGCAGGTGATCCTGCTGTCGGCCCGGCGCGACGAAGACCTGCTGCTGCAGGCCATGCGCAGCGGCGTGCGCGAGGTGCTGGATTCGCCCCCCGAACCGGCGGAACTGGTGCGCACGCTGCAGCGCCTGGCCCCGCAGGGCATGCAGGCGGCCTTGCCCGACACCCCACGGGCGCCGATGCTGGCGTTCATCGGCAGCAAAGGGGGCAACGGCAGCACCCAACTGGCGAGCAACCTGAGCTGGCTGCTGGCCACCGAGTTTGGCCGCGACACCGCGCTGGTGGATCTGGACCTGCTGTATGGCGATGCCTCTTTTTACCTCGGCGGTGGCCAGGCCAAGCACAGCATCGACCAGCTGCTGCGGCAAAGCGATCGGCTGGACGGGCAACTGCTGCGCAGCAGCCTGCACCCGGTCTATCCCCGCCTGCAGCTGCTGGCCGCCCCGGCCTTGCCTGCGTTGCCCGACGGTCTGGCGGCCGAGGCCCTGGCCCGTGTGCTGACGCTCGCACGCCAGCACCACCAGGTGGTCGTGCTCGACCTGCCACGCCAGCTCGATGCGCTCACGCTGCAAGCCCTGCAACTGGCCGACAGCGTCTTCATCGTGATGCGCCACCACGTGCCCGATGTGCGCAACGCCCAACGCCTGATCCAGGTCTTGCAGGACAAGGGCGTGAACAAAAGCCAGCTGCGCCCGCTGCTCAACCGCGAGGGCGAAGCCGCCCGCCTGGAAGCCGATGCCATCGACCAGGCCCTGCCCGTTCCGATCGCCTACCGGGTCGCCGACGACCCGCATGCCCTGCAGGGCTGCGTGCACCTGGGCCTGCCGCTGCACGAACACGCGCCGGGCAGCCCGGTGCTGCGCGACCTGCGCCTGCTGGCCAGCCAATGCCTGCAACTGCCCTTGCCCCAGCGCCCGGGCTGGCTGGGCCGCTGGCTCGGCAAGACCGCCCATTCCACCCCCGCCTGACCGGAGCGCCGCCCGTGACCCCAGAGACCCTTGTTGCCCCACCGCCTGCGGCCAGCCCGCTCGAGCCGGTGCGCACCCGCATCCACCGCGAAAGGCTCGCCCGGCTGGACCTCCAGCAACTCGAGAAAATGCCGCCCGAGGCCTTGCGCGCCGAACTGCAATGGCTGGCGGGCCAGCTGATGGACGAGCTCAAGATCGCCCTCAACGACAGCGAACGCCGCCAGGTGATCCAGGGCATCCAGCACGAAATGCTGGGCCTGGGCCCGCTGGAGCCCCTGCTGGCCGACCCGGGCATTTCGGACATCCTGGTCAACGGCCCGCACCAGACCTGGATCGAGCGTCGCGGACGGCTCGAACGCAGCAGCGTGCGTTTTGACGACGACGCCCACCTGCGCCGGGTGATCGACCGCATCGTCTCGCGCGTGGGTCGCCGCATCGACGAGATGAGCCCGATGGTCGACGCCCGGCTGCCCGACGGCTCGCGTGTCAACGCGGTGATCCCGCCGCTGGCCATCGACGGCGCCTCGCTGTCGATCCGACGCTTCGGCGGCGAAGCCATGACGCTGCAGGAGCTGGTGCGCATCCAGGCGCTCACCCCGGGCATGGCCGAACTGATCCGGGCCCTGGTGCAGGCGCGGCTCAATGTGCTGGTCTCGGGCGGCACCGGCAGCGGCAAGACCACGCTGCTGAACGCCATGTCGGCCGCCATTCCCGCCAGCGAGCGCATCATCACCATCGAAGATGCGGCCGAGCTGCAGCTGCAGCAACCGCATGTGGTGCGGCTCGAATCGCGCCCGCCCAACATCGAGGGCGAAGGCGAAGTCTCGCAACGGGCGCTGCTGCGCAACAGCCTGCGCATGCGGCCCGACCGCATCATCCTGGGCGAGGTGCGCGGCGCCGAGGTGCTGGACATGCTGCAGGCCATGAACACCGGCCACGACGGCTCCATGACCACGCTGCACGCCAACTCGCCCCGCGATGCGCTGACGCGGCTCGAGCACATGCTGGGCATGACCGGCCTGCAGCTCGACACCCGCGCCATGCGCCAGCAGATCGGTTCGGCCCTGACGGTGGTGATCCAGGTCTCGCGCCTGTCCGACGGGCAGCGCAAGGTGGTCAGCCTGCAGGAGATCACCGGCACCGAAGGCGATGTGGTGAGCATGCAGGAGGTGTTCCGCTTCGAACAGACCGGGCTGGATGCACAAGGCCGGGTGTGCGGCCAGTTTGTGGCCACCGGCATCCGGCCGCGCTTCGCCCAGCGCCTGGTGTCTCGCGGCATCGCCTTGCCCGAAGACCTCTTCGAACCGACCCAATGGAGCGTGTGATGGCGAACTTCGATGTCCGCTTCTGGGGGTTTTTCACGCTGGGCCTGCTCTCGCTGATGCTGGTCATGGGCGCCCTGGCCTTGTGGTGGCAGAGCCGCGAGCGCGCGCGCAGCGCGCAGCGCCTGCCCCGATGGCAGACACACCCCAGCATCCACAGCACCAGCACCGCCACGGCCAGCGCCCGGGCAAAACGCGGCCAAGGCGGCCAGCGCTGGCTCAGCGCCAGTCCGGCACTGGAGCAGCTGCTCGAGCGTGTGCCCGGCATCGCTGGCTATGACCGCTTTCTGCAGCAAACCGGTTGGCCCATCAGCACGGCACAGGCCGTGCTGGGCAGCCTGGCCCTGGCCGTGGCGCTCCTGGCGCTGGGGGCCTTGCTGGGCGCCCCATGGGCACTCAGTGCGCTGGCGGCCCTGGGCGCCGTGCTGCTGGGGCAAGCCACGCTGGTCTGGCGCCGCCAACACCGCGCCGGCCAGCTGGAGCTGCAGCTGCCCGACGCCCTGTCCTTGATCGCCCGCTCCATGCAGGCTGGCCATGCCTTCAGCAGCGCCTTGCAGATCGCTTCGGAGGAAAGCCCTTCGCCCATGGGCAGCGAACTGCGGGGTGTGTTCAGCGAGATCCAGTACGGCGAGAGCGCCAACGAGGCCCTGGGGCGTTGGGCCGAACGCGTGGCAGGCCAGGATGTGCGCATCTTCGTGATCGCGGTGCGCATCCAGAGTGAGACCGGCGGCAACCTGGCCGAACTGCTGCACCAGACCGCCGCCCTGATCCGCGAGCGGCAAAAGCTGCGGGGGGTGGTGCGGGTGCTGTCGGCCGAGGGCCGCATCTCGGCCGTGGTCCTGACCCTGCTGCCTTTTGTGCTGGCGGCTCTGCTGACCGCGCTCAACCCGACCTTCATGTCGCAGCTGTGGACCGACCCCATGGGCCAGCGTCTGCTGACCCTGGCGCTGGCCCTGCTGGCGGTCGGAACCTTGTGGATGTGGCAGCTGGTGCGCATGCGGCCCTGAACCTGGAGACTCCCCATGACTGTTTGGACCGTGCTGATGGGTGCCTTGGTGTTTGCCCTGGCCAGCGTTGCGAGCTGGATCGCCCTGCAGCGCCTGTGGCCCGATGCGGGCTTGCGCCGCCTGGCAGATGTCGAACTCCCACGCGCCCAGCGGCCGCCCCGCTGGCCCGACCGCCTGCCCCAGCGCGTGCTGCAGGCGCTGGGCTGGCTCAGCGCATGGAGCCTGTCTGAGGCCCCCGCACAGGGCCAGGGCCAGGACCCTGTGGCCGCGCCGATCCCGTCGGCGAGCACGCCCTTGGGCCTGCAGCTGGTGCGGGCGGGCTGGCGTTCCCGGCACGCCATCTGGGTCTATGGCGGCGCCAAGACCGTGCTGCTGGTGCTGTTGCCCGGCGTGCTGGCCTCGGTGGGCTGGCTGCTGGGGCTGCGCGCCGGCAGCCTGGCCTGGTGGACGGCGCTGCTGGCCGCCGCCAGCCTGGGCTACCTCTTGCCCGATCTGGCGCTGCGCTGGCAGCTGGCGCGCCGCCAGCGCGTCCTCTTCCACGCCTTTCCAGATGCCATGGACCTGCTGCGGGTGTGCGTGCAGGCGGGCCTGGGCCTGGACGCCGCGATGGAGCGGGTCGGCCGCGAAATGCGGCTGGCCAGCCCGATCCTGTCCGAAGAATGGGGGCTGACCGGGCTGGAATTGCGCGCTGGCGCCTCGCGAGCCCAGGCACTGCGCCACTTGGCCGAACGGGTGGGCCTGCCCGAGATCGACGCCATGGTCACCATGCTGATCCAGGCCGACCGCTTTGGCACCCGCATGGCCGATGCGCTGCAGGTGCACGCCGACGCCCTGCGCAGCCAGCGGCGCCTGCGGGCCGAAGAAGCCGCGGCCAAGCTGCCGGTCAAGCTGCTGATCCCGCTGGTGTTCTGCATCTTCCCGGCCCTGCTGACGGTGATGCTCGGGCCGGTGGGCATCAGCTTGTACAGGCACTTGAGCGTGCCGGGCTGAAGCCGCATTACTGGCGCGCCTGGGGCCATCGGCGCGGCCCATGCCCGTGGCTGGCCGCGTGCGCGACAATCGGCCCAGGAGCCGACACCCACCATGCACATCCGCGACGCCACGCCCAGCGATGCCGAAGGCATCATGGCCATCTACAACCATGCGGTGGCCCACACCACCGCCATCTGGAACGACACCCTGGTGGACGCGGCCAACCGGCGCCAGTGGCTGGCCGACCGCCAGGCCATGGGCTTTCCGGTGCTGGTGGCGGTCCATGCAGACCGGGTGCTGGGCTACGCCAGCTTCGGCCCCTGGCGGGCCTTCGAGGGCTTTCGCCACACGGTGGAGCATTCGGTGTACGTGCACCCGGACCACCATGGCCAGGGCCTGGGCCAGAGCCTGATGCAGGCCCTCATCGCGCGGGCCCGGGCGCTGCAGATCCATGTGATGGTGGCGGCGATCGAAGCCGGCAACCACGCCTCGATCCGCTTGCACCAGCGGCTGGGCTTTGAGCAGACCGGGCTCATGCCCGAGGTGGGCACCAAGTTCGGGCGCTGGCTCGATCTGGCCTTCTTGCAGCTCAGGCTCGACGATGGCGCAGCGCGCTGAACAGGAAAACCCGGACATGCAATCCACCATGACCGCCGCCGAACAGCTCTGGCGCCTCTGGCAGGCCGGGGAAAGCCTGGACGCGCTGCCGCCCGCGTGCCGGCCCCGCAGCCGCGCAGAGGGCTATGCGGTGCAGGCCTGCCTGCCCGAAGCCTCCGGCCGCACCGTGCTGGGCTGGAAGATCGCCGCCACCAGCGGCGCCGGCCAGCAGCACATCAACGTCAGCGGCCCGCTGGCCGGGCGCATCCTGTCCGGTCAGGTGCTGCCCCCCGGTGCGGTGGTGCCGGCGCATGGCAACCGCATGCGCGTGGCCGAGCCCGAGATGGCCTTCATGCTGGGACAAGACCTGCCCGCACGCGCGCAGCCCTACACCGAGGCCGAGGTCATGGCCGCCGTGTCCGGGCTGCATCCTTCGCTGGAAATTCCCAACTCGCGCTTTGCCGTGTTCACCGAGGCGGGCGAGGCGCAATTGCTGGCCGACAACGCCTGCGCCCACCAGTTCATGCTGGGCCCGCCCGCCCCCGATCTGTGGCGCAGCCAGGACCTCAGTCAACACCCGGTTCTTGCCACCGTGCAGCACGCCGACGGCCGCCGCTGGCAACGGGAGGGCAGCGGCGCCGCCGTGCTGGGTGACCCCCGCCAGGCCATGACCTGGCTGGTCAACGAACTCTCGGGCCTGGGTCTGGGCCTGCAGGCGGGCCAGTTTGTGACCACGGGCACCTGCATGCCCCCCTTGGCGCTGATGGAGGGCGATGCGGTGCTGGCCGATTTCGGCGTGCTCGGCCAGATCGGCTTGCGCTTCGAACGCTGAAACACCCGCGCGGGAGGGTCCCGCGCGTGCTCAGCCCCGCTGGCGCGTCCAGGCCGGCAGCGGGGCCGAGCGGTGCAGCACCTGCTCGTGCAACCAGATGGCGCTGCGGCGCGCCCGCTCGGCCACCGTGTCCAGCGGCAGCTGCTGGTAGTCGTCGTTGAAGACCTCGAAGCTGTAGTCGCCCCGGTAGCCGATGCGGTCCAGGCGCAAGACCAGCTGGGCCAGTTGTTCGCTGTGCACGCCCTCGCCCGGAAACACCCGGAAGGTGCGGGCCGTGGTCATGCGCTCCTCGAAGGTCGGCGCGTCCTGCCACATGAAGTCCGAGAGCTGCACCAGGAAGATCTTGTCGGGATCGAGTTCCTCGATGGCGTCCAGCGGGGTCTTGGCGGCAAAGATGTGGAAGGAGTCGATGCCGATGCCCAGGTTGGGGCAATCGGCGCGGCAGACCACGTCCCAGCTGACCGGAAATTCGTTGACTGTGCGGCCCCAGGACAAGGCCTCATAAGCCACCCGGATGCCCAGCGGCAGCGCCAGCATGGCGAGCTTTTGCAGGTCCGCCGCGATGTGCTCCAGGTCCTGCGAGGCATGGCGCGAGGTGGAGGAGCAGGCCAGCAGCACCTTGGAGCCCGTGGCCGCGCACATCTCCAACATGGACTTGGCGATGTCCACCTTGTAGCCGTGCAGGTGGCCCGAGAGGCCTTCAAAATCGCGCAAGACCTGAAAACCGGTGGGCCGCAGGCCGCTGGCCTGCACCGCCGCCACGGCCGCCGGCACACCGCCGGGGTGCGTGACCAGGTCACGCGCCATCAGCATGACCTGCGAAAAACCGGCGCGCTTCATGGCGTCCAGTTTCGCCTCCAGCGAACCCGCCAGGGTGATGGTGTCCATGCCGTAGCCGTCGAGCAGGTTCATCGCGCGGGCTCCTTGGCTTGGTGCACCAGTTCGAAGGCGACCGAGCCCAGCACGCTGCGGGTGAGCGCACCGCGGTCTTCCGGGTGCAGCTGGGTCGACTCGACAAACTCCACACCGTGCGCCTTGAGGGCCTGCACCGCCTCGCCCACATCGGCCACCCCAAAGCCGATGCGCTGCAGGCATTCGGGGCCGTCGTCGCCCGACTCCATCCAGGGATCGGGTTCGATCAATTGCCACAGAAAGGTGCCGCAAGGGCTCTTCATCAGCTTGCCCTTGGGCAGGATGCCAAAGCGTTCTTCATCGGCCATGGTGACGAAGTCGAACATGTGTTCGTAATAGGTCAGCCAATCGGCGCTGCGGCCGGCGCCGATGTACTGCACCAGACCAAAGTAGCCCATGCCCGAGAGCGCAGGCGGATGCGGGTCCACCGTGGGGATGGGCTTGAAGTCGATGTCGTAGATCGAGAACTCCTGCCAGCGATCGACAAAGTAAAAGCGGCTGCGGCCAGGGCCGTGGATGGCCGGGATGTGCAATTCCATGGCCTGCGCCTGGCTGGGCACCCCCCAGGCGCCCAGCGCCAGGCAGCGGGTGTGCGCCTTGAGGGCGTCCTGCACCCGAAAGGCCACCGCCGAGATCACCGGTTGCCCGGCGACGGTATCGCTGACACGGGCATCGTCGGGGCTGGCATTGACCACCAGGTTCATCTCGCCCTGGCGGTAGAGCGTGACCTCGCGCGAGCGGTGGCGGGCCACCGGGCGAAAGCCCATGTTCTCCAGCACCTGGCCCAGGGCCTGCGGACGGCTGGTGGCGTATTCGATGAATTCGATGCCGGCAATGCCCAATCGGTTGGGCATGTCGGGCACGGATTCGCGGTCGACGGTGCGCAGGTTCATGACCAGCTCCTCAATGAATCAGTAACTCAGCTGCGCCAAACGCCGCAGTTCTTCGGCCGTGGTGCTGGGCAAGCCAAAAAATTCCAGGTACGCGGGGATCTGCTCAAAGAGCATGTCGGTGCCCACCTGGGTGGGGCAGCCGCGCGCCTGCGCGGCGGCCAAAAAGGCGGTGGTCTCGGCACGCATCACCACCTCGCCCACAAAAGTCTCGGGCGAGAGGCGCGTGACGTCCAAGGGCAAGGGATCGCCTTCGTTCATGCCCATGGGGGTGGCGTTGACCACCAGATCGTGGCCGGCCGGATCGTTCGACCCGGTCTGCACCGCGATGTGCGGATGGTGGACCTGCAGGCGCTGCGCCAGGGCTTGGCAAACGGCGGCATTCAGATCGAACAGGCCGATGCCGGCGATGCCCGCGCCCGCCAGCGAGGCGG
>JACCDY011086010.1_pt1 | contig 14821 bp, 12 predicted proteins | sample 7446391 | NCBI WGS metagenome assembly JACCDY01 (sample SAMN15323451, study PRJNA562643) | freshwater metagenome | isolation source: river surface water | place: USA:Blue River Watershed | collected 2017-08-18 | reverse complement strand
TGAATGCTCGGGGACGTGCCGGCGGGCGGGCAATCCGCGCCACCGTTGAAAAACCTGCGATTTTACCAGACCCGACCTGCCCGCTTACAATGCCACGACAGAAGGAAAACCTTGAGAATTTGATATCGCATTGGCCCGCGCATGCCCCGTTTCTACTGCAACCAGCCGCTCGAGATCGGCCTGCGCCTGGCGCTGCCCGAGGCCGTCGCCCACCATGTGCAGGTGCTGCGCCTGCGCGAGGGCGAGATCATCACCCTGTTCAATGGACTCGGCGGTGAATACAGTGCGGTGCTGACCGCCGTCGAGCGCCGCCGCGCCGAAGTGGCGCTGAAGGCCTTTTCACCGCGCGAAGCCGAGCCCGGGCACGCGATCGCGCTGGCACAGGCACTGCCTGAGGGCGCGAAGATGGACTGGATCGTCGAAAAGGCCGTCGAGCTGGGCGCGACGGCCATCCAGCCCTTGGTCGCGCAACGCTCGGTGGTGCGTGTCGATGCCGAGCGGGCTGTCAAAAAAGGCGCGCACTGGCAAGGCGTGATCGTCTCGGCGGCTGAGCAATCGGGACGCAACCGACTGCCCTCGCTGTCCCCCGTCATGCCGTACAACGCCTGGATTTCCCAGCAGGACATGCACAAGCGCCTGTTGCTGTCGCCGCGTGCCACCTTGTCGCTGGCCGACTGGGCAAGGCACCATCCGCCGCAAGCCGTGTCGCTGGTCATCGGGCCCGAGGGCGGGCTGACCGATGACGAGGAACAAGCCGCGATCCGCCACGGCGCGATCTGCCTGGCCATGGGCCCGCGCGTCCTGCGCACCGAAACGGCCGGGCTGGCCGCGATCGCCGCGCTGCAGGCCCTGTGGGGCGCCCTTTGACAGCAGGCTGGCTGGCGCGGCTGCAAAGCCTGCTGCCGGGTGCCTTGCGACCGGCACGCACCACCATTGACGATGCACTGTGGTCGGCGACGCTGGACCGCCTGCCCTTCCTCGATTATCTGGACAATGAAGAGCGCGCACGCCTGAAGTCGCTGTGCGAGGCGCTGCTGCAAAAGAAGCCACTGGCCGGGGTCGGCGGCTTCGAGGTCGACGACGACACGGCGGCGCTGATTGCCGCGCAAGCCTGCGTGCTGGTGCTGCATCTGGACTTGTCGCTGTACGACGACCTGTCGGCCATCCTGGTTCATCCGGACGCGTTCAGCGTGAAGCAGCAGCACCTTGATGAAGCCGGCGTGCTGCACGAATGGGACGAGGCGCTGGCTGGCGAAGCGGTCGATCAGGGCGGCGCGGTCGTGCTGTCCTGGCAAGACCTGATGCAGCCGCACGAGCCCGGCCTGCCGTTCAACCTGGTGATCCACGAATTCGCGCACAAGATCGACATGGGCCGCGGGGCAGCCAACGGTTACCCGCCGTTCCTCGAGGGCCTGCATGCGCGCGCCGAACTGGCCGGCTGGCCCGAAGCCTTCGGCGCGGCCTACGACGATTTCTGCGAACGGGTCGACCTGCTGGAAGACAGCCTGCCGCCGGATTTCGACCCTGAACGCGATGACCACGCAGACTTGTACGACGAACTGGCGTCCGAGCTGCCGCTGGACCCGTATGCGGCACGCGACCCGGCCGAATTTTTTGCGGTCGCGTCGGAAGCCTTTTTCGTCGCGCCCGGCCCTTTGGCCGACGATTACCCGCACATCTACCGGCTGCTGGCCGCCTACTACCGGCAAGACCCGCTGGCAGCGGCAAAACCGGGCAATTAGCGCCGGTAGACCGCCCGAAAGCCTTTATAATCAAGGGTTTTCTCAAAGCGACCGCGGCTCGTGCCGCGACACGACCACGACCCCATATCCGATGAAGGTTTTCCGCGGACTCCCCAATGCCGAATCGCGCCGCCCGTGCGCGCTCACGATCGGCAATTTCGATGGCGTGCATCTCGGCCATCGCGCGCTGCTGGCGCGCGTGGCCGAGACAGCGTCGCGCCTCGGGGTCGAGACTGCGGTGATGACCTTCGAGCCGCACCCGCGTGAATTCTTTGCGCACCTGGCCGGCGACGAAAGCCGTGCGCCGCGCCGCGTCGCGAACCTGCGCGACAAACTGACCGCACTGGAAGCGGCCGGTGTCGACCGCGTGATCGTCGAACACTTCAACGCGCGCTTTGCGTCGCTGTCACCGGAAGCCTTCATCCGCGACGTGCTGGTCGAAGGCCTGCACGTGAAATGGCTGATCGTCGGCGACGATTTCCGCTTCGGCGCGAAGCGCGCGGGCGACTTTGCGCTGCTGGCCGAGGCCGGCAAGCACTACGGCTTCGAGGTCGTCGCGCTGCCGACCGTCAGGCACGGCGACAAGCGCATCTCCTCCTCGGAAGTGCGCGCAGCGCTGGAAGCCGGCGACTTCGCGCATGCGCAGGAATTGCTGGGCCACCCGTATGCGATCTCGGGCCACGTGCAGCACGGCCGCAAGCTGGGCCGCACCATCGGCTTCCCGACGCTGAACCTGAAAGTCGTGCACAAGCGCCCGGCTGCCACCGGCATCTTCGTGGTACAGGTGCATGGCCTGGCCGGCCAACCGCTGCCGGCGGTGGCCAGCCTCGGCGTGCGTCCCACTGTCGAAGACAACGGCCGCGTGCTGCTGGAGGTGCATGTTTTCGACTATGCCGCCGATTGCTATGGCAAGCGCGTGCGCGTTGAATTCCTCAAGAAGCTGCGCGATGAGGAAAAGTACGATGACCTCGACACGCTGACGCGCGCCATTGCCGCCGACGCGCAGGCCGCGCGCGATTTCTTTGCGCAGCGTTCCGCGTCAACGATGGCCGCAACGGCAAAGAATCCGAATACCCAAGTTCACTCCTGATCGATCCCATGTCCGACAACAGCAAAAAACCTGAAAGCAAATACCCGGTCAACATGACCGAGACCGCTTTTCCGATGCGCGGCGACCTCGCCAAGCGCGAGCCGCAATGGGTCGCGCAATGGCAGCAAAAGCAGATCTACCAGCGCATCCGCAAAGCCTCGGCCGGCCGCCCGAAATTCATCCTGCACGATGGCCCGCCGTATGCGAATGGCGACATCCACATCGGCCATGCGGTAAACAAGATCCTGAAGGACATGATCGTCAAGACGCGCCAGTTCGAAGGCTTCGACGCGCAATATGTGCCGGGCTGGGATTGCCACGGCATGCCGATCGAGATCCAGATCGAGAAGCAGTATGGCAAGCACCTGCCGACCGCTGAAGTGCTGGCCAAGTCGCGCGCATACGCGACCGAGCAGGTCGCGCGCCAGAAGAAAGATTTCATCCGCCTCGGCGTGCTGGGTGACTGGGACAACCCCTACCTGACCATGAACTACCGCAACGAGGCCGACGAGATTCGCGCCCTCGGCACCATTCTCGACAAGGGCTTTGTGTACCGCGGCCTGAAGCCGGTGAACTGGTGCTTCGACTGCGGCTCGGCGCTGGCCGAAGCGGAAGTCGAATACCAGGACAAGCGCGACCCGGCGATCGATGTCGGCTTCGCGTTCGCGGAACCGGAAAAACTCGCGAAGGCCTTCGGCCTTGCGAAGCTGCCGACCGACAAGGGCTACGTGGTGATCTGGACCACGACCCCGTGGACCATTCCGTCCAACCAGGCGCTGAACATGCACCCGGAATTCAGCTATGCGCTGGTGCAGGCCGAGCGCAATGGCGAAGCGATCATGCTGCTGCTGGCCGAGAAGCTGGTCGAGTCCTGCCTGCAGCGCTACGGCCTTGAAGGCAAGGTGGTCGCCACCTGCCAGGGCGAGGCACTGTCCGCAGTCAAATTCCGCCACCCGCTGGCTTCGCAAGACGCCGGCTATGACCGCCTGTCGCCGGTTTACCTCGGCGACTACGTGACCGACGATTCCGGCACCGGCATCGTGCACTCCGCGCCGGCGTACGGCGTGGAAGACTATGCGTCGTGCAAGGCGCATGGCATGAAGGATGACGACATCCTGAACCCGGTGATGGGCGATGGCCATTACGCGTCGACGCTGCCACTGTTTGGCGGCATGACGATCTGGGAAGCATCGAAGCCGATCTGTGCAGCGCTGGATGCCGCCGGTTCGCTGTTCAAGCTGGTGATGTTCGACCACAGCTATATGCACTGCTGGCGTCACAAGACCCCGATCATCTATCGCGCCACCTCACAGTGGTTTGCGTCGATGGACCGCACGCCGAAGGACGGCGGCGCTTCGCTGCGCGAGAGCGCGCTGGCCGGCGTCGAGGCGACCCGCTTCTTCCCCGGCTGGGGCAAGGCGCGCCTGCAAGGCATGATCGCAAACCGTCCGGACTGGACGCTGTCGCGCCAGCGTCAGTGGGGCGTGCCGATGGCCTTCTTCGTGCACAAGGAAACCGGCGAGCTGCACCCGGACACGCCGGCGCTGCTCGAAAAGATTGCTCAACAGGTCGAGAAGGAAGGCATCGAGGCCTGGCACAAGCTGGAGCCGGCCGACCTGCTCGGCGCCGACGCGGCCAACTATGTGAAAAACAAGGACACGCTGGACGTCTGGTTCGATTCGGGTGTCACGCACCAGACCGTGCTGCGCGGCTCGCATGCAGCCGAATCGCACTTCCCGGCCGACCTCTATCTCGAAGGTTCGGACCAGCACCGCGGCTGGTTCCACTCGTCGCTGCTGACCTCGGCGATGATCAATGGCCGCGCGCCGTACAAGGCGCTGCTGACCCATGGCTTCGTGGTCGACGGCGAAGGCAAGAAGATGTCCAAGTCCAAGGGCAACGTGGTCGCGCCGCAAAAGGTGTCGGACACCATGGGCGCCGACATCCTGCGCCTGTGGGTCGCATCGACCGACTATTCGGGCGAGCTGTCGATTTCGGACGAGATCCTGAAGCGCGTCGTTGAAAGCTATCGCCGCATCCGCAACACGCTGCGCTTCCTGCTGGCCAACACCTCGGACTTCGATCCGGCCAAGGATGCCGTCGCGATCGACCAGCTGATGGAAATCGACCGTTACGCGATCGCGCGCATGGACCAGCTGCAAGCCGAGATCCGCGCGCACTTCACCGACTATGAATTCCACCCGGTGGTCGCCAAGCTGCAGATGTACTGCTCGGAAGACCTGGGCGGCTTCTATCTCGACATCCTGAAAGACCGCCTGTACACCAGCGGCAGTACATCGGCCGCGCGCCGCTCGGCACAGACCGCGATCTGGCACATCACGCAATCACTGCTGCGCCTGATGGCGCCTATCCTGTCGTTCACCGTCGAGGAAGCGTGGGCCGTGTTCGCCGGCAAGGACGCGTATGACGCCAGCAGCGAGACCATCTTCACGCAGACCTTCTACGCATTGCCGGCAATCGCCGAGAGCGACGCGCTGCTGGCGAAGTACGCAGCGCTGCGCGAAGTGCGTGCCGGCGTGCTGAAAGAACTGGAAGAAGTCCGTGTGTCGGGCGCCATCGGTTCGTCGCTGCAGGCCGAGGTCGAGATCCATGCGCATGGTGACAAGCTCGCGCTGCTGCAGGGCCTGGGCGACGACCTGAAGTATGTGCTGATCACGTCGGCGGCCAATGTGGTAGCCGCCAATTCCGCCGATGCGGAAAAAGTCGTGGTCAGCCCGTCCAAGTACCGCAAGTGCGAACGTTGCTGGCACTACCGTTCGGAGGTGGGCGCCGATGCCGAACATCCGGGCCTGTGCGCGCGCTGCATGTCCAACCTGTTCGGGCGCGGCGAATCCCGCCGCGTCGCCTGAGGCTGCACGATGTCGAATAAAAATGCCGGGCTGATGCTGTGGCTGGGCGTGGCCATCGTCGTGGTGCTGCTTGACCAGGTGACGAAGATCACGATGACCCGGCTGCTGCCTTACGGGCAGGCTGAGTATGTGAACCACTACCTGAACCTCGTGATGGTCTACAACAAGGGCGCGGCCTTCAGCTTCCTGTCGGACCAGTCGGGCTGGCAGCGTTACTTCTTCAGCGCACTGGCAGCAGCCGTGTCGATCTTCATCGTCTGGATGCTGAACCGGAATGCGACGCAGCGGCTGTTCTGCTGGTCGCTGTCGCTGATCCTCGGCGGCGCGATCGGCAACCTGATCGACCGGCTTGCCTATGGCCATGTGATCGACTTCCTCGACTTTCACGTGAATGCCTGGCACTGGCCGGCCTTCAATGTCGCCGATAGCGCGATCACGGTCGGTGCGGCATTATTCGTGCTGGACGAACTGCGGCGGGTGAACCGCTGATCTCGCGGTACCCTCTGCTTCTTTGCGTGGAGAGCTGATGAACCTGACTGGCAAGCACCTGGTGCTCGGACTGAGCGGCGGCATCGCCTGCTACAAGGCAGCCGAGCTGATGCGCGGCCTGACCAAGGCCGGCGCCAGCGTGCAGGTGGTGATGACGGAGGCGGCGCGCCATTTCATCACGCCGGTCACGATGCAGGCGCTGTCGGGCAAGCCGGTCTATACCGACCAGTGGGATGCGCGCATCTCCAACAACATGGCGCACATCGACCTCACCCGCAACGCGGATGCGATCGTGATCGCGCCCTGCTCGGCCGATTTCATGCGCAAGCTGGTGCATGGCGCCGCGGATGATCTGCTGTCGACGCTGTGCCTCGCGCGGCCGGCCTCGTTGCCTTTGCTTGTCGCACCGGCGATGAATGTCGAGATGTGGGACAACCCGGCGACCCAACGGAACGTCGCGCAGCTGCGCGAGGACGGCGTGACACTGCTGGGCCCGGTCGCCGGCGAACAAGCCTGCGGCGAGACGGGCCTGGGCCGCATGATGGAACCGGAAGATCTGCTCGAAGCAATCCTGGCCTTCTTCCAGCCCAAGCGGTTGCAGGGCAAGCGCGTGCTGATCACGGCCGGCCCCACCTTCGAGCCGATCGACCCGGTGCGCGGCATTACCAATCTGTCGTCGGGCAAGATGGGCTATGCACTGGCGCGTGCCGCCCGCGCGGCCGGCGCCGACGTGACCCTGGTGTCGGGCCCGACCGCCCTGCCCAGGCCGCAAGGCGTGACCCTGCTGCCGGTGACGACCGCGCGTGATATGCATGAAGCCGTGATGTCGCAGGTCGCAGGCCAGCACGTCTTCATCGCCGTGGCAGCGGTGGCCGACTGGCGCGTCGCCAATGCCAGCGAACAGAAACTGAAGAAGCAGGATGGCGCGCTGCCGCAGCTGACCTTCGAGCCAAACCCGGACATCCTCGCGACCGTCGCTGCGTTGCCAGATGATGGCAAGCGTCCGTATTGCGTCGGCTTTGCCGCCGAGTCGGAAAACCTGCTCGAGCATGGCGCTGCGAAGCGCAAGAAGAAAAACATACCGCTGCTGGTCGGGAACATCGGCCACCAGACCTTCGGCAAGGATGACAACGAGTTGGTGCTGTTCGACGACGCCGGCCATCATGCGTTGCCGCGTGCGAGCAAGGATGCACTGGCCGCGCTACTGGTCGCCGAGATCGCAAACCGGCTGTAGTGCCACGCGACTGTGCCGGCAACATCCGCTGCGCGCCTTCCCCCTACCGCTTTCAACCACCAGAACGGAATTACCGTCCATGAAGAACGTCGCCGTCAAGATCCTCGATGAACGCATGCGCGAGCAAATGCCCGCCTATGCCACGCCGGGCAGCGCCGGCCTCGACCTGCGCGCCTGCATTACCGAGCCGGTCACGATCGAACCGGGCACGACCCACCTGATCCCGACCGGCCTCGCGATCCACATCGCCGACCCCGGCTATGCGGCCATGATCCTGCCGCGCAGCGGCATGGGCCACAAGCACGGCATCGTGCTGGGCAACCTGGTCGGGCTGATCGATTCCGATTACCAGGGTCAATTGATGGTGTCGACCTGGAACCGCGGCAATACGGCCTTCGTGCTCAACCCGATGGAGCGCCTCGCGCAACTGGTCATTGTGCCGGTGATGCAGGTAGGATTCGATGTGGTCGAGGAATTCGACGGCAGCGAGCGTGGCGAAGGCGGCTTCGGCAGCACCGGCAAGCAGTAAGTCAGCAAGCCGCAGGCGGGCGCGGACAACCGGGGCTCGCCATACCAACCCGGCCGCCCGGCGACGCAGATACAGGAGGACAGCATGCAGTTCAGGACAGGAATCGCCGCGCTTTCACTGGCATTGCTGTCGGCCTGCAGCTCGCTGAACACGGCAACAGCACCGGCCACGCGGCCGGCACAAACCGAATTGCCCCGCGATACCGCCGACCCGCGCCTGTCTGCACTGCTGGCCAGCCAGGATCGGGTCTACCGCGTCGCCGCCCCGCTGATCACAAAAAATGCACCGCTATGCAAGGCGGCCTCGCGTCCCATCCTCGGCTTCACCGCCAAGAACAAATATTCGTACCCCCCCGAACTGACGCGCGCCGCTGAAAGCACGCTCAAGCTGGATGACGGCCTGCAGGTCATGCAGGTGCTCGAGGGCAGCGGTGCGATGCGTGCCGGCATACGGCGTGGCGATCAGTTGCAGTCGCTGCAAGACCTGCCTTTGCCGCGCGGCGCGCAGGCGGAGAACGAGGCCGCGCGCATCGTCAGCCCGCTGCTGAAGAATGCGACCGAGATTCAGGTTGGCCTGATCCGCAATGGCAAGCCGCAGACGGTGCAAGTACCGCTGACCCAAGCCTGTGCCTTTGCGATCGAGGTCGGCCATGCGCCGCAGGTGAATGCGTATGGCGATGGTCGCCGCATCATGCTCACGCAGGGCATGCTCGACTTCCTGACGCCGGACGATGAACTGGCTGCCATCATTGCGCGTGAAATCGCGCACAACGTGCAAAGGCATGCGGCGGCGATGAAGATGGCTGCAACGATGTCGGGCATCATCGATGCGTTGTTGCCGCTCTCGCCTGACCTGAAGCCGTTTGCAGGCAGCGCAGGCCTGCGCGCAGTGGATGACAAGCTCGACCAGGAAGCTGACCGCATGGCGCTCTACCTGCTTGCACGGGCAGGCTATGCACCGGATGCCGCGCAACGGGCCTTGCAAAAGCTGGCACAGGCTTACCCCGCCAGCGTGACCAACGGCTACACCGCGCTGCACCCGTGGACGGACGAACGCGCCGCTTTGCTGCGCACGACGATGACCGAAATCCGCCAGAAGCAATCCACGAAAAAAGTGCTCGTGCCTTGACGAGACTTTCGGGACAAACAACCCACGCCCTTTGTCCTGACTTGCCTCCGCGCTCGCCGGGATGGGCGCCACACAAAAAAAAAAGCCGCTTCACCTTTCGGTGAAGCGGCAATCCGGTAATAGGGCCATCGGAGTCAGCCCTACGACCTTCCCCCACAAACTCGCGTGACTACTCAACTTTCGAAGCCGGCAGCCGATGGCCGCCTGCCGGCGATTGCAGCTTTGACTGGCCTGCTTCAGCTGGCCTGCTTCAGCTGGTCCAGAATCGCCGGGTTTTCCAGCGTCGACACATCTTGCGTGATCTCTTCGCCCTTGGCCAGCACGCGCAACAAGCGGCGCATGATTTTGCCCGAGCGGGTCTTCGGCAGGTTATCACCGAAGCGGATCTCTTTCGGCTTGGCGATCGGGCCGATTTCCTTGCCAACCCAGTCGCGCAGCTCTTTGGCGATCTTCGCGGCGTCGTCGCCGGTCGGGCGTGCGCCCTTCAGCACGACGAATGCGCAGATCGATTCGCCAGTCGTCGGGTCGGGCTTCCCAACCACGGCAGCCTCGGCCACCAGATGGTTGGCGACCAGCGCGGACTCGATTTCCATCGTGCCCATGCGGTGACCCGACACGTTCAGCACGTCATCGATACGGCCAGTAATGGTGAAGTTGGCCGTCTGCGCATCGCGCACCGCGCCGTCACCGGCGAGGTAGAGCTTGCCGCCCAGTTCAGCCGGGAAGTACGAAGTCTTGAAGCGCTCCGGATCGTTCCAGATGGTGCGGATCATCGACGGCCACGGACGCTTGACGACCAGGATGCCGCCATGGCCGTTCGGCATGTCGTTGCCGGCCTCGTCGACGATCGCCGCCATGATGCCCGGCAGCGGCAGCGTGCAGGAACCCGGCACCATCGGCGTTGCACCCGGCAGCGGCGAAATCATATGGCCGCCGGTCTCGGTCTGCCAGAAGGTATCCACGATCGGGCACTTGTTGTCGCCAACGTTCGTGTAGTACCACATCCAGGCTTCCGGATTGATAGGCTCGCCGACGGAACCCAGCAGGCGCAGGCTCGACAAATTGAAGTGCTGCGGATGCACTTTCATGTCCGCGTCCGACGCCTTGATCAGCGAGCGGATCGCCGTCGGCGCGGTGTAGAAAATGGTGGTCTTGTGGCGCTGGATCATGTCCCAGAAACGGCCGGCGTTCGGGTAGGTGGGCACGCCTTCGAACACGATCTGCGTTGCGCCCACGGCCAGCGGGCCATAGGCGATGTAGCTGTGGCCGGTGACCCAGCCGATGTCGGCGGTGCACCAGAAGACATCGGTCGGCTTGATGTCGAAGGTCCACTTCATCGTCAGCATGGTCCACAGCAGGTAGCCGCCGGACGAGTGCTGCACGCCTTTCGGCTTGCCGGTGGAACCGGACGTGTAGAGGATGAACAGCGGATGCTCGGCGCTGACCCACTCCGGCTCGCACTGGTCGGACTGCTTGTCCATCACGTCGTGCAGCCACAGGTCACGGCCGGCGACGACCTTGATGTTGCCCTTGGTGCGCTGGTAGATGATGACGTTCTTCACGGCGTCGCAGCCACCCATGTCCATCGCTTCGTCGACGATGGATTTCAGCGGCAGGTGCTTGCCGCCGCGGACTTGCTCGTCAGCAGTGATGACGGCCACGGCGCCGGCGTCGATAATGCGCTCTTGCAGCGACTTGGCGGAGAAGCCGCCGAACACCACCGAGTGGGTCGCGCCGATACGGGCGCAGGCTTGCATCGCGCACACGCCTTCAACCGACATCGGCATGTAGATGATGACGCGGTCGCCCTTCTTGATGCCGAGCGACTTCAGGCCGTTGGCCAGCTTGCACACCTTGGCATGCAATTCTTTGTAGGTCAGCTTGGTGACTTCGCCGCCGTCGGCTTCGAAGATGATCGCGGTCTTGTCCGCGTTGCCATTCGTCAGGTTGCGATCGAGGCAGTTGTAGGAGACATTCAGGTGGCCGTCTTCGAACCACTTGTAGAACGGCGCCTGCGATTCGTCGAGCACCTTGGTGAAGGGCTTGTGCCATTCGAGGTTCTCTTTGGCCAGGCGGCCCCAGAAACCTTCGTAATCACGCTCGGCCTCGGCGCACAGGGCCTGGTAGGCGTCCATGCCGGGAACCGCTGCATTTTTTACAAATTCCTCGGACGGGTGGAAAACCCGATGCTCGTGCATCAGATGCTCGATCTCTGACATGACGTCTCCAGATTAATAGTAATTTTCACGGCACGATAAGGGTTCTCACTTACTCAAGGCTTACATAGATGCCCGGATCGGTTAATCCGGGTGCAAACCGGTGATTCGACGGGCGGTGCCGCGTGTAAAATGACGGGCTGCACAATTTGCTGCACAGCAAAGAAGCCCGCCCGCCATGATCCCCGATCAAAAATCAGCACCGCCGATCCCGGCACTTGCCAATTTCATATTCATGACACGGTGGCTGCAGCTGCCGCTCTACCTCGGGCTGATCCTGGCCCAGGCGATCTATGTCTGGCACTTCTGGGTCGAACTGACCGACCTGTTCGGTGCCTTGATCGGCAACGGCGCCGCGCTGGACCACATCCTGAAGGCGACCACCGTCGAAGGGCTGCCGCCGCCCACCAAGCTGACCGAGACCACGATCATGCTGGTGGTGCTTGGACTGATCGACGTGGTCATGATTTCCAACCTGTTGATCATGGTGATCGTTGGCGGTTACGAAACTTTCGTGTCGCGCATGCACCTTGAAAGCCACCCCGACCAGCCGGAATGGCTGTCGCATGTGAATGCGTCGGTGCTGAAAGTGAAATTAGGCACCGCGATCATCGGCATCTCGTCCATCCACCTGCTGAAGACCTTCATCAACGCCGGCGCCTACGACGCCAAGACGCTGCTCGCGCAAGCGGGCATCCATGTGGTGTTCCTGCTGTCGGCACTCGCCATCGCATGGACAGACCGCATCATGGCCGCTGGCTTGCATGCAGCGCAGGAAGCGCACTGACACGACGACGTGGTGCACCTCTGCGCATCTCCCGATCTCATCATCTGCATCATCCGAACCATCCGAACCATCCGAACTATTCGAAACATTCGAACCTTTAGAGCCTGTCCGCCATGACTACCATCATCAAGCAAGAAGACCTGATCGAATCAATCGCCGCTGGTTTGCAGTTCATCAGCTATTACCACCCGGTCGACTACATCCGCCATCTGGCGCGCGCCTATGAGCGCGAGCAGAGCCCGGCGGCCAAGGATGCGATCGCTCAGATCCTGACCAACTCGCGCATGTGCGCCGAGGGCAAGCGCCCGCTGTGTCAGGACACGGGCATCGTCAACGTTTTCCTGAAGATCGGCATGAACGTGCGCTTCGACGGCTTTGCCGGCTCCATCACCGATGCCATCAATGAAGGCGTGCGCCGCGGCTACAACAACCCGGACAACAAGCTGCGCGCCTCGGTCGTCGCCGACCCGCAATTCGAGCGCAAGAACACCAAGGACAATACGCCGGCCGTGGTACACATGGAGCTGGTGCCGGGTGACACGGTGGACGTGCAAATCGCGGCCAAGGGCGGCGGCTCGGAAAACAAGACCAAGTTCGTGATGCTGAACCCGTCCGACTCGCTGGTGGACTGGGTGATGAAGACCGTGCCGACCATGGGTGCCGGCTGGTGCCCGCCGGGCATGCTGGGCATCGGCATCGGCGGCACGGCCGAGCACGCGATGCTGATGGCCAAGCAATCGCTGATGGATGACATCGACATGTACGAGCTGCTGCAGCGCGGCCCGCAGAACAAGACCGAAGCGCTGCGCATCGAGCTGTACGAGAAAGTGAATGCACTAGGCATCGGCGCGCAAGGCCTCGGCGGCCTGACCACGGTGCTGGACGTGAAGATCAACATGCACCCGACGCACGCGGCATCGAAGCCGGTCGCGATGATCCCGAACTGCGCCGCCACCCGCCATGCGCACTTCACGCTCGACGGTTCGGGCCCGGCCTTCTGCGAGCCGCCGTCGCTGTCGGAGTGGCCGCAAGTGCACTGGACGCCGGATACGCAAAAATCCAAGCGGGTCGACCTCAACACGCTGACCGCCGAAGAAGTGGCGTCGTGGGCACCGGGCCAGACCCTGCTCCTGAACGGCAAAATGCTCACGGGCCGTGACGCCGCGCACAAGCGCATCCAGGACATGCTGGCCAAGGGCGAGCGGCTGCCGGTGGACTTCAAGAATCGCGTGATCTACTACGTCGGCCCGGTCGATCCGGTGCGCGACGAAGTCGTCGGCCCGGCCGGTCCGACGACCGCCACCCGCATGGACAAGTTCACCGACATGATGCTGGAGAAGACCGGCCTGATCGCGATGGTCGGCAAGGCCGAACGCGGCCCGGTGGCGATCGAATCGATCAAGAACCACAAGTCGGCCTACCTGATGGCCGTCGGCGGCGCCGCTTATCTGGTGTCGAAGGCGATCAAGGGCGCGAAGGTCGTCGGCTTCGAGGATTTGGGCATGGAAGCGATCTACGAGTTCGACGTGGTCGACATGCCGGTGACGGTGGCCGTCGATTCGACCGGTACCTCGGTGCACAACACCGGCCCGAAAGAATGGCAGGAAAAAATTGCGGCGTCGATCGGGAAGATCCCGGTCACCGTCGCCTGAGGCCTTGCCTCTCCGTCAACCGCATCGTCACCGCAGCCAAGGGACCTGACAGCCACTTATGAGCGAGCCTGACCTCGCCCCTGCCGCCGACGCACCGATCGGTATTTTCGATTCGGGCATCGGCGGGCTGTCGGTGCTGCGGCACGTGCATGCGCTGCTGCCGGACGAAGAACTGCTGTACTTCGCCGACTCGGGCTTTGCCCCCTACGGTGAAAAACCTGAATCCGTGATCGTCGAACGCGCACTGGCCATCGCCGCTTTCCTGCTACGCTTCCGCGTCAAGGCGATGGTCGTTGCCTGTAACACCGCGACGGCAGCGGCCATTGCCGCGCTGCGCGCGCGCTATCCGCGACTGCAGGTGGTGGGGGTCGAGCCGGGACTGAAACCGGCCGCCGCGCTGACCCGCAGCGGCACGGTCGGGGTGCTGGCGACCGAAGGCACGCTGGCTTCGGACAAATTCCAGAAACTGCAGCAGCAGGTGGCCGAAGCCAGCGGCGCGCGCTTCCTGCTGCAGGCCTGCAACGGCCTGGCCGACCAGATCGAAAAAGGCGAGACCCATTCGCGCGCCACCGCGTTGCTGGTACAGCGCTATGTGGCGCCGCTGGTCGCGCAGCAAGCGGATACGCTGGTGCTGGGTTGCACCCACTACCCTTTCGTTGAGCAACTCGTGCGGGATGCCGCCGGCAAGGACGTCACGCTGGTCGATACCGGCGAGCCGGTCGCCCGCCAGTTGCAGCGCCTGCTGGCGCAGGCCGGCCTGTCGCACCCGCAGGCAGGGCGGGCGGGTTCGCTGTCGGCCTACACCACGGGCAGCCGCAGCGCGCTTCAAACGGCCTTCAGGCGCCTGCTGGACCTGTCACCTCCGGTCGAGGAAGTCGCGGCGGCGGTGGCCGCCGGTTAAAGCCCGCAATAAGTCCCTGATTCGCCAGTACATACCGTCCCGAAAGCCGCCTAGCCGCCAAAGGTGCTATCTGCGGAAAAATTTTGTATAATGGCGGGCTTGTTTCAGTGGTGGCCGTAGCTCAGTTGGTAGAGTCCCAGATTGTGATTCTGGTCGTCGTGGGTTCGAGTCCCATCGGCCACC
>JACCDY010649142.1_pt1 | contig 14822 bp, 20 predicted proteins | sample 7446391 | NCBI WGS metagenome assembly JACCDY01 (sample SAMN15323451, study PRJNA562643) | freshwater metagenome | isolation source: river surface water | place: USA:Blue River Watershed | collected 2017-08-18 | reverse complement strand
GCAAGATATGCATTAAAATATGCAAGTGAAAATAGCCATTTGCCAGTGGTCAAATATCTAGTCGAAAATGGCGCACTATGCAAGTGAAATGGCCATTTGCCAGTGGTCAAATATCCGTGCTATCTCCGCTTGATTTTAGTCTCTCATACTATGTATAAAGATTTCTTTATACATAGTATGAGAGACTAAAATCTTTTTCATGAATACATAAATATTGTCTTTGTTATTTTACACGATGTCTCAACTTCAGTTGTTTCAAGGATATCGCTCGTTTACGGAAAAGTTTCGTTACGCGCGCTGAAAAAGTTGGCTTAAATGTCTTTATTCATAATTTAATACGAAAGTTTCAGGAGCACTTTGCCCATAACGACTCCATGATTTTATCTCTAAACAGAGCCGACGGTATCCTTTTCCAAAGATTTGAGTCTTACCCTCAAAAAAGCCAAATAATTGGATGCGTAAGTCATATAAATCTTGGCCGTTAAACCCCGGTTCATGTACGCGAAGTACTTCCCCATGGGTCCATTCTATAGAATGCCCGTGTTCCAATGCTATTTTTTGAATTGTTTTTACGAGCGTTTGAGGGGTCAAATCTTCAACTGAATAAATGGTATTGCTCTTCAAGTTGAGAAGAGTAAAACACCTTCCAGCTTTTCCTGAGGGATGGTAAAAATCATTGGAATCTACCGCGAGATAAACTTCCTTAATTCTTTTCTGAAACACTTTGAAAGAAACGGAGACTTGACCCATATGAAGACGCGAAACGACAGGTTTCTGAACAAAAGTCGTTTCTGCCATAGATGGAGTAAAGTCAACAGCGCGCGCTTTTAAAGTAGAAAACACTTCGAAAGCAGGTACAAATCCTCCTCCCATAGTAAACAATCTGTTCGGTGTAATCGTCCGCTACCAAACCACTTTCGGGTCACTTTAATATCCCCTCCGGATCTCCTTAAAGGGCGCCAAAATATTACCGACCATCCGAGCCGATGCACTTTTTGGCGCCCTCGCGCGCGCGCACTATTCGTCATAATAGCGCCTGCGTTTTATCTGAATTTTTGGAAGCATGATTTTCATTAAAACAGTAATCCGTTATGCAAGATACTTACAAGATTTATTCTCCCGTCGCAAGTGTTAAATCGTCTCGATTATGTAGTTGTAAATAAAATTGACGCGCGGTTCATACGATCTAATAATATCAATTAAAATGGAGGCGCATTTAGAACATTTAAAAGCTCAATTGGATCTTATTTCCAATTTTAAACAAGAAAGATTTTTTCCCTTTAATCCAGATATTACATATTGCAAGGGTAGTGACGACCAACTATATATTAAGTATGGATGGCGCGATAAATGTATTAAGCTACAATTCCACCATCACGCTTTCAAGACTTTAAAACAATTTGTACGTATGCTCAATATTCCAACTATTGACTGTTCATCAAAAGAAAAACTTATAGAAAGTCTTAATCAACATCTTATTTCTTACAATCAACTTAGATTTCAAATAAAACAATATATAATAACAGAAACAACTAAGCTTGAACAACGCAGACTTGAGCGTGAACGCGCGCGTGCAAATATAAATGTCCGTTCAAGTGAACAAGAAATGAAGTCTGATTTAATTCTTGTTCAGATTTTACTGCAACAAATGCAACAAATACAGGATATCAATGATCGTATTCAAAATCTTAAAGATAACATAAATAGTATTAAAAGTAACGTTAAAATGTAGTATTTGAATTAAAGATTTACGCTATATGATGTTTAATGATGTAATCAATTATGAATGAAGGACTGTACTTTATAATATATTCATATTGCAAAGTAATACGAGCGCCATTGTCAAGTAGAAATTCAACTATTGGTAAATAACCTTTTTCACATGCGATGCTTAAAGCTAAATCGCAGTTTGCATTTGCACCATGTTCAACAAGATATTTAACCACAGACAAATGACCATATTTGGTGGCATTTTGCAATACACTACCATAATATGCGTTTACATTTGCACCATTATCAACAAGAAACTTGACTATGGATAAATAACCTTTTATACATGCACATTGTAACGCATAGTCATTATTTGCATGTATATTTGCACCATGTTTAATAAGATATTCAACTACAGGTAAATGGCCAGTCCAACTTGCTGTTTGTAAAGCACCATTAATATTTTCATATTCAATACCGCGCGCAATCAAGAATTTGACTATGGGTAGATATCCTAACCAGCTTGACATATGCAAGGCTGTATTATTGTTTACCCATACTTTACAAGCGCCTTTTGAGAACAGATACTCTATAGTTTCTTCCTTAGTCAAATCCATTTTTTGCTCTATGTAGATAGAGTCGGCTTTGAACTTGTCTCCAACAGAAACAACTTGCGCGCCGGTCGGAATACTCAGCTCACATACGGTATCTCCATATTCAAACCACTTGAAAATATGTTCTACCTTACAAAAATACAAGCCCCCTGGCCCGCATTCTTGACTAGGATTAAATACTTCGTTATTATCAGCTAATGTATTCAAACCCAACTTGTAAGGGAATGAACCAAAATTGTTTCCGATGATTTTGTAATAAGTTGTCATTTTAGCGTTCTATTTAACGTGTTAGTTAATATACGTTTCATTTTACACAACAAAATAGTTTAGACTAAAAATGTTTACTAAATTTACTGTGATTCATATTTCTTATGTATTAATTCAGAAAATGATAACATACTGTCAAAACTATTGTGTTATCATTTCAATGGAGTGTCTTATTTGTTGTGAAAAGCGCTCATCTTGGCATGTTTGTACTTTATGTGCCAAGTCATATTGTGTAGCGTGTAAACTTTCATTAGACAAGTGTCCTTTTTGCAGAGTATTTTTTAAACCAAATAAAGATAGTAATGATGACGATGAATTACCCACAATTTCACCGCGGCTGATTAGATCTAATGCGCTAATAGATTAAATATGAAGGCATGTCTTCATATTTCCATTCATCATTCATAAACAAATGTTCATAATTTTTCCAAAGTAGACGTAAAACTTTCTGTTTTAATTGATGATGTTCTTCTGAATTGTCTAATAATCTGAAAAGTAAACGCGTTGCTATTACGCTTTCACGTGTTTGATAAAAAATATGATAATCTATCCTTGCGCCGCGTTTTTCAACCAAGTATTTAATATGTTGTAGAAAACCATATCGCGCACTATAATATAAAGCTATATTATATTCTTCTTGTGTAATAGAAAAGAGTTGTTCTATCATATTTGCTGTTATAAGTTTCCTGTGTCGTGTAGCCATAAGAAATGCATTGTTAAGATTGGTTTTGTAATGTGTTTTTTTAATAAGTTGAGAAACTATTACACAGGTTGTTTTATCATTTGCAAAACCATCTATAACATTATATAATGTTTTAGATATTCTATTTTTTGGCGCGTCTTGAAGTAAGAAGTGAAGAAAAAACAAATCAGATTCATGTATAGCTTTTCGAATCATCTCTTCAAGTTCTACTGGACACTGGTCTAATATTTTACGAATAATACAACTTGGAAGTCGAATTAATTTCATAGTATTGTGAAATTAATTTCTATTCAATCGTAACCTGTCAATTTAGTTAGATTTATCATCTCATTTTAGTTCTAACATTACAAATTCCAGTCTTAATACCTTTCCGTAAACATTCATATGGTGTACCACGCCGTATATATCCTTGAGGTATAGGATCTGCATTACCACAGTAAGTTCGTGTGCGATTTGGATCTAGAGGCTGCGCGCACTGATTTTCTAGCCAAATCAATACTTCTTCAAGTTTTGTAAAAGATACATTCATTTATTTACCAATTAAGACGTGTAATATAGAATACTGGCGAGTATGGATCGTTAATTCGCGGATTATTTGCCCATCGTGATTGAAATCGTTTTCTTCTTTCCGGGTCTTGATGCATCAAGTAATCTTCATATGCAGGATTTCCATAATCGATAACTGCACCATTGATTAACTCAATTCTATATTTCTTGTTTTTGCGTGGACTAATTGTAATTGAACGCACTGGAATACCCAGTTGGCGCGCGCGTTTTAGTTGAATAGGTATATATTTTTTAAGCAATTCTTTTTCCATTTTGTAAATAGAGAAAATGGAAAATATGCTTAAAAATTTGCGTCAAAAGCAATATTGTCTATAGACAATATGTCTGTAGTTCTTTTTTGACGATAAGATGTTACGCGTCGTTCGAAAAAACTTTCTTTTGGATTAAAACATACTCGGTCCATAAATTCAAACGGCTGTCGAGTAATATTTGGATACGGTCGAGAATGACCAAGCTTTTCGCATAAAATGTTTGCAACGTACTTGATATAAGAGCTCATATCCTCTTTATTTAGCCCAAGAAGAGCGCAGTCTAGTTTATCATTAATAAAAGCTATTTCTATATTAACAGCCTCTTTAAATATTTCGTGCACGCATTCATCAGTTAATTTTTCAGCATCACTCAATTCTTTATACAATAATATACCTGTTTCTGTATGAAGATTTTCATCTTTAGCGATGAGATAATTGGCTGTAGTTAGCGCATTTAGCTTTTTTCTTTCTTTCATCCAAAAGATGGCACAAAATTCCCCTTGAAAGTGAACTCCTTCAACGCAAACAAACGCTACAAGTCTTTCTCCTAATGAGGCGCTTGAATTCATCCATTTAATCGCCCAATCTGTTTTAGCTTTAATAACGGGGTCATTCTGGTTTGCTTTATACAATGTAGTCTGATGATTTTTATCTTTAATATATCCATCTATCAGCTTAGCGTATGTAATAGAATGTATTGATTCTATCATAAGTTGAATAGTAAAATAATGCATCGTTTCAGGTGTCTGCAACTCGTGAAGAAATCTAGTGGCTAAATTATCCATAACAACTCCATCAGCTGCCGCGAAAAAAGCTAAAATACTCTCCATAAATCGCCGCTCATTTGGTGTTAGAGATTCCCAGTCTTTTTCATCTTGCGATTCAAACTCAACATCAGTATCCCACCAAAACTGCGCGCGCTGTTTTTCATATTGTTCCCAAATTTTATCATGTAGAATAGGAAAGATTACGTATCTGTCTGGATTTTCTGTAGTAAGGTAGGACATTTTATTATACATTTTTATATAAAAGTAATTTTCATTTTAGTTATATCTTTAATTATATCCAAGTCATGCTTGTTTGCTAGAAAAAATACACCTTTACCAAATGGAGTAAACAACTGTTCTTTTTCTATGATTTGGGTGGTATTGTAAGGAAATCTATCAAGTCGCGCCGCTAAATATAATTGATAACCAGGCGGAATGGGACGATATAATGGAGATAATAAGCGCAATTTGGCCTTGAAAAGCCACTCTGTATGCAAAAATTGTGGCGCGTCATCAAATGGAATATCAGTATTGTAAATAAATAAATACTTTGTAGAATCGTGCGTCCATTGATAAATTAAAATATCGATTTGTTTCATTTATTGCACAAAGCTAATATACATAATAATAAATGCCAAAACCATGTACTTCATCTCAAATTCGTAATCCAATTACAAATCGATGTATTAAAATTGGAGGTACTACACACAAGAAACTTCACGCTGATGAACTTAAACGTATGGAAGAAAAAATGCCATATGATAAAATTCCGGCGGCAATAAAACCATGTACAAGAGGTAATATACGTAGTCCAGTTTCTGGACGATGTATTAAAATTGGAGGTTCAACATATACTAAACTTGAAGCCCAAGGTTTGCTTACGGGCGCCGTTCAACCATCTACAGCCGTTCAGCCGGTCGTAAAAAAACCATGCGCAAAAGATTATGTACGTAATCCATCAACGAAAAGATGTATTAAAATTGGAGGTTCAACTTATAAAGATCTTGTAAAGAAAGGACTTTTGGATATAAAAAGTCCGCGTACGCCATCTCATTCTATTAAAACTACTATAGATGAACCCATTGATAATGAATTCGTTGATAGTCTTGATTCAAAAGGAGATGATTTACCTTTTGAGACATTCTCTTTAGAAGATTGCAAACAAGATAAAAAATTTACAGTGTTTCCAGACGATCCTGATTTTTCAATTGAATTTTGTAAAAATTACCTAAATATCCAGCTATTTGAAACGATAGAAATAGAGGAAACAGATTTAAAGTTTATAATAAATTTCATAAAAGATCATCAAATTGTAGTTTTTTGGAAAAGAGGTATACAATTTGTTTTAGTTAAAAATAATTCTACAGATATAACTACTAAGGCTATACGAAAGTGTATAAAATATTTAAAACTTAAATTTAATTTTCAAACCACTGTACTCCCATTTATGATCAAAGGGCACATCGTTAGAGAATTAGGAATTTCCAGCACTAAAAACAGCGCGCGTATTAAATCCCCGCATCAAAATACTCCTTTTGCATCAACTCCCTTGCAAAAGCTTCCCAGCACTAAAAACAGCGCGCGTATTAAATCCCCGCATCAAAATACTCCTTTTGCATCAACTCCCTTGCAAAAGCTTCCCAAAGAAACTTCTGAAAGTAAATCGCCTAGTAAACAGCCAAAAAATTCATCTAGGCCTAAGTATCGCGGACGACACAATAAATTGGGCAATTGGTCTACCTTGAGGTAACCTTATGTTTTCAAACTTTATCGTCAGTAGGTAAATTGCGTCTATTCCCCAAAGCGTACTTGTCCGAACTAAATTTTAATAATTACTATTATTCTTATAGAATAATAGTAATTTATGTGAGTCTTATAGTTTTAAATCCAGTCTTTCTTTACGAACTGGTAATTTTGATGCAAATCAATACTATCTTCATGTCGAGATCTAAAATACATTCTCAACTGATCTCTAAGAGTTATTTTCGAGTCTTCCAATTGCCACAAATTGTTACAATCTTTTTTAATATCACGCAATGGATCAAAATTATTATCGATGAGAATTTTCCATCTATTTTGATAGCTGCGCATACTTTTACATGAATGCCATTTATGTAGAATAGTTCCATGTACAAATCCTATATTGCGCTTAATATGTTTTTCGCATCTCTCTTGAAAGATAATACATAATTCTTTATAGTTTTTGTGCAACTTACTATTCAAAGACTTATCTACAAGACCTATAAAACTGAGCGCCATATGATGATCAGCTGAGCCCAAAATTGGAAATTCCATCAAGCCGCCTATATCATTATAGGCTGAACGCCTACAAGCCCATGCATATCCTGGATGAAAAAATTTACCGCCATAATTAGCGGGTTTCCATTCTTCTCCGTTTACATACTGATAAGCAAATCCAACATGTGTTTGTAGGGTTTCTCCATTGGGACCTAAATCAATAGCATGACTAAACATTTGCACAATATCATATGTTTGTAATTGCTCAATTGTATCTTGAGCCCAGTTTTCATTTCCAAATTCCAAGTCTGTATCAATCCACGCCATGTATTCCCAGTCTGAAGGTAGATTTTGTACTCCTATATTTATCAAATTTTCTTTATACCAAAGTTCATCTTTTGTTTTTAATCTAACCTGAGCATTAGTAACAAATGGACGACTCCTTTGTTGTAATTCAACTTTTAAGAGTCTAATTTCTGGATTTTGTTCCATACGCGCGCAAAACTCTTTAAAAAGTTTATATCGACGCTCAAAACGTACCGGATTTGATACAACTGCAATTACATCTAATTTAACTTTATGTGTATTTTTTTTATGTTTGTGAAGTCCTAAACATTCATTAATTGTTTCAGACTTTATGTTCTCACACATTTATTAGAAAAAGTAAAAAGCTTATAAATACAATTGTAAATAGGTTTACTTTGAGTTTAGCTCCGGAAAAGCTTTTAATACAGCACATGTCCATTTTGTACATAATTCTTGACAACGTTCAGGTTTAATGGGTCGAGTAATCCATTGTGAATCTTCAACATGTCCAGATGTTTGAAGTTCAATGCACATGGGTATATTCCAAAAAGATTCTATCGCGCGCATAATTGAATTATATTGGGCGCGATCGTTGCGTGCTAGTTTGTATAGTTTTTTTACTAATACGACCATCGTTCCAACATGAGGACAGGTTTGTTCAACTGGTTGTTCTGTTACTGTCTTTGTATTTTTGGACGCCTTGACATATCCACAAGCTCGACACGATTCACCATTCCACTCAGGTAATTTACACTGAGGACAAAGTAGATTTGCAATAATCCATTTATTTAATATATTTTCTGCTAATTCTACGGTGAGTTGACCTTTAAAGTATTCTTTACCAAACATCGCTATACCTCTACGTTTGAGTTCTCCATAAAATATATCAACAAACTCGAAACCTACTTTCATCTGTTTGCAAATTGTGTGTATATTTGCAATCTTTATTAAACCGCCATTTCGGGCGATTTTTTCCAATTTGATTTGATCACGTTTATATCTATAATTTTTGTCAAGTGGATCTCCACCTATATTAATTTTACTCATTTCCGCGTTTATTTGTAAACTTGCATGTTTTACATTTCATTTTTTTAATACGGAAGAATATCCACAAACCAAGAATAATAATTGATAGGGTAATAAATATCCACATTAATAGTTTCTTTTTACGAGCGGCTTCAATGCCGCTCATTCCAGCTGTGCCTGCTAATAGTGCAGGTAAAAATATACATGGTAAACAAGCCATTTATTTGACAAGTTAAAGACGCGCGTAACTCACTAAAAATGTCAAAAATAAAACAACTCAATATACAAGAACTCGATCTTCGCCGAATTAAACCCCGTACTACGGCAGTAGATGAAGATGGATCAAAAATAGCTATTATTGGTAAACCAGGTTCTGGTAAAAGTTATCTAATGCGCGACTTGTTATGGTCAAAATCAGATATTTTTCCGGCGGGAAAAGTAGTTTCTGGGACGGAGGATTCAAATCATTTCTATGAGACAATTTTTCCACCTACAATGATAGACAATAAGCTTGAAATAGAAACAATTCAGAATTTTATTCGGCGCCAAAAAATAGCTAAAAATTATATTCCAGAACATGCTTGGGCTTTACTTATTCTTGATGATTGTATGGATGACCCTATTTTGTGGAGACATCAAGTGTTTCAGAGTTTACTTAAAAACGGCCGACATTGGAAACTATTATTAATGATTTGTATGCAGTATGCTATGGACATATTACCGGCTCTTCGAATTTGTATTGATGGAGTGTTTATTTTTAGAGAATCTAATGTTAAATTTCGCAAGATTTTATTTGAAAACTATGCTGGTATTTTTGGAGATTTCAAGATGTTTTGTGCGGCTATGGATGCTATTACAGATGACAACACGGCTCTTTATATTGATAATCGTTCTACAAGTAATAATATTGAAGAATGTGCATTTTGGTACAGAGCGCGCGAAACGCCTGAATTTAAGATTGGATGTGATGATTTTTGGAATTTTGATAAACAACGTTTTGACCCAGAACACGCGCCTAATTTTTAAGTTATAACTCTTGACATTTATTAGTTTAATAAATGTCAAGAATACAGGTTGATATTATAGCAAATAGTATTTTTACTGATTCTATTGTAACAAATACAGGAATTTATGGCCCAACTGGTAGTACTGGTAGCACGGGAATCGCCGGCCCAACTGGTCTAACTGGAATGACCGGCCCAACTGGTCCAACTGGAATCGCCGGCCCAACTGGAGAAATTGGTGCTACTGGTCCAACTGGAGAAATTGGTGCTACTGGTCCAACTGGAATCACTGGCCCAACTGGAGAAATTGGCGCTACTGGTCCAACTGGAGGTTCTAATTTATTAGGTTCAAATAATACATGGACAGGAACAAATACTTTTAGGAATCCTATTGTATTACTATCTACAACACCTTCTCCAGCTACTCTTCAGTACACTAGTTCAAATACATCTACATTTACTTTACCATCATCTACAGATATTTTATGCGGATTAAACGCATCTCAAACTCTTACAAATAAACTTTTAGATACATCTTGTTCTGTAGCAAGTTCATTAGATACAACAAGACAAGTACGTTTTAGCATTGGGGGTACAGCAGGCTCTGCGTTGACTATATCTACAGGTCAGACATCTAATCAAACCTTGTCTTTACCCACTATAAATAGTGCAGATACTGTTTGTACATTGGGACTTACTCAAACTTTGGTCGGACTTAAAAGATTTACAAATACAGTCACTATGACAAAAAATGGTAGTACAGATGTATCTGCCGGTTCACTTTACATTAATCCAGTATCAACTATTCTATCGGGTTCAAATTCCTACGTTTGGACCTATTTCACACAGCCAATAACTTCAGGATCTACAACAGGAATAGCAAGTACTGTTACTATCGCCGGCGCGCCTGCAAATGCAAGAAGTAGTTTTTCTTTTCGAATTATAGCTGGATCAAGTTCATTTCCCTCTGGTACTGTATCAAATCCAAGTATAGTATTTGGAACTACACTAAATAGTGGTTTTTTTAGTCCAATCGGCGGAACCATTAATTGTTCAATTGCTGGTGCAAACGTAGTTTCTACTAATTCAACTGGGCAAAATGTAAATGGTCTTTTATCGTCTTCTCAATTACGTGTAGGTTTAGGTGGAACAATTTTATCTCAAATTCAATATGGATCAAGTTCTGTAAGTTTCAGCACCGCGGCTCAATGGACTATAGCAACAACAAACATAACATTCAGTTCTTCTTTTGGGACCGCGCCCAATGTAACTATAACAAATACAGCCGGAGGAACATTAGCCTCGGCTGCTGTTGTGTTTAGCGTTAGTTCTATTTCAACAAGTGGTTTCACAGCAAACGCCATCTATTTGTATACGACGCCATTTACACAAATATGTACATTTAATTGGCAAGCCGTACAATAAATGCCTTGTTTACATTTAAGAAATTTAGTTAATGGATCAATCCCTACAGGAAGTCTTATTGTTATCGATAGTACAAAAGCGCGCGCCTTTGACCCTGATTCTGATTTATTATCAGATGTAATTGGTGTAGTATATTCGAATGGAGATATTAGCTATAGGGCGTTTTCGCGCGGCGATGGACCAGATTACTATAATCTAGATATAACTCTTTGGGGAGAAGATTTAACAGCTCAAATCGATGAAAATCAAAATTACATATTAAATCCAAATTATGATGACACATTTAATCCTTTTGGAGATACAAATAAATATAGCACTATTTTAACTTCTGGAGTTGGACCAGTAGTGACTGCTTACACTCAAGTTCCGCCTTCATGGAAATTACTTCAGACAAATAGCACATACGATTGGTACTTGATTCGCTAAATTGACCATATAATTTTATAGAGAAATAACATACAAATGAATTGTGAATTTATAAAAGTAAATCCCGCCGCGGTAATACCAACTCGAGTACATGACGGTGATGTTGGTTTTGATTTAACCGCAATTTCTCTAATAAAATATGATTCCACAAATGAAACTTATTTATGCGATACTGGACTTTGTATTAAACCTCCAGATGGTTATTATACAGAGATACATGGACGCTCTTCTTTACCCAAAAAAGGGTTTGTTTTAGCAAATAATGTGGGTATTATAGATCCATCTTATCGCGGTAATCTACTGCTTTTATTGCGAGATATTAAAAACACTCGATCGCCTCCAACTTTTCCATTTACATGTTGTCAGCTAATATTTAAGAAATTAGAACAAATAAAACTTGTCCAAGTATATGATTTAGATGAAACCAAACGTGGTATAGGCGGATTTGGATCAACGGATAAATAACTTGTTGTAATATAAAATGGGAATTTTTTTCAGTAAAACATATACTTGTCTTAATTGTTCAAAAAAATATATACCTAGGAGAGATTGGCATATTTATTGTAAAAAGTGTTTCAAACAATATCTAAGAGAGTCATATAACCAAAATCCATTTCATAATAGATTGTGTATATGTGGTAAAGGTATCAAACTTTGCTGTATAAAATGTCAAAATGCTGCTTTATGTTGTACGTATTGTTTAGAAAATTCTGCATACAATCTTCATTATTGTAAAGATTGTATATAAATTTCATAAGATGTATCTTATGAAATAAATGATAACCGAATTTTTTACAAGACAGTATACGCAACCAGATATGCATGATGGATTTTCAGAATCTGATGGTAATTCATCTTTACTTTTACTATTTGATGAAAATAATGTACAAGTGCCAATTTCAGCAGTTAGAGTCGGCGGATATACTACTCTTTATTTTAGTACTTTTAAAGGTGTTTTTATTCGCCGTATGATTAGCTCTACAGTTCAGTTACCTTTAAAATGGCGGCCAAAACAAACTTTTAAATTTACAATTGAAGCTTCTTCTATAGACGCTGCGGAACGTAAAATATTGCTAAATATGACTATAACAAATAAAGGTTATATTTCTTTGGGTAAATTTATATCACATGAAATATATACAGTACCAGAATTTGCAATAACTTATATTAGCGTTTAAGATTTCCATTGCATAATCTTTTTGCAAATACTGTACAGTTTGAACCATAATTTGGATATGCAGAGCTGATAGTAAAGTGACCTTCTCCATTACCTTTGTTACCATGGGTAAGTGCTTCATATCCAGGCATTCCATATACTGGCACCACTTGAATAGCCATTGAAGGAGTACCCGCAGGTACAGGAGGATGAATACCGGCGAATCTTTGATCACCGAAAGAATTGTACGAGTTGAGAGTGTTATAATAAGCTCCTGAATATAGAGATGATGACATTTATTTGGAGAAAAAAATGAACAAACTTCGTTTGAATTTTGCGTAAATGACAATTACATGACTGACGCAGAATTTAACTTATTTAAAGACTTTGAAACTTCAACTGAAATTGTATATTGTAGTCATATTTATACAGCCAAAAAAGGAAGCATTTATTGTACAAAATGTGGAAGTATTATACAAGAAACGAGTATCAAACCAGCTTGGAATACAACTCATAATCGTTTCTCGCGTACTTTAGATAGCGATAAAACAATCAACGCCGATATTCAAGGAATGGGATTTAGCGATGAAACTATAGTTTTAGCGAATCAAATTTATCAAAAATGCTGTAATGGAGTTATTCGGGGTAAAATGCGGAAAGGTATTATCTGCACTTGTATATATTATGCGACAAATATTTGTAATAAATGCAAAGATGTAATTTTACAGGATGCGCCGATAGATGTTGTAAGTTGCACTTGCGGTACGTCAAGCCAGCAAAATGCATTATGTTTTGACGAGGTTATTAAAATATTCAAGATAGATAAAAAAGTTGCTTTAAAGGGATTTAAACACGTCAACAGTACAAATAACTTTTCATTCACTAGTTTTGTTACTACGCCAGAAACATATATTTCTTTTTACCTTAAAAAATTATCGGTACAACAAGTACAAATTAATAACATTCTAGTTCTATATGAAAATACCATAAAAAAAGTCAAACTATCAAGCGAGCCGCGGCCACAATCAATTGCCGCGGCTTTTATTTATTACTGGATACAACAGACCGATAAAGGTAAGATTAAAGTAGATAATTTGGCATCTATAACAGAAGTTTCACAACTAACTATAGAAAAATTAGAAAAAGAAATGACTTATTTAACATCCGCTATAATTAAAGAATCAACATTCGTATAAAATGTCATCATCATATACGAATGTTATTATTGATACAAGTACAATTGCAGGATTTGCTTACGGTTTGTGCTATGGAATGTTTAACGGTCTAAAAGTAGGATTTATGCTAACTTCAAACTATGAAAGTACTGATACAATAACTAAAGTATATACAGTTACTGGATGTACTTTATTAGGTGCAATAACGGGTGGAACTCTTTTCGGCGGTGTTGTTAATTTTATAACATATTTCACTTTGTATAGAGTACTTGATTTAAGTTAAAAGATGCGCGCCGCAAGCTAAATGAAACCTTTTTATATCGCTGTGGATAAAAGAGAACGTGAAGTTTATAGATTTGGTGCCGAATTAACAGTAGATTTATTTGAACCAGAACATCTTACAACGGGCGATTTTATTATTTTTGTTCATAAATGTCCCTTGTTTATAATTGAGCGTAAAACTTGGGCAGATTTAGCATCGTCGATTAAAGACAAAAGAATAGCCAATATTGAAAAGCTGCGCCAATATCGCGCAAAAACCAACGCTAGAATAGCTTATTTAATGGAAGGACGTATACCTAATATAGATGAATCAATACAAAATATTCCTTACAAATGTATAAAGTCTCATTTGGATCATTTAATGTACAGAGACGGTGTACATGTTCTTTATTCATCAAGTGCTTATGACTCAGCACGCCGCTTATTAGAACTTTCTTCAAATTTAGCAACTTTGGATAATATTGACGCCCCGTTATGTGATGGGTTAGCCGTAGCTAAACAAAAACTTATCATAACAGATGAGGAGAATAGACGCCGTATGTGGGCGGCAATTCCTTCAATCGCCGCTAAAACATCTCAAATTTTGGTTGATAGCGGCGCAACATTTGTATCTGTTTATGAAAGACGTGACGATAACGAGTATAGGGATGAATTGAATCAAATTGTAGGAATTGCGCGTGCAAAAGCTATCTGGAATGCTTTTAATGATGCTACAGCAGCAAACATTCTTTCGGCAATACACGGTATTTCGAAAACAGCCGCGTTGTCTCTATTGCGATGTTGTACATTTGAACAAATGCTTTGTGATGAATGGAATAAATATACAACAACTATGTCACAAGCTTCTATGGGTAAAAGTAAAATTGGAATATCGCGAGTCAATAATATAGGCAGACTGTTAGGTC
>JACCDY010393350.1_pt1 | contig 14827 bp, 14 predicted proteins | sample 7446391 | NCBI WGS metagenome assembly JACCDY01 (sample SAMN15323451, study PRJNA562643) | freshwater metagenome | isolation source: river surface water | place: USA:Blue River Watershed | collected 2017-08-18 | reverse complement strand
GCTGCGCCCGGTCGACGACCTCGAACTGACCGTCCGTTCCGCCAACTGCCTGAAGGCCGAGAACATTTACTACATTGGCGACCTGATCCAGCGCAGCGAGAACGAACTGCTGAAGACGCCGAACCTGGGCCGCAAGTCGCTCAACGAGATCAAGGAAGTTCTTGCCTCGCGCGGCCTGACCCTGGGCATGAAGCTCGAGAACTGGCCGCCGGCTGGTCTCGAAAAGTAATCGCTTTTATTTAACACCACCGGCCCGCTCCGCCCGTGGCGATTGATTCGCTGACGGGCGGCGATAGAAGAGCTGGATTGAAAACTCTGTAAAGGAAAAATCATGCGTCATCGTCACGGCCTTCGCAAGCTGAACCGTACCTCCTCGCATCGCCTCGCGATGCTGCGCAACATGACCGTTTCGCTGCTGCGTCACGAAGCGATCAAGACCACCCTGCCGAAGGCAAAGGAACTGCGCCGCGTCATCGAGCCGATCATCACCCTGGGCAAGGTCGACACCCTGGCCAACAAGCGTCTGGCGTTTGCCCGCCTGCGCGACCGCGAGATCGTCGGCAAGCTGTTCTCCGAAATCGGCCCTCGCTACAAGACCCGCAACGGCGGTTACCTGCGCATCCTGAAGATGGGCTTCCGTGTTGGCGACAATGCGCCGATGGCCTTCGTCGAGCTGCTCGATCGCCCGGAACCGACCGAGGCAGTGGAAGTCGCCGAGTAATGCCGGCATCTCCACTGGAGCAAAAGGCCGCCCCCGGGCGGCCTTTTTGTTTGGCGACCTGCGACGGCCGTACGGCCTCGCATTGACTGTCGGGCTTTGTGGCAAGATCCCTGTCATCCGGCAGCTCACTTTTCAAACCTGAACCATGCCCATCCTGCGCGTCCAAGATCTGCATAAATCCTATGGCGAAGGCAATCGGCGCCATGCGGTCATCAACGGCATTTCGTTCGAACTGCAGCGTGGCGAGTGTTACGGGCTGCTTGGCCCCAACGGCGCCGGCAAGACCACGACCCTGAAGCTTTGCCTGGGCCTGACCGCGCCCGACAGCGGCAGCATCACCCTGGTCGGCCGCGACATTCCGGGCGACGCGCGGCAAGCGCGGGCCCGCATCGGCGTCGTGCCGCAAATCGACAGCCTCGATCCTGATTTCAGCGTGCAGGAAAACCTGGTCGTCTACGGTCGGTATTTCGGCATGCCTCAGGCGGCGATTGAGGCACGCCTCGACTGGTTGCTGGAGTTCTCGAACCTGACGGCCAAGCGCAACGCCTACATCGGCGAACTGTCGGGCGGCATGAAGCGGCGGCTGACGCTGGCGCGCGCCCTGGTCAACGACCCGGATATCGTCTTCATGGACGAGCCCACCACGGGGCTCGACCCGCAAGCACGGCACATGATCTGGGAGCGCCTCAAGGCATTGCTCGCCAGTGGCAAGACAATCCTGCTGACCACGCATTTCATGGATGAAGCCGAGCGCCTGTGCGACCGGCTGGCGGTGCTGGACCACGGGCGCGTGATTGCCGAAGGCGAGCCCCGGGATCTGATCGCTCGTCATATCGAATCCCAGGTGGTCGAGGTCTATGGCGACGGCGCCACGACCTGGGCACCGCAGGGCAAGGCGCTGGCCGAGCGCGTCGAGCTCAGTGGCGAGACCGTCTTCTGTTACACCAATCACGCCGAGCCGCTGCTGCAGGGGCTGGCCGGCATCGAAGGGCTGCGCTACCTGCACCGGCCGGCCAATCTGGAAGACCTGTTCCTGAAACTGACCGGTCGCGAGATGCGCGACTGACAGCAGCCTAACCTCCGAGCGCACCGACGATCATCATGTCCAGCCTGACTTATCGACTCCCCAGCTTCAGCCCCCGGTTCCTGCCGGTCTTGCGCCGCAACCTGCTGGTATGGCGCAAGCTGGCCGTGGCCAGCATCATCGGCAACATCGCCGAACCGATGATCACGCTGGTGGCCTTCGGCTATGGCCTGGGCAGCCTGCTGCAGTCCATTAATGGCGTGCCTTATATCGAGTATCTGGCCAGCGGCTCGATCTGCATGTCGGTGATGATGGCGTCCTCGTTCGAGGCCATGTACTCGGCGTATTCGCGCATGCACATGCAAAAGACCTGGGAGGCCATCCTGAACACCCCGCTGAGCCTGGACGACATCGTGCTGGGCGAGATGCTGTGGGCGGCCACCAAGTCAATGATGTCGAGCACGGCCATCCTCGGTGTGCTGTTCGTGCTCGGTATCGGTCTGCACCCGACCATCCTGCTGGTGCCGCCCCTGTTGTTCCTGGTCGGCGTGACCTTTGCGTCGCTGGCGCTGATCATGAATGCGCTGGCCAGTGGTTATGACTTCTTCACCTACTACATCACGCTGCTGCTGACCCCCATGGTCTTTGTCTCGGGCGTGTATTACCCGACCACTCAGCTGCCGGACTGGCTGCAGCTGGTAGCCGGATTCCTGCCGCTAAGCGCCGCTGTCCATCTTGTGCGACCATTGATCCTCGGCCACTTGCCCGAGGCGCCGCTGACGCAGATCGCCATACTCGTCACCTATTGCGCCCTGGGTTACTACCTGGCCACCGTGTTTACGCGCCGTCGATTGTTGAAATAGCCTGGTGCGCCGCGTCTGCCAGCAGGACGCCAACCCGGACCCGACCATGGAACAGGTACTGCTCGTGATGACCAATTTGCCTGACCTGCCAGCCGCGCAGGCGATGGCCCGCGCGCTGGTCGGCGTCCGGCTGGCAGCCTGCGTCAACATCCTGCCCGGCGTGCAATCGGTCTACCGTTGGCAGGGCACGGTCGAGGAGGCGAACGAAGTGACGCTGCTGGTCAAGAGCACGCAGCGCCTTTACCCGCAGCTGCAGCAAGCCATCGTCGCCGCCCATCCGTATGACTTGCCCGAGGTGATCGCCTTGCCGTTGGCGGATGGGCACGCCCCTTACCTGCATTGGATCGCGGCCGAGACCGCACCGGACGAACATGCCTGAGTCTTTCCACGCGCGGCTGGCCAAGTGGCTGCGGCAATTGCTGCTGACGGCGCTCGTCACCACCTTCCCCGGCGCGCAGGCGGCCGAAGACTTCCTGCCGCCCGAGCAAGCCTTCCGGTTCAGCGCAGCGATGGGCGATGCCTCGACCGTCAGCGTGCGCTTCGAGATCGCCGACGACTATTATCTGTACCGCGACAAGCTGCAGTTCGAGGCCGAGGGTGCGACGCTGGGGGCGCCGCAAGTCCCCAAGGGCAAGGTGAAATTCGATCCCAACTTCGAGAAAAACGTCGAGACTTTTCATCGCCAGCTCATCATCACGCTCCCGGTACAGGCCGCCGGCCCCTTTACGCTGAAAGTCACCAGCCAGGGTTGCTCGGCCAAGGGGCTGTGCTATCCGCCCATGACCTCGACGGTCCGGCTGGCACCGCTGGTGGCCACGGCAGCACCGGCAGCAGTCCCCGCCAAAGCGGCCGTCACCGGAACGAATGCGGCCATCGAGGCCGGCGCCAGCGAAGCGAGCGCCGACAGCGAGATGGGCCGCATCGAGGCGGCGCTGGCCAGCGGCAGGCTGCTGCTGATCCTGCCTTTGTTCCTGCTGCTGGGCCTCGGCCTGTCGTTCACGCCTTGCGTATTGCCGATGGTGCCGATCCTCTCCTTCATCATTGCCGGCGAGGGTGCCCAGACCAGCCGCCGTCGTGGCTTCGTGCTGGCGCTCGCGTATTCGCTCGGGATGGCGCTGGTCTATACCGTACTGGGCGTTGCCGCCGGCCTGGTGGGCGAAGGCCTGTCGGCGGCCCTGCAGAGTCCGCCTATCCTCGGTGCATTCGCCCTCCTGATGGCTGTCATGGCCTTGTCAATGTTTGACCTCTACCAACTGCAGATGCCGGCCTCGCTGCAGCTGGCGCTGGCCCGCCTGTCCGAGCGCCAGCGCGCCGGCAAACTGGCCGGCGTCTTCGTGATGGGGGCGATCTCGGCGCTGATCGTCGGCCCCTGCGTCGCGGCGCCACTGGCCGGTGCCCTGGTCTATATCAGCCAGACGCGCGATGTGCTGATCGGCGGCAGCGCTTTGTTCTCGATGGCGGCGGGCATGAGCTTGCCCTTGCTGCTGGTCGGCCTCTCGGCCGGGTCATTGCTGCCCCGCGCCGGTACCTGGATGCAGGCGGTGAAAGCCTTCTTCGGCGTATTGATGCTCGCGCTGGCCCTGTGGATGGTGTCGCCGTTGATCCCGGCCTGGGTCCTGATGCTGGGCTGGGGCCTGCTGGCCGCCGGCTATGGTGGCGCGATGCTGGCATCGAGCGTGCAGGGCTGGAAGGCGAAGCTCATCGGCGCTGTCTTCGTGCTGCTGGGCGCACTGCAGCTGGTCGGGCTGGCCACTGGCGGGCGCGAGCCCTGGGCGCCGCTGGCGCACCTGAGCAGGCAGCCGGCCGAGCCGGTTCACTTCACTCGCGTCCGCACCACGGCCGAGCTCGAAGCTGCGATCGCAGCCGCCAATGGCCGTACCGTGATGCTGGATTTCTATGCTGACTGGTGCGTGTCCTGTCTGGAGATGGAAAAGCTGACCTTCAGCGATGCGCGCGTCAAGGCCGAGCTCGATCAGTTATTGCTGCTGCAAGTTGACGTCACGGCCAACAATGACGACGACAAGGCACTGCTGAAGCGCTTTGGCCTGTTTGGCCCGCCCGGCATCCTCTTTTTCAATGCGCAGGGCCAGGAAGTGCGGGGCGCGCGCGTCATCGGTTACCAGAAGCCGACGCAATTCCTGCAATCGCTGGCGCGCGCGACGGAGCGCTGACCGTTGAGCGTTGACCGCTGACCGCGCATCGGCGGTTGGCGATGCGCCGGGTGCGGGCTTTATCAAGTCCAGCTATTAGCAAAGAGCCAGATTATCGTTGTCGTCCGCGATGTCTGCCGTTAGCATGCGTTGACAGTTTGTCCATTCAATCAAGGGAGGCATCATGGCTTTGCATCTTGGCGATACCGCGCCGGATTTCGAACAGGAGTCGTCGGTTGGCAAGATCCGGTTTCACGACTGGGCCGGGGATTCATGGGTCGTCCTGTTCTCGCACCCGGCCGATTTCACGCCGGTCTGCACCACCGAGCTGGGCCTGACGGCCAAGCTCAAGCCGGAATTCGACAAGCGCAATGTGAAAGCCATCGCGCTGTCGGTCGATCCGGCGGACAAGCACAAGGACTGGATCAGGGACATCGAAGAGACCCAAAAGACCGTGGTCGGCTTTCCCATCATTGCCGATGCAGACAAGAAGGTTTCCGCGCTGTACGACATGATTCATCCGAACCAGTCGGAGACGGCGACCGTGCGCTCGCTGTTCATCATCGACCCGAAGAAAAAAGTGCGGCTGATGATCACCTACCCGATGAGCACGGGCCGCAACTTTGACGAAGTGTTGCGCGTGATCGATGCACTGCAACTGACCGATGGCTACACCGTGGCCACGCCGGGCAACTGGAAAGACGGCGATGATGTGATCATTCCGCTCAGCGTGCAGGATGAGGCGGTCATCCGCCAAAAATATCCGAAGGGCTATACGTCGCCCAAGCCTTACCTGCGCCTCACCCCACAGCCCAACAAGTAAGCGGCAGGTCGGCCCGGGCCGGCAGCCGTGCAGCCAGCAACCGCGCTGGCTGCAGACTTGCGGGCTGCAGTGGTCGGGGCAGCATCAAGGCGAGGGGTCCGGCAGGTCGGGCAGGGGCGGCAAATCGATGGAGAGCGGGCCGACATGCGCCGCCGGCCCGCTCCCTGGCGTAGGTGGCGTGTCAGGCAAGGCGACGGTGTCTTCTGAAAATCGAACCTTGCCGCTTTTGAGCGTCCGCTTTTCCAGCAGTACGTCCAGCGCCCTGGCATCGAGCGCCGTGCTCATGGATTTCATTTCGCCGCGCTTGATGGCCTGCTGATCGACCGCATACATGTTTTGCATGATGGTCTCGATTTTGGCCTTGCACAGGCCTGATTTCTGCAGGCGTTCGCGCAGCAGGCTCACGGCCCGTTTCGCAGCCCGCTGGGTCTTGCCCGTTTCGTCTTGTTCCAGCCGGGCTTGGGGAACCCGCGAAAAAACAATCACTTTTTCTCGCTTGCCACCCGGCACTTGCATCTTCTGTTTCTCTGCAACAACGACTTCGTACTTGATGCCGAAGTCTGTCGGGCCCGACAGATCGCGGCGCCCAATAATCGGTGTGGACATGATGGCGTACCTCGCTTTGATTCAGTCATGGACAGCAGCTTGCGTGTCGCATTTAAGTAACTGAATTCCCAGCGAGGTTCGCTAGCCGCCCAATTGGGCGGGTAACGGTAAGGTTTGCCGGGTTCGGACGATCGCTTACTTCAGCAGTCTGGCGATATCGCGCGCGAAATAGGTCAGCACGCCATCGGCGCCGGCCCGTTTGAAGGCCAGCATCGCTTCCAGCATTGTTTTGTCATGGTCGAGCCAGCCGTTTTGCGCGGCGGCCTTGATCATCGCGTATTCACCGCTGACCTGATAGGCAAAGGTCGGCACCCGGAATTCTTCTTTTACGCGGCGCACGATGTCGAGATAGGGCATGCCGGGCTTGACCATCACCATGTCGGCACCCTCGGCGATGTCGAGCGCCACTTCGCGCAGCGCTTCGTCGCTATTGGCCGGGTCCATCTGGTAAGTCGCCTTGCTGCCCTTGCCCAGGTTGGCTGCCGAGCCGACGGCATCTCGGAACGGGCCGTAGAATGCCGACGCATATTTGGCCGAGTAGGCCATGATGCGGGTATGGATGAGGCCGGCCGCTTCCAGGCCGGCGCGCACGGCGCCGATGCGGCCATCCATCATGTCCGAGGGCGCGACCACGTCGACCCCGGCCGCTGCCTGCGCGAGCGCCTGCCGGACCAGGATGGCGCTGGTCTCGTCGTTGAGCACATAGCCGTCATTATCGAGCAGGCCGTCCTGGCCATGGCTGGTGTACGGGTCAAGCGCGACATCGGTCAGCACGCCCAGTTCGGGGAAGCGCTCCTTGATGGCCTTGACTGCGCGCGGCACCAGGCCGGCGGGATTGATGGCTTCGATACCGTCGGGGGTCTTGAGCGAGGCATCGATTACCGGGAACAGCGCCATCACCGGGATGCCCAGCTTCACGCAGTCTTCGGCCACCGGCAGCAGCAAGTCGATCGACACGCGCTCGACACCGGGCATCGATGCCACCGGTTCGCGGCGGTTGCTGCCATCGAGAATGAAGACCGGATAAATCAGGTCGGCTGCAGTGATCGTGTGCTCGCGCATCAGTGCGCGCGAAAAGACGTCCTTGCGCATGCGGCGCATGCGGATTGCGGGAAAGCCGGGTTGCTGGTGTTGTGCCATGGTGTGTATGCCGCTAGTCGCTAGTCTCGTGGTTGCCGGATGGTCTGGTTGCTGTTCTCGGGCTGCTCTCGTGCTTTGGTCGTGCTGCATGATTCGGGCTGGATGAATCAGCTTGCTTTACTGTCGGGTTGCCATTCCCGGCTGGCGGATTGCGGCCTGCCGGGGCTCGGTGCGCCGGCCAGCCAGTTGCCGCGCGTACGCCTGAAACTTTTGACGGCATCGACCCTCAGACTGATGGGTGATTGCTCACCTCCCGCTTCTCCTCCCTGAGCGGGGCTGCCTCGTGTGAAGGCGCGGCATCGTTGAACCCTGGAGACCTTCCCCTTTCTCCAGGGTTTTTTTATTCCTTCATTCGCCGCCTCGGGCTTTGCCGCCGGCGTCGATGTCGATGTCGATGTCGGTATCGGTGTCGGCATCGGCATCGGCATCAGCTTCGACGTCCGTAGCAGCCTGGGCCTCAGCGTCGTCGGCAGCGCCGCCGACTTCGTCCAACCCGAGCAGGGTGCGTATGGTCTGGTCCGCTTCCTCGATGCCGACGCGCTTGAGCGCCGAAAACAACTGAACGGAGAATGGCAGAGGCTGGCCGGATTCGTCAACGTAGCTGCCCAGCACGGTGCGCGCCAGACGCAGCGCATTGGCTTGTTCGCTGCGATTGAGCTTGTCGGCCTTGCTTAACAGGCAATGGATGGGCTTGCCGGTCGGGGCAAACCACTCCAGCATTTCGACATCCAATTCCGTGAACGGGCGACGCGCATCCATGATCAGCACCAGCGCGACCAATTGCTCGCGCACCTGGACATAGCGGCCCAGCAAGTCCTGCCAGTGGAATTTGGCCGAGCCGGAGACTTCGGCATAGCCGTAGCCCGGCAAATCGACCAGGAAAGCGCGGATCTCCTCGGTGCGGGTCGCGTCCTTGCGGTGCATGGCCACATGCGCGCCCCCGATCGAAAAATAATTGATATGCTGGGTGCGGCCCGGCGTCTTCGATGCAAACGCCAGTTTTTTCTGGTTGCAGAGCAGGTTGATCGCCGTCGATTTGCCGGCGTTCGAGCGACCGGCAAAGGCGATTTCGGGCTGTTTGTATTTTGGCAAATCCAACAGCCGGTTGACGGTGGTGAAAAAGCGGGCTTGCCAGAGAACGGACATGGGGGCGTGGGAGGCAGTAAAGCCGCAGCGAAGCAGCAGTGAACAGGCGGAAAACAAGCGTAAATCCGCTCAGTGACCGGATAAGCCGACAGGGGGCATTGTAGTACAATGCCGGGCTGTATTTCCGCACAAACCAACCACAAGATCCGGGTGCTTGAATGAATCGTGCTCTCTCGCTGTTCGTGAAATTCGTTTCCATCGCGCTGCTCGCGGCGTCCACCGTGGCCTCGGCCAACGAGGACAAGCCGGCGGCCGCTGCCGATGCCAACAAAGGTGGCGCGCTGTATACGAACGGCGACGCCGCGCGCGGCGTGATGGCCTGCGTCGCCTGCCATGGCAATGCCGGCAATGCGACGATTACGCAAAACCCGAAGCTGGCCGGCCAGCATGCGGCTTACCTGCAAAAGCAGCTGCATGACTTCACGACCCCGGCCCGCAACAATGCGGTGATGACGGCGATCGCGAAGACGCTGACCGAAGATGACGTGCGCAATCTCGCCGCCTATCTCGAGCAGCAGAAGCCGGCTCCGGGTGCAGCCAAGAACAAGAACACCGTCGAGCTGGGCAAGAAGATCTATCGCGGCGGCATCGCTGAAAAGAATGTGCCGGCCTGCGCTGGCTGCCATGGCCCGAACGGCGCTGGCATCCCGGCCCAGTTTGCCCGCGTCGCCGGCCAGCACCAGGATTACTCCACCGCCCAGCTGACCGCCTTCCGCAGTGGTACGCGTTCCAACTCGGCGCAGATGACGGCGGTGGCCAAGCGCCTGTCGGATGATGAGATGGCGGCCGTCTCGGATTACATCGCCGGCTTGAAGTAAAGCAAGGCCTTCCCGCGCAGGGCCAGCAAGATGCTGGCAACATTCATCGCGGGAAAGTGCCATAGTTCGAGGGGGTGGCCAGGCGCTGCCCCCTTTTTGTTTGTCGCATACCCCTGAGCAAACAGACAAAGTTGAAAATGGATACTGGCACCCACACTGGCATAGGCGCAGGCGCACCCACCGGCCTCAACACTGGCGGCAAGGCTGAGGCCGGCATGGCCACCGGGGCGGCGACGCAAGGCATCGTCATGGCGACGCAAAGGCGCTGGCTGGCTGACCTGGTCGAGCTGATCTCGTCGATGCGTTTTGCGATCAGCCTGCTGACCGTGATTTCGATCGCTTCCGTGATCGGTACCGTGGTCACGCAGGGCGAGCCCATGCCGAACTACGTGAATCAGTTCGGGCCTTTCTGGTTCGAGGTGTTCGGTCGTTTTTCCATCTACACGGTCTATTCCGCCTGGTGGTTCCTGCTGATCATGGCCTTCCTGGTCACCTCGACTTCGCTGTGCATCGTGCGCAATGCGCCGAAGATGCTGAAGGACATGAAGAGCTGGCGCGAGCATGTGCGCGAGCAATCGCTGCGCAATTTCCACCATCATGTCGAATGGGTCGAGGGCGGTGACAATGTACCGGCCGCGCAGCGGGCGGCGGCACGAGTGAAGGCTGCCGGTTACCAGGTCAAGCTGCTGCAAAAGGAGAGCGGTGTGCTGCTGACGGCCAAGCAGGGCGCGGCCAACAAGCTCGGCTACATCTTTGCGCATTCGGCCATTGTCATCATTTGCGTCGGTGGCCTGCTCGATTCCAACCTGCCGATCCGCCTGCAGCAATGGCTATTCGATAAAGAGCCTTTCATCGGCAATGGCGTGATCGCCGACATTCCGCAAAAGCACAGGCTCGGCTTGGGCAATCCTACGTTCCGCGGCAATTCCTTCATCCCCGAAGGTGCAAGCAGCAACACGGCAGTGATCCCCGCCGGCGAAGGCGTGATGATCCAGGAACTGCCTTTCACGCTGCGGCTGGACAAATTCATCGTCGACTTTTATTCGACCGGCATGCCCAAATTGTTTGCCTCGAACGTGGTCGTCACCGACCATCAGACCGGCAAGAGCTTCCCGGCCACCATCAAGGTCAATGAGCCGCTGATCTATCAGGGGCTGGCGGTCTACCAGTCCAGTTTCGAGGATGGTGGCAGCCATCTGAAGCTGGCCGGTTACCCGATGCAGGGCATGGGCAACGGCAGCTTCCAGGTAGAAGGAACGATTGGCAATTCGACCCCGCTGGCCGGCAGCGGCGGCAGCCAGTACACGATTGAATGGACAGGCTTCCGTCCGTTCAACGTCGAGAACACTTCAGCCAACAATGGACAGGATGTGCGGGCGGTCGATACCAACAAGAGCTTCAACGAAAAAATCGGTGCGTCGCTCGACAAACAACTGGGCTCGGCGGCCAACACCAAGAAGGCCAAAGACCTGAAGAACGTCGGCCCCAGCGTGCAATACAAGCTGCGTGACAGCAATGGCCAGGCCCGTGAGTTCAGCAATTACATGTTGCCGGTGAAGGTGGATGGCGCCGAGGTATTCCTGGCCGGTGTCCGCGAGACCCCGTCAGAAGGCTTCCGCTATCTGCGCATCCCGGCCGATGCGAATGGCAAGATCGACGAGTGGATGCGCTTGCGGGCAGCGCTGGCCAACCCGGCCCTGCGCGAGCAGGCGGCACGCCGCTACGCGGGCAAGGTGCCGCTGGGCACGCCCGGCAGCACCGGCAATGCGCAGCTGCGTGAGCAGTTGCAGGCCTCTGCCTTGCGTGGCCTGACCGTGTTCGCCGGCGACCAGCAAGCCTCCGGCTATATCGCGATTGCGCGCTTCATCGGCAAGTTGCCGGAAGCCCAGCAAGAAAAAGCTGCCGACGTGTTCATGAAAATCCTCAACGGCAGCCTGTGGGAACTGTGGCAAATTGCACGAGAAAAAGACGGCATCGCCGCCCTGGCGCCGACCGAGCAAAACGGTCGCTTCCTGCGCATGGCCACCGATGCAATCGCCGACAGCTTCTTTTACGGCGCGCCCGTCATCCTTCAGCTGCGCGGTTTTGACGAGGTCAAGGCTTCGGTCTTCCAGGTCACGCGCTCGCCGGGCAAGAAGGTCGTTTATCTGGGTTGCCTGTTGCTGGTGCTGGGCGTGTTCGCGATGTTGTACGTTCGCGAGCGGCGGCTGTGGATCTGGTTCCGCGCCAGCGAAGAAGGCGGTACGCACGCGTTGATGGCCATGAGTACCCAGCGCCGCAACATGGACTTCGACAAGGAATTCGAGCAACTCAAGGCCGGGCTAACCGGCAAGCCCGTCAGCTAATGCCCTGTGCCTGACAGGGCTTTTCTGGCACCGGCCCGACACTGTGGCGCGCGGCAGCGTTCGCAGCGGCACATTGGACGCTGGACTATACTTTCAACACATTCGCCGCGTGCATGAATCACGTCCGATCAGGTCGCGGCAGGTGGATGGAGAATCACGATGGAAATCACGCAAGATATCGCCCTTGAACAATCACCCGGCTGGCTGCGCCGGCGCAGCCTTTTCGATTGGCTGTTCGCCGCCTTGTTGCTGGCCGGCGCCCTGTTTTCGCTGAACCGTTACGGCGAGTTCATGGACGTGTACGAGCAGGGCATCCTGCTGGCCGCGGTGCCGACTTTTGTCGGCCTCGGTTGGTACTGGCGCTCGTCGCGCACCCTGATGATCCTGATCGGCGCGCTGTCGCTGGCCGGTATCTATTTCTATGCGGGCAATCTGGAGATGGCGCAGTCGCGCTTTTTCCTGAAGTACCTGTTGTCGAGCCAGTCGGCCATCCTGTGGATGAGCACCCTCTTCTTCCTGTCGACGCTGTTCCACTGGGGCGGCCTGATCGCGCGTTCCGATTTCGGTGGCGCCGTCGGTAGCAATCTGTGCTGGGCGGCGATCCTGCTCGGCTTTACCGGCATGATGGTGCGCTGGTACGAATCCTATTTGCTGGGTACCGACATTGGTCACATCCCGGTATCGAACCTGTATGAAGTGTTCGTGCTGTTCTGCCTGATCACTTCTTTGTTCCTGATGTTCTACGAGCAGAAATATGCGACGCGCGCCATCAGCCCCTTCGTGTTGCTGGTGATCTCGGCCGCGGTCGGCTTCCTGTTGTGGTACATGACCAGCCGCGATGCGCACGAAATCCAGCCGCTGGTGCCAGCCTTGCAAAGCTGGTGGATGAAGATCCACGTGCCCGCCAACTTCATCGGCTACGGCACGTTTGCACTGGCCGCCATGGTGGGCGTGGCCTACCTGTTGAAGGCCAAGGGCAAGCTGGCTGATCGCCTGCCGCCGCTGGAGGTGCTGGACGACATCATGTACAAGGCAATCGCCGTCGGCTTTGCCTTCTTCACGATTGCCACGATTCTGGGTGCGCTGTGGGCGGCCGAAGCCTGGGGCGGCTACTGGTCTTGGGATCCGAAGGAAACCTGGGCGCTGATCGTCTGGCTCAACTATGCCGCTTGGCTGCACATGCGGCTGATGAAAGGCTTGCGCGGTCAGGTTGCTGCCTGGTGGGCGGTCACTGGCCTACTGGTAACGACCTTTGCCTTCCTTGGTGTCAACATGTTCCTGTCTGGCTTGCATTCCTACGGCACCTTGTAAAGGCCGCCGCATCTGTCAGATACCGCAAGGCCGCCGCGTGCGGCCTTGTTTTTTGGATGGCGTCCGTTGTGCATACGGCGCATACCTTGCACGCGCAGGCTATTTTTTTGTCAGAATGCTCAGGTGATGATTTCACGATCGCCTTGCTCACTGGCGATCCTGCCCACCGGAGACTGACATGCTGGTCAAACGCCCGCGCTTTACCGAGCCCCTGCCCTCTGACATCACGCCACGCGAACTGGCTGTCTCGCGCCGACTGTTCATCCAGCAGCTGGCCGCCGGCGGGCTGGCGGCCGGCACCGCCGCTGCCGGTGGCCTGATGCCGGACCTGGCGCTGGCCGATGCGCCGGCCCGTACGCCGCTGCGCGCCAAAGCCAATGCCGCCTACGTCGCTCTCGACAAGCCAACGGCTTACAAGGACGCCACGACCTATAACAATTTTTACGAGTTCGGCCTCGACAAGGCCGACCCGGCCCAATATGCCGGCACACTCAAGCCGCGTCCCTGGACCGTGCGTGTCGATGGCGAGGTGAAGAAGCCGGTCACGCTCGATCTCGACAGTCTGCTCAAGCTGGCGCCACTGGAAGAGCGCTTGTACCGACTGCGCTGTGTCGAAGGCTGGTCGATGGCGATCCCGTGGATCGGTTATTCGCTGGCCGAGCTGATTCGCAAGGTCGAACCGACCGGCAATGCCAAGTTCGTGGAATTCACGACCCTGGCCGATCGCGCCCAAATGCCCGGCATCGGCAGTCGGGTGCTGGACTGGCCCTATGTCGAAGGCTTGCGCATCGACGAAGCCAACCATCCGCTGACGCTGCTGTGTATGGGCATGTATGGCGAAGTCCTGCCCAACCAGAATGGCGCGCCGGTGCGCCTCATCGTGCCGTGGAAATATGGTTTCAAGTCGGCCAAGTCCATCGTGCGCATACGCTTTACCGAGACTCAGCCCAAGACCGCCTGGAACCGGGCTGCCCCGGATGAATATGGTTTCTACTCGAACGTGAACCCCGAGGTCGATCATCCGCGCTGGTCACAAGGCACCGAGCGCCGCATCGGCGAAGACGGTTTCTTCACGAAGAAGCGCAAGACCTTGATGTTCAACGGCTATCCCGAGGTGGCGTCGCTGTACACGGGGATGGACCTGAAGAAGTTCTTCTGACCCGCACTTCAGTCAAGGCCTTCACATGCAGCCGGGACTTCGCCAGCAGCAATGGATCAAGCGCAGCCTGTTCGTGCTGGCGCTGGTGCCGCTGGTACGCGTGATCTGGCTGGGCTTTCAAGACCGGCTGGGCGCCAATCCGATCGAATTCATCACCCGCGCCAGCGGCGACTGGACGCTGTACTTCCTGTGCTTCACGCTGGCGATCACACCGCTGCGCCAGCTCAGCGGCCAGGCCTGGCTGCTGAAGCTGCGGCGCATGCTGGGCCTGTACTGCTTCTTCTATGCGTGCCTGCATTTCACCACCTTCATCTGGTTCGATCATTTCTTTGATCTGGCCGAGATGTGGAAAGATGTAAAGAAGCGGCCCTTCATCACGGTCGGCTTTACGGCCTTCGTGCTGCTGTGGCCGCTGGCGCTGACCAGCACGAATGGCATGGTGCGGCGCCTGGGCAAGCGCTGGCAAACGCTGCATCGGCTGATCTACCTGATTGCGGTCTTGGCCATCGTGCACTTCTGGTGGATGCGGGCCGGGAAGAACAATTTTGGTGAGCCCATCCTTTTCGGTAGCGTGATCGCATTGCTGCTGGGCGCGCGACTGGTATTTCGCTGGCGGCAGGCGAAAGCGGCGGCGCGCAGCCTCGTGGTCGAGGCTGCGCTGAAAGAGCCAGGCTGAGGAGAAGCGCTGAGGAGAAGCGCTGAGGGCAGGGCTGAGGGCAGG
>JACCDY011347167.1_pt1 | contig 14830 bp, 22 predicted proteins | sample 7446391 | NCBI WGS metagenome assembly JACCDY01 (sample SAMN15323451, study PRJNA562643) | freshwater metagenome | isolation source: river surface water | place: USA:Blue River Watershed | collected 2017-08-18 | reverse complement strand
GCCCCCTATCTTCGGAGAGTGACATGGAGCAGGTTTACCTCGTCTTTTGCAACAGCAAGCTCCCGCTCTCTCCGATCATCCGCGCCGTTACCCGTGGACGGTGGTCGCATGTCGCCCTCATCTGTGATGCCGCCTCGGTGTTGGAGGCTACCGGGGCCCACGGCGTCACCAAGACACCTTTGGAGGCCCTGATCAAACGCTCCACGGAACATTGCATCGTGGAAGTGGATGTTCCACGTGGAACATTCAATAAGCTGAAAACCGCCGGTCAATCCCAACTGGGGAAGAAGTATGACTGGTGGGGTATCCTCGGCCTCTCCCTTAACCGCGACTGGCAGGACAACGCCAATTGGTGGTGCAGCGAATACGTTGCCTGGATGTTTGAACAGGCGGGGTCCCCGCTTATTCGGGCTTCTGCTGTCCATCGGGTTACCCCGGAGGACCTCTGGAAGTTGCCCTTCAAAGTGGTGTACAGTTCCTAGAAATCTCAAGCGGTGTTCTGTAAACTCACGACACAACTTGTCAGGTCAGGAATTATCAAAATGTCCGAGCCGTTTTCGATCACCACCACGCTTGGCCTGCTCAAGACCAAATACGCGGTCGCCATCAGCGGCTTCCTGGGCACTGCCGTCACCCTCAGCTTTCTGGATTCTCCCTTGGGCAAACTTCGGCTCGTCATTGCCCTTGCGTCCGGCAGCCTGACAGCCAACTACCTGACCCCGGTGCTGGGCTTCTACCTCTCTATCCCTGCCGCGATCCACGGCGGCGTCGGCTTCCTGCTGGGGATCCTCGCCATGGGGATCATCCCCGGGATCATGACCCTCGGAGAGGAGTTCAAGAAAGCCCCGCGTAAGTATCTTCAGCGTTTTCTCAAACGGTGACCCCCATGGCATCCTTGCCCTCAATCCTCTTCGCTATCTGCGCCTTCCTGGTAATGGCAAAGTCCCTCTGCGTCCTCAATCACATGAATCGCAAGACGCCGGTGTTATTGAGGGGTCTGTACATCCTGACCTCCACGCTGGGGCTCTGCGGCCTGCTGGTGCAGGCTCAGCCGCATTGGTGGCTGGCCTTGACAGCCTTGGTCCTGACGATATTGTTCATTGAGTGGGACCCCCTTCACGGTCACGAAAGTTGGGAAAAACTCAAGGGGAATCACTGATGCTGCCTGAACTGTTGTGGATCGCGGAGGCTCGCAAGCACATCGGGCAGAAGGAAATCCCAGGGCCCAAGTCGAACGGTTGGATCCTCAATTTGTGGGTCAAGCTGGCCCCGTGGCTGGGGAAGGCGGATGACTCCGCCGTCCCTTGGTGTGGAAGCTTCGCCCGCTTGTGTCTGGCGGCGGCAAAACTCCCATACCCCAAGGACTGGTATCGGGCCAAGGCCTACCTGGACCTACCTGTAAAGCTGGATCGACCCGCCTATGGGTGTGTTGTCGTTTTTGACCGGGAGGGCGGCGGCCATGTTGGCTTCGTAGTCGGTCGTGACCAGCATGACAACCTGATGGTCCTGGGTGGAAATCAAGGCGATATGGTCTGTATCCGACCCTTCAAACGGGATCGTGTTTCTGGCTACCGCTGGCCGTCGTCCTATCCGGCGGCGTCCCGCTTCATCCTGCCACTGTTGGACTCCGACGGGAAGGTGTCGAGCAATGAGGCATGACTACAAGCTTGCCGAGACCGTCAACGCCGAGGTGAACAATTCCGTCACCTACCGGACTGACATGGAGCAATATCAACGGCCTGAACACTGGGTTCCGGCCGGGCGTTTTGGGGACTGCGAAGACTATGCCCTGGAAAAACGGGGACACCTGCTGGCAATGGGTTGGGATATCAGTAAGCTTGCCCTCGTCACCTGTCGCTACGGGGAAGGGGTCGGGCATTGTGTCTTGTGGGTGATGACGGATCGCGGGGGGTACATCCTCGACAATCGGTACCCTTCACCGATGCCGCCGGAGGTCCTGAACTATGAGTGGGAGGGGATGTTATGTGGAAGCGAGTGGCGGCGGCTGCAGGGCTGGCAATGATCCTTGGCGCCTGTGCCGTAAACGGTGGGAGGCCCGTCCTTGGGCCGGTTGTTGATGAGCCTGTCGGCTGGTCGGATTACTGTCAGAGAAACCCTACCGACCCCAGTTGCTGATGGCCAGGTCGACCTTCTCCAACAGCCCGTTGATGTCCGTATCATTAACCAGTCGGGCGTCCGTATTGTCCTCATTGATCCAGCTGGTATCCTCGCTGGCGTGGTTTACGTTCTGATAGAGGTTGTCCGGGCGGGTGACGGTCAGGTGCATCATGACCTCTCCGAGCTCCTGCTTGAGAGCCTCATACTCATGAGGGAACCGCAGGTCGTCGATGACGACCCCGAAGCCCTTTCGCAGGCAGTCACGCGTCTCCCTGACCGTCAGCTTAACCCAGAGATCACGATCGACCAGGTTGCGCCATTCCGTCCCCAGACTCTGCATCAACCATCTTGCCGTCACAGGGTTATTCTCACCCATCCCGAAGATTGGGGTCTCCTTCAGGTCACCATAGACTTGCCGCTTGGTCATCTCGGCGTCCCCCTCGTTCCACAACAGCAGAAGGGTTTGCACCATCAGTTTGAGGCCCGAGGCGAAGCTCACCACCTGGTAGCCATATTCGTTTTCCAGGTATGACGCAATCGTGGACTTTCCACTCTGCGGGCCAGTAAGGCTGCTGATCAGGATCAGGCGGGGGATAGGCTTAATCGTCATATTCTTGGCCCTCGACAACAGCACGGAACTGTCTCCAACCCCGATAATTACGACTCCGGGAAACCGAACTGGCCAGGGCGTAGGCTGAGTGTTCCATGGGGGAAGCGTGAATAGCCTTCGGGTCAGCCGTCAACCGCTTGAACAGGCCCAAATCCTTGGCAATATCAGGCTGTGAACCATCGTGGTTCAGGTAACTGACCCGGGCGCAGCGGGCTGAGGAGAGCTTCGCCAGGAATATCGCGTTGTAAAGCTCTCCACGCGAGTCATATTCCCCCACCCGGGCCTTGGCCCGCTCGCTGTCAGTGATGAAGGGGAGGTGCCAGTTACTGACCTCATCCGGACCGTAATCTCCGACAATCCTTCGCGGAGTCGAAGCCTGGAGGGCGTCACGAATCGCTTCGGCGATCGCCCGGATCTCCGGTTGTGCGGCGTCATGCGCCCGCAGGTTAAAGAAATTGTCCCAGTCGGTGCCTGAGATCACTTCCTCCATCCATTGATACGGCTCCGTCAGGCGGTTGGCGATCTGCTTGTGAGCCCCCAGCCAGGCCAGAAGTCGGGAGAGGCGTTGTGCCACCCGACGGGAAAGCCTCCAGACCTTCTTGACGGCCCACAGGCGCCAGCCTGACAGTTCGGTGGAGGCCTGCATCCCCGCCTGGTTCAAACCCCAGTGCAAGGGCTCTGCGGCGGCCCTGGAGGCCATCTTGGCGACGGGGATCGCCCGGCTGCTGGCAGCCCCTCTGGAGTGCGCTCTGTGCCTTAACATCTCAGCGTGGATCATCCGGTGATACCGGATCTTCAGGGTGGTCAGGCGGGCGGTGCCGTGGATTGTGTCCTCGATCACTTCCGCGTAGATATCAGGCTTTTCCACTGAGGAGTTCCTCCAGTCGTTTGTTGAAAAATTCGATCGACTCCTCTTCCGTCGTGCGACCGATCTTGAAGTATTTCCAGTCCCAGGGGACTTCCTCCAACTCCAAAGGCTCTACGCCGCGGAGACAATCCCAAGCCTCTCCGTCATCACGCTCGAACAGCATCTGCCGTTCGGTAGCCAGCATGATCAGGTCGGCGTTCTTGATGGAGATGTGGTAGGGATTGACGTTGAGCCGACCGAAAACGGCCTGCTCAATACGCCCCTCCAGCTCCTTGTAGACGGGTCCCAGCATCTGCTTCATCGGGGTGGTGATGTCGCCGGTGAAGGCCTCGGCGGCGTCGTGCCACAAGGCCGCCAAGGCCTGGTTCTTGGGCACAAGATAGCTGACATTGACGCTGTGCTGAGCGACGTTGTACGGCACCCGTGTCTGTCCGTTGAAGCGGTTGATACGGACCAGGCCGAGGATGATGTCGGTGAGGGTGAAGGTCGATAACCAGGGGTCGTCGAAGCGGAACTTTCCGCCACTGTTCAACAGGATCCAGCTCATTTCAGGTTCCTCGCCTTCAACCACCTCTTGGCCTTCCGGAGCTTCTTCTCCCGTATGTAGCGGGCGACCGGTCCCTCCTCATCGCCGCCGTTGGCGGCTTTGAGGAGGGAATTCACTAACCCTATGCCACTGACTTTGCTGCTCTTGGGGAGTTCCTCCATGATCACGCTCCGAAGAACCAGGGTTTGCGACTGATCTTGGCAGACCGCGGGAAGCAGTACATGACCAGCAGGTCCTTCCCATAGAAGTAGGTGAGGTTCCCGACCCCGTTGTCGTGCAACTCCTTGGCGGCTGAAATCGCCAACCCGTGGCGACTGGGCCACAGACCGGATTCCCTCGGCCGGATGCTGACGATGTGCTGATAGGAGGATGACAGGCCCAGAACCTCACCGACGATCTGATGGATCTCCGTCAAGGTCAGGCCGAAGTTACGGCTGATTTCAACAGGGGTGTTCAGCTCCCGGTGGAGGGCCTTCAGGACCTCCTTCCGTTGTGTCGCGCTAATCGTTGCTGCCATGGGGTTCCCCTCAAAGTTGGATGATATGGTCGGCGGAGAGCTGCTTATGCGTCACCACCAGGATCTGTCCGATCTGACCGCGCAGGCGGGCCAGACAGGCCATCAGGTAGCCGGCACGTTGTTCATCCATCGAGGCATCCAGTTCATCCCCAAGGAACACGCTGAACACCCGGTTCGTCAGCACCTGCCCCAGCCCCAGCCGCAGGGCCAGGTTGGCGACCGCCTTGCCGGACCCGGACAACGCCTCGATTGCAAAACCGTCGACGGTGATGTTGAAGGCCTCGTCCAGTTCGACCTTGCTCATCTCACCCCCCGTCATCTCGTTCAACAGCAGGCTGCTGACGGCGTTCAGGGAGGGTAGCAAGTGCGATTTGATACGGGCCTTCAACGCCGCCAGGGCTTCGCGGCCGGACTTCAGGTCGGCGATGGTCCTCTCCAGTTCCGCTATTTTAGCGGTGTCCGATTCAAACACCTCGCGTTGTTTCGTGTAGTTCGTGTAAGCCACTTCGTAGGCTGACGTCGAGATCAGCAGGCTCTCCAGGTTCTGGAGATCCCCGGAGACGTCCGGCAGCTTCGCAAGGTCCTCCGCAAGCTCCTGGCGAACCAGCTGGTCCCGCTGATAGTTGCCGAGATCGGTTTCGTACTTCGCCTGCTGGTAGCTCCAATCGGCATGGGCCTTCAGATCCTGTTCCAGTTCCGCCTTTTCCTTCTTCAGGGCGTCAGCCTTCAGCAAGGTCAGGGCGATCTTGTCAGCCTCATACGCCCCCAGGCGTTCTTCGTAGGCGGCAAGCTTGCGGGCGTAATCCTGCCGGCCGGCCTCGGACGCCGTCCACTGGGCTTTCAACGAGGCATCGTTCTCAATGAACTTGCCTTGCTCAAGCTCAGCCTGGGCCTTCAACTCGGCGTGGGGCTCCACATTGCCGTGGAGACGTTCCTGGCGGGCGAGATAATCAATCGTCCAGACCGGTTGGGTCATCGTATCCGGAACGTCCTGATAGTGCTCCAGGGCCTGGTGGGCGTTGGGGAAGGTTCCGTGGCAATGGGGGCACTCGGTGTCCCCTTGCTTCAGCAGCTGCTGCTTCTGCTGGAACCGTGTCCACATCTGGAGATCCTTCTGGTTCTGGTGGATAGTTTCCAGTTCCATCGTCGGCAGTTCCAGCTTGGCCAGGCGCTTGATGGCCTCGGCGAAGCGTGTGCGGGCAGCAATCGACTCGGACAACTGGTCGATTGTGTAGCCCTTCAGGTCGACCTCAACGGGCTCTTCAGGCTTCTGGGGCGCAGCGGCGACTCGGGAGGCCAGCACGGAGGCGGTAGCCAGGGCGTTGTTGACCTTCTCCAACTGAACCTTGACGGCCTCGGGGTCCACGGACTGCCCCAACGACGCCAACGAGCTATTCACCGGGGAGGGTTCATCAACAACGGGTTGTGCCAGACGGGCCAGCATGACTGCCCGGCGGTTGGCCTTCTCGCGCAGATCGGCCATGGCGGTACGGATATCCTCGACCGGCAGGAAGGGCTCAGGTTTCACAGGGGCGACGGGTATCACGATACGGTCGGTGGTGAACTTGAGCTCCTTGCTGAAGGACAGGGCCTCGCTTGACAGCTCAGTTGACAGTTCGTCGATGGCGGCCAGGCCGATCGTCTGGTCGATCAGGGCCTTGCGCTCGGTCGGCTTCATGCTGTCACTGAACGCCATCACCTGATTCTGGTTGCAGCAGTTGGCGATGTCGAAGACCTTCAGGCCGTAGCCGAAGATACCGATGGTGGCGCCATTGACCGGCGTGGTGCCGTAGGCGATCTGCTCCCCGTCGCCCTTGTACAGCCAGGTGCCCTTCGGTGAGCGAACGACACGATAGTCGGTATCACGGACGGTAAACTCCAACTCGACTTCCAGCTTCTTGTAATCGGAAGCAGGCCGGCGGAGGGCGGAGGTGCCGAACAGGGCGAAGCGGATCATCTCGATTATGCTCGACTTGCCGCGGCCGTTGCGGCCAGTGATCAGCGTCGTGCCGACACCGAACTCGAAGGGGTTGTGCTGGGAATAGTCGACGTAGTGGCCGTCGATCTTCAGGGATTTAAGCATGGCTCAATTTCTCCATCAGGGTGGTACTGATCCGGGCCTGGAGGGCGTCGGAAACCTTGTGTTCGGTGAGGGTGGTGCTGATCATCGTCCGGACGTCGAACGTGTCATAGGCGGCCACCGGGTTGCCTTCCTCGTCGACCTTGGCCTCGCCGCTGTGGACGCGCTTGTAGGTCTTCGACAGGCAGTTGAATTCGCGGGGGTACTCGGCGCCGTCGATCAGCAGGATGCGGATGTTGCTGTCGGCGAAGACGTCTTCGTCGCCCGCCAGCATGTCTTCTGCCTGCTCAGGCGTGATCGTCATGTACAGCATACTGCCGTCAGGCTCTTCGCCGTGGGCGTAGGGCTGCATGGAGCCGACGACATGGACCTCCATGCCGTTGCGGGTGAACGCCTCGGCCTTGTGGATGTGGCCGGTGAAGACCTTTCCCACTCCCAGGTTTGCCAAGGCATCGAGCGGGATCAGGTTGTGCGTGTCCTCACCGTGCTGGGTGATGTCCCAGTGGCCGAAGGCGGTGGAGATCTCACACTTCGGGTCCAGCTTGCTCAGATTCCAACCCTTGGCTACCTCGGCGACGGCGTCGGCTGCTGAGACGAAGGGCTGCCAGCCGAACAGGTGGAGGTATCCCCCACCCTTGACCGAGAGGAACTTGTAATCGTTGACGAAGATGATCTGGCTGTCATGCCAGCAGAGCCGTTCCAGTAGCTCGAACGAGGACTTCTTGTTGGCGTCCCGGCTGGCATCATGATTGCCCCGGAGGATACAGATCAGCTTCTTTTCCCGGGAGGCCGACAGTAGGATCTCCGAAGCGCGGAGGACGGCCTCGGGGGGGACGACGAACTTGTCGAACAGGTCCCCCAGGATGACGGTGACCTCGGCGGAGGTCTCAAGCTGCTGCTGGAAGTCCTGCCAGACCATCTCCTCGCGGTCGCCGAGGCGGTGGAGGGGGACGCCGGTGCGGAAGGCTCTGGCCAAATGGGGGTCACCGATCAGATTGATCTCGGCGCCCATGGGGAGTTTGTAGACTGGCATGTCAGAAGTCCTCTTCGACAGGGTTAATGATAACCCCCTGGCTGGACAGCCAGGGAAGCACTTTGTTGTGGAAACACCCTTGGCAGATATCCACCTCGAGCCTGCGGTAGTTGGAGTCCTCCGGGTAGCTGTACCCCTCCTTGCTCTCAAGGGTAGCCTCAAAGAAGCGCCCAGGCCGTCTTTGGGGGATATCCTCCCCGCAGAAGTCACAGGTGTGGGAGACCAGGCGGACTGTAGGCCTCATCACCTGTTCGTAGGTCTTCATGGTTTCAACCCTCCACCTTGCTGTAGGGGTACTTCACCGGGTCCTTCTTGAAGGTCCGGCTGAACTGGGAACCGATGGACTCGGCCTTGCGGAGGGCTTCGAATTCGGCGGTGGTGACGTTGCGGTACAGGTAGGTTCCACCGCTGTGGAACTGGACCTTCATTTCATTGCGACGGGGGTCATGGCCGATCGCGGCGACTTGTGAGGACTCGACGGGGATCATGATCATGGAGGTTCTCCGGGTTGGGTTGGTGTCTGGCTATGTTACAAAGAACAAAACCGCCTCGGGGGGCGGTTTTGTACAACTTAGGTTAACCTTTCCTAGGGTTTAGCCGTCATAGCACCCACAGTCCTCTTCAATCGTCTGCACCTCAATGAAGACTTTCCGGTTACAGACCCGTTGGCGCTCCTCATCAGACATGGCGTCAATCTCAGATAAGAATCGGGACCAATTGAGTCGGCGCCCCAGCCCAGCAACAGTGGTGGAGGGTGCCGGACCCTCTGCTGAAAGAGCCTTCCGCTCAATCTCCAAGGCCCGGAGCATCAAGTCTGGGTACTTCTGACGCAGCCACAGGATCTGAGCTTTGCTAGAAGCGGGGCAGAAGAAGCAGGAGCTCTTGCCTGGGAGGGGGAGGCCAGCTCGTCGAATGGCCTCGATGCACTCCTCACGTCCCCAGCCCCACTCATATAGGGGGTACTCCTGACGAACCGGACGGGATTCTGCGTGCGCCTTGGCTCTGGTAACTCGGGCATGCTCATCTGCGTCAAACCCGATAAGTCTCGTGATTTCACGCTTGGAGACGCCTTGGCTCTTGGCGAACCGCTTATCCCACTTGTCCTGCGGGCGGATCTTCCAGGTTCCGGAACAGGAGGAAAAACCATAAGCCTTGGCGGGAAGTGTCCCCAGTCTTAGGCACTCCCCCTCAAGAGTTCGGTCTATCCGGTTCATAGGGGAGTCTGCTCGAACTACCTCAATCGGGGGGAACCCCACCTGACTACACCAGTTTTGCATAACCTCTAGGTGGAGGTATGTGTTGGGTTTCTCCCCCCCCCTGTGTCTGCGAAGGTTATCGCGTCTGGATGGAGTCCCCGCTCCCTCAAACCCACCAGAAGGGCAGTGCTATTGGTCCCGCCTCCGTAGGAAACCACTGTGAAAGTCCGGATGGGTTTAGGCATGACCATTGGAGACCCCCCGTGGTGGTGTCTGCGTGTCCTCCATCACCTTCATCAGCAACTTGATCTGGTGGAAGCAATCGTCGATCGCGTTGTGGACGGTACCGGTTTCGCCAATGTTGTACTCGTTCAGCCTCGGCGCCTGCGGCCAGTAACGGGCGCGGATGAAACTATTAAGATCATTGGCCTGACGGTAATGGAAAGGGTTCGCAAGACCGGCGTCGTGGAAGTAGCTGGACAGGAACATGAAGTCGAAGGAAATCGGCTTGGACCAGAAGGTCGGCTTGCTGTTGCCCACCCAGGTCTGGAAGCGTTCCATGACCTCGCGCCAGTCCTCCTGGCGGCCCATCAGTTCCGCCAGTAGCTCCCGACGATCTTCATGCAACCACCAGTGGCGGGTGCCCTCGTCCCAGTGAAGGTGTTTGGGCATGGTCAGGCAGGCCTGGAAGACGTTGCCGTCGATCCAACCCCGCAGCAGGTCGAAACGAACAGCGGCGATCTGCAGGATCCCGTGGCGGCCGGGGACGGTGCCGGTGGTTTCCAGGTCGATCATGATGTCGCCGTAGTCGGCGGCGGTTATACCTGACATATATGGTTCTCCAGTTCGTCCCAGCGCAGGGACTGTTTGCCGCTGTCGATAGTGGCGATGATCAAGGTTGCCGGGATCCGATACCACTGCCCGGTCCCTTCCCGTTTGACGTAGACCAGGTACTCCACCCCATGCTTCACCGATAGGGTCAGGGTTTGCCGTTGGCTGCGCTGGAGGGCGCTGAATGGGAAGCTGACCTTCTCATGGGTGGACTTCACCTCGGCGAACCAAATCCGGCCGCCATGGGCGACCAGGAAGTCTGCCGGCTGGGCTGAGACCTTGTTGCGGGCGGCCTTGGTGTCCACGAAGCGGTGGACCAGGGCGCCCTTCGGCACGAATCTCCCGAGGAACTCCTGCTCGGCAAGGTCGGAAAGGATGCTCATCGTTTGAAGCCTCTCATGCGTTGGATTTTCTCGTAGTCGTCCTGACAGTCGGTGTCGCAGAAGGCGGCGCCGTCCTTCGTCCGTTCGTTGCAGTTCAAACAGAACTTTCGGGCGAGGACCGGGGCGGCGTTCGCCTCTGCACGGGCCTTGGCGATATTGGCCTCGACCTGCTTGTCGAAGCTATTGTTCTCCTGGAGGTGATCGAGTTCATCAGGCATTTTGTAACATCTCGTGAAAAAGGTGGAGGTGAGAAGGTAGCCTCTCACCGTTGTTGTTGTCTATCCCTGCGGTTACCAGGGTGGTTTTCCCAGTCCTCATCCGTGAGGATCTTGGGGTAGTCGACGCAATACTTGCACCCCCGGCGGTGGGGGAACCACCAGCCCCGGCAGTGGCATGGCAGTGGACGTTTACGGCGCTTGCGCTGGGTCATGAGAACAAGTAGTCCACCAGGCCCCGTGGGTGCTTATCCATGGAGCAGGTACGCCGCGATTGTTCTCCTCTCCTCAGCCGAAGCTCTCTGCCCCCACCGATCCTTCGGTACACAGGGAAGACCCTTATTCATCTCGGAAAGCTCCACCTGCCCTTTAGGGGCCTTCACCGGGTCGAAGGGTTGGAAACTACGGCCAATTGCGAGGCTGCTGTCCAGGACGCAATTCCGCATTACCCCCCCACCCTCGATCATCCTGGAGTACAGGAGGTCGAGGAATTCCTCCAGTATCTCCTTGCGGACGCTGTAGACCCCCTCGTCGTGGTTCCAGATCACGAGCCTGGCCCCCCACCCGATCCTCCGATCTCGGATGTCCTCCCTGACCTTGAGCATGGTCCGTTTAGCCACCGTGGCGGCCAGACCCTGGATGCGGAAGTTAACCAGCTGGTTGCCCACCCGTTTCTGGATCCTGCGGATCATGACCTCCGTAAATCCGGGGACGTCATAAGGGGCCATCTTGTTTCTCCAGGCCTCAGCCCATTGGGAAGTACCCTCGAAGCGGTAACGCCGCAGGTGGTCAACCAGCTCGGTATAACCGTTGATGCGCCCGTCGTGGATTACCCCCTTGGCCCACTGGAAGGCGGTGTCGTAGGTGCTGAAATACTTGTCGTTCAGCTCCCTCGTTTTCTCCTCAGACCAGCCTTCTTTCGCCCCCACCCCCCACAGTGAGAGGGCGTACCACCCCCCGAATGTCGAGCTTTTGGCCGTTCGTCTCAGTTCCTTGAAGTCCTCCCGTTGGCGCACCTCCTCAATGGAGCAATCCGCCAGCATGGCTGCGGTGGCGGTGTGGAAGTCTTTCGGCGGCCTGGTGCTGAAGGCGTCCAGCATCAGTGGGTCCTGGCTCTCGCTGGCCAACAGGGCTATCTCCTGCGTAGACCAGTCGGCCGACACCAGGACGGAGTCATCGTCGTCAGCCAGGAAGAACCCCCGGACGAACGAAGTGTCGGAGTCCTTGCTCAACTGGTTGGCGCCGGGGTTAGCCAGGGCCATACGGCGAGTGTCGAGCAGACAGCTCATCACCGGATACATCCGGCTCGTCTCCGGGTCGGTCAGGTGGATGTAGTTGTTGATGTAGAGCTTGCTCACCTGTTCAATGGTGGCGGTCCCCCGGTAGGCCATCAGGATACGCACCCTTGGGTCAGAGGCCAGGTCTGGGTGTTTCGCCAGTTTCTTGTCCTCGTTGAAGACCTCTGCCAGGGGTAATCCTCTCTCGGAGGCCCACTGGGTACAGTACCTGACCAGCATTGTGTCTCTGGCGTCAGAATCAGACTGGGTCTTCCCCTCCGCTCCCACATAAGACAACCTGCAGAGGTCATACAGCATCGAACGGACCACCATATAATGCCCGATGGTTGGCCCGGTAGAGAGCCGGCGCCCTCTTTCCTCGGCCCAACCGTTGCTGATGGGGGAGCGCACCTGCTGGCACTGCTCATAGTCGTCGCTGTGATCTGGGCTCAAAGCAAAAGCCTCGATCAAACCACGGTACTTGGTATAGTTCTTGGCGTACCACTCATCCCTGGAGGCCAGTTTGGGGTGTATGTCAGGGGGGAAGGGGAGCAACTCCCGGATCGCTGCCTTCAGCCCGCGCAGCCCCCCAGCCAACTGGGTCCGCAGGTCGTCCTTTTTCTTCAGGATCTCCCCAATGTCCACCCGCCACCCGTTGAGCCAGGTGTCGGAGTAGATGTGAACCATCGGGTTCTCTTGCTCGAAGAACGTCTGGGTGGCCAAGGGGTTCTCCGTCATCAGCCACTGGAGGATCCGCTTGTACAGAGCCAGGCACCAGTAGGCGTCATCGGCCCCGTAAGCCGCCACCTGTTCACCGGTGAGATCCCCCATTCGCTCGGCGCCGTGAGCTTGTAGGGTCTCCTCGTAGGTTGGCATCTTGAAGTCGAACCAGGAGCTCACGGCCTGCTTCAGGCCGAAGCCGTAAGCAATACTGGCCACGTAACCATTGTAGGAGTGTTCGGCGTCTGACTCCTTGGCGATGACCTTCATCAGCAGCTCTTCCTGCTCCGCCGTCATTGGTTCCCCGGCGCTGTAGTCGTAGAAGGCCCTCGTGATAGCCGGCATGATCTTGGCGATGCCACCAATCCCTGGTGTGAAGAACTTCTCCAACGGGTAGGTGTCGCTGTTGTAGGCCGTCACGCACAGCTGCATCGAGCAAATCACTTCCGTCAGGTCATAGTTGTAGACGGACTTCAGCATCGTCAGCTCGAAGGGGGCATTGTGAATCACCCACCAGCCTTTCTTGGTCTTGGCGTCCAGGCAAGCCTTCAGACACTCCCATGGCAAACGGTTCTCGGTGTCGGCGTGGTTCAGGTTGAGGTAGTAGGCTACCTCATCACCGTCACACCAGAAGGACGCTCCGGTGACGATCGTCCGGCGGTGGTCGAAGATTGTCTTCTTGCTTTCCAGCTTCAGGATGCCCGGGTGGGCGTTGCGGTTGTCGGTCTCGATGTCGAACCCCGTCAGGGGGGAAGAAGCGATCTTCCGCACAAGTTCTTGCAGGTGCTCCGCGACGTTCCTCCGGTCAAGCAGTACGGTCCTGGGAGGTGTATTACTCATACCTTCTTCACTCCTTTCTGAATCAGGCTCACCAGTTGCTCACGCATCCGTCGGGCCTGTTCCGCGTTGATGACACAGTTATCGTAGAGACGGTCGATAGCCTGAACGCTGTCCTGCCATTTCGCGATCTGTGACAGGGTTGGTTGGAAGCCCTGCCTGAGCAGTTGTCCGCCGATGTCGACAGGACGGCGAAACGAGATTTTGAGGGTCACAGGACACCCCACATGTATTTCTTGCAGGTCTCACGGTAGGCCTCGACGTTCAGTCTCGACCGTATGGTCTCCCGGTTGACCAAGCCGGGGTCGACCGGCAGGAAGCCTACGACCTTCCAGAAGGTTCGCATCAACTCACGGTTGTCGCTGTCGAGGAACCAGGTGGATTGCGCGGGCTTCATGGTCGCCAGCAGGAAGTTGACGGCAATGTCGTCGCCTTCCAGGAAGGCCTGCCATTCCCGTTTGGTGTTGTCGGTCAGGCTTGCCCAAGCCTTGTCGCCAAACAGCTTCAGGCCTGGGATGTTATCGGAGGAGTCGCCGACGAGCGTCTTGTACAGGCGGACATCTGCCCCGGTGACGATATCCGCCAGCTTGGGCCGTTCCATCAGCTTGACGTTGGGCAGCTCTTCCACTTCCAGGGTGAGGAAGTCTCCGTCGTTGGACCAGATACAGACCTCGCTCATCAGGCCGGAGTAGGTGCTGGCAAGGTGGGCGATGATGTCATCCGCTTCCCAACCGTCGATACGGATGACCGTATTGAGGGGGTCACAGTGCGGCAGAAGGTCATTCTGGACGGCGCGGATGAAGTCGTAGGCCCCGTTGACCGTCGGTGTTTCACGGTCCCGCTTGATCTTGTAGTCGGGGTACAGCGCACGGCGGGCGGTGAGGGCGCCCTTGCCGTCGAAGACCCAGACACGGGGTTCTCCCTGGCTGTACAGCGGGACAACCTGCTGTACCGGTCGGCCGGCCTCAAACGCCCGGCGCAGGTAGTTGTTGGCATCGTAGATGTGCAGTCTCATTGTTTTCTCCAGATGTTAAAAACCCCGCCTTACGGGCGGGGTCATTCACAACAGCAGGGTTACTCGTCGGAACCGGCCTCTTCGTAGAGGCCGATGAGCTTGAACTTCAGCTCACCCCAGTTGTTGTTGTTCTTCGTGCGGGCCTCGAAGCCAACCTCGACTTCGACTTCCTTGCCACTCAGTCCGGCCTGGGCGACGTCCTCACACAGCTTCTTGAAGTGCTTGAAGCTGGTGGTTGCGGTGGTGTGGCCAACAGACTGGCCCGCCTTCATTGCGCCGGCGTCTGCCAGGAGCACCAGGGCGATGTCAGCCGCCGGGTAGGGGCGAGCGTTGGGGTCGATGCGGGAGATCCGCTCCAACTCAGCCGGCCAGCTCTTGCCGTTGGCGGTCTTCGCCAGGTCATACGTCTTGACGTAGTTGACGGGGTTCTGACCGAACTTGATCGTCATGTTAGGAACATAGCCCACGCCTTCCACCATCAACAGCTTGGCGCGGAAGGTGTCCACCGGCTTCTTCGCGTCCTTGCCAACGAGCAGACCAAACTGGCTGACCTTCAGGAAGTCATCCACAGCCATCGTACCCG
>JACCDY010455335.1_pt1 | contig 14835 bp, 13 predicted proteins | sample 7446391 | NCBI WGS metagenome assembly JACCDY01 (sample SAMN15323451, study PRJNA562643) | freshwater metagenome | isolation source: river surface water | place: USA:Blue River Watershed | collected 2017-08-18 | reverse complement strand
GGTCGAGGGAGAAGACCTGGGAGATGGGAGATGGGAGATGGGAGATGGGAGATGGGAGATGGGAGATGGGAGATGGGAGATGGGAGATGGGAGATGACTCAACAAAAGATTGCAAAAAATGCAATGATATGTAGAGTGAATTCAGGATGCAGCCTCTTAAAAAGCTTGCCGGTCTCTTGGGTGCTTTGGCGGATAAGGATCATTACCTCTTTACCGCTTCTGATCTCTCGGGTGCGATGGGGGATGGAAAGCATCTGCCGGTTGTGCTTTCCCGTGCGGTGAAGGCGGGCCTGCTCAAGCGTGTCTGCCGGGGAGTTTATCTCTATCCTCCTGCTGCGAAGACCTTGGAGCACGTTCTCTTCCATGCGGCTGCCCGTCTCCGTCCGGATGAGCTGAACTATATCAGTCTGGAGACTGCCCTCAGTGATGCCGGTTTGATTTCCCAAGTTCCGATGAACTGGATCACCCTCATGTCATCGGGGCGGAGTCATGTCGTGGATTGCGGCGAGTTCGGGCGCATGGAGTTTGTCCATACCACCCAGACACCGGAGGATCTTGCAGCTGAGCTGAATTATGATGTGGACCGCCATCTCTGGAGGGCCTCGCTGAACCAGGCGCTGAGGGATATGAAGGCGACCCGGCGCAGTATGGATCTGGTGACGATGGAGGAAGCGCCATGAGTTTGTTTGACTCGTTGGTGGATGAGGCTCTCAGGTCGCGCTCTGATCTGGCGCTGCTGCGGCCTGTCGTTGAAAAGGAGATTCTTCATCACGACATCCTTCGCGAGATGAGTGCCGCGGGACTGCTTGCGGGTCTGACCTTCATCGGCGGGACATGTCTCCGCGCCTGCTATGGTTCGCCCCGACTCAGCGAAGATCTCGATTTTACGGGAGGCGCCGCATTCAAGCGCAGTGATCTTTCCGATCTCGGCCTGATCCTGCGTCAAAATCTCCAGACCCGTTACGGTCTGCGTGTCGACGTGGGTGATCCCGTGAAGGAGGAGGGAAGGGTCTCGACCTGGAAGATGATCGTGGAGACCCGCCCCGGGCGAAAGGATATGCCGGCCCAGCGGATCCATCTGGATATCTGCTCGATTCCAAGCCATGACGCACGTCCCATGATGCTGCGCAATATCTATGGGGTGGAGTTGGGCACATCGGGCCTGATCCTCCAGGCAGAGAGCAGGGAGGAGATCCTGGCAGACAAGCTTGTGGCATTGGCCCTGCGAAAAAACAGAATCAAGAACAGGGATCTATGGGATATCCACTGGCTGTTGCAGCAGGGGGTGGAGTTGCCTCATCCCCTGATACCTCAGAAACTGCAGGATCATCATTGTGAGAAGCCTGAGTTTGAGACGCTTCTCAGGGAACGGTTGAAGTCGCTGGAGGAAAATCCTGGCATGAGGGCTGACTTTCTTAAGGAGATGAGACGTTTTCTTCCCGTGGCGATCTCGCGACAGACGGTTGAGCAGCCGCAGTATTGGGAGTACCTTGCCCGTACCGTCGGAGAGCTTGGCGAGAAGACTTTGAAAATGCTCTAAGTGCTTCGTTGTCCTTTCCCGCGAGCTTGGGTAACGCCAATCCCACCCCGCTCCAACCCCTCCCAACTTCTTTCCACCATCTTACAGCTGCTAAAATAGCCCTCGACGCTCGACATCTCGTTTGATGGCACTTGCCGCCCGGCAAGCGGTGCCACCCCTAGCGGGGCTACCTAAGGTAGTCTTCCGCGCCCGTACCCACGGGCTTAGTTCTCGACTCGGTCGTTTTAGCCTTCCACCTTTAGCCTTTAGCTTTTTCCCATGAACGCGATCTGCCTCCTCGAATCGCTCTCCCGGGTCGATGGAGGGATCTTTGAGGCCGAGTGCGCCCTGCAGCGGGAATTGTTCCTTGGACAGCGTGTGCAGGTGGATGTTGTCGGTCTTGAGGATCAATTTACCGCGCAGGATGCTTCACGTTGGTTGCCGCTGAAGTCCCGAGCGGTAAGGGTGAGCGGTCCGGCGTCCTTGGGATACGCTCCTGATCTTTTGGCTGCTTTGGATCCCAAAGCCGATCTGCTTTATGCCGCAACGCTCTGGAAGTATCCCTCCTGGGCTGCCCTGAAATGGGCGGAGCGGACCGGCAAGCCGATGATGGTGGCACCGCACGGCTCGCTTGATCCATGGGCGTTGAGCAATGCGGCTTGGAAAAAACGGATTGCGGCGGCTCTCTTTAAAAATCGGCAACTGCACAAGGCATCGTGCATCCGAGCTCTCTGCCGCTCCGAAGCAGAAGCGATCCGGGAATATGGCCTGACACAGCCGATCGCGATTATTCCGAATGGGGTGGATCTGCCAGAGGCAGATCCGGAGCTGGGAGTTAGGAGATGGGAGATGGGGGATGGCCCACAGCCCTCGACGCTCGACGCTCGACGCTCGACTCCCCAGGCACTTCTTTTTCTCGGGAGGATTCATCCCAAGAAAGGCCTTCCGAATCTCATTCGGGGTTTCAAAAAAGCCCTCGACGCTCGACCCTCGACGCTCGACCCCACTTGGCAGCTTGTTATCGCCGGATGGGATCAAGGGGGACATGAGGGAGAGCTCATGCAGTTGTGCCAAGAACTGGGGCTGAGGTTTAGCCACAAGATGCACAAAAATCACAAGGGTACTGAATCTGAAGCCCTCGACCCTCGACTCTCGACCCTCGACTCGGAGGTAGTTTTCCATGGAGCTGCTTTCGGGCGGGAAAAGGAAGAACTGCTCCGCTCTGCTGATGCGTTCATTCTTCCCTCTTTCAGTGAGGGCCTACCGATGTCAGTGCTCGAGGCTTGGTCCTATGGACTCCCCGTCGTGATGACTCCGGAGTGCAATCTGCCCGAGGGGTTTGCTGCCGATGCTGCGATCCGAATCGGTACGGGAACGGAGAGTATTGCCGAGGGACTCGACACCCTCTTCTCGATGAATGACTCCGATCTCAAGGCGATGGGTGTAAAAGGAACGGCCCTCGTGCGGGAACGCTTCACCTGGAAGACCGTGGCGGCTCAGATGCGCGAGGTCTATGATTGGATGTTGGGGGGAGGGGAGGCGCCGGTATCGGTAATAGGGATTAGGTGATAGGGAATCGGGAGAGAAAAGCTATGATGAGTCGAGGGGTCGAGGGACGAGGGGGCGAGAGCCTAAGAGGGAAAAGCAACCAAGACTATAGGGAATAGGTAGCTAGACAGGCACGGGCTTCTGTAGTAACTGGGGATAGTGGAGGTTCTTGAAGTAAAACCAGCCGATGACTTTCGCCTTTTCCTGAGATTTCAGGATGGGGCTTCAGGTTTCGTCGATCTTTCGTCCTATGCGGGCCGTGGTGTCTTTTCGGCATGGGATAAGCCCGGTTTTTTCCAAAAAGTGACAATTACGGAAGAAGGCGCCTTGGAGTGGCCGGGAGGTATCGATCTTTGCCCCGATGCCCTCTACCTGCGCATGACTGGTATGAAGCCCGAGGATCTTTTCCCTTCGCTGACCGGAAATCTTGCGCATGCCTGAAATCTCCCGATTTTACGGCATCATCATTCAGATTTATTACGGTGATCATGTGCCGGCCCATTTTCATGTCACCTACTCGGGGCAAAAAGCCGTTATCGATATCGAGTCGCTCGCGCTGATCGAAGGTGCTCTGCCCCCCAGAGCCTTGGGCCTTGTTGTCGAGTGGGCGACGATCCATCGGGATGAGTTGAGGCAAGCATTCAAGCAGGCGGCACTGATGGAGCAGCCCAACAAGATAGATCCTCTCCCCTAGTCATCTTATCCTTGAGCCCGCCATGAGACTCGACCGCTACGATAACTCGGATTTCAGCCGCGGGGCTTCGAGGCTTCGCGAATGTCTCTGGTGGGTGGTGCGCTCGCTCCTTTTTGCACCTTGGTTCCCGGTGCCATCGGTATTGAAGGTGGCGGCTCTCCGTCTCTTCGGAGCCGAGGTGGGAAGCGGGGTGGTCATCCGCTCGCGGGTGAACATCACTTTTCCCTGGAGACTCTCCATCGCGGATCATGTCTGGATCGGGGAGGAGGTGCAGATCCTGAGTCTGGCCCACGTGAGTATCGCTTCCCATGTCTGTATCTCCCAGCGCGCGTTTCTCTGCACGGGGTCGCACCGCTTCCGCAGCGAGAATTTTGATCTGCTGACCAGGCCGATTGCGATCGGCGAGGGGTGCTGGATCGCCGCCAATGTCTTCATCGGCCCCGGAGTCACCCTTGCACCCGGCACGATGTGCGCCGCGGGTGCCGTGGTTCTCAAAGGCTCAAAGCCGGGCGATGTCCTCGTAGGGAATCCTGCATCGCCGCGCTGATCTTTAAAGGGATTCCGCTTTACCCTTTTGACGCCACTTATTGAATCGGTTTTCTCCGTTTTAGCTTTAAACCTTTAGCCTTTAGCTTTTCCAATGGGGGGCGTGAAACGACTCCTTCCCGTCTCGGCGCTGGCCCTTTTGGTCGGCGCCTTTTTGCTTTTCAGGGGTGAGCGGTTTCAGCAGTTCTGGGAGCGATGGCTGGTGGTCTCGGTGCCGATGGCTCACGCGGATGCCTTGATCGTTCTTGGCGGAGAGCCGCAGGCCCGTCCGACGGAGGCGGCACGCCTGTACAGGGACGGCGTGGCGCCGAAGGTTTTTGTCACCGGGGTGGGTGATTGTGCGAGGAATCGGCAGATCCTCATCGCGGAGGGGGTTCCGCAGTCGGTGATCACGGTGGAGCCCAAGGCCACAACGACCTTTGCCAATGCCACCCTGCTGAAGCCTCTTCTGGAAGCTGCCCATGTGCGCCGTGCCCTGATCGTGACCTCTCCCTTCCACACACGCCGGGCCTTGGGGACTTTCCGGAAGGTGATGCCCGGGATCACCTTCGGGGTCACGGATGCCTCGATCGGTTGGTGGAAGCGTCAGGAGGGGAAGGGTGATCTGAACCGCTTCGCCGCCATCGAATTTCTCAAGACCCTCGAGTACTGGGTGCTGTATGGAGTGAATCCGGGAGCAGTCGAGGGGCGAGAGTCGAGAGTCGAGGGCCAGCATCTCTAAGAAATTTACCTGAATCTTTCAGCCAATGATTCTGTAACAGTCCCCGGAGTGCATGATCCCCCAAGGGCATTTGCCAGAGATCTGAAAGGTTCCAAAAGCTCTCGACTCTCGACCCTCGTCGCTCGACATTTTTCTTCCCCCTCCATGCCCTCCATCCTCTTCATCAATCGGGTCTATCCGCCCGACAGCGGGGCGACGGGGAGTGTCCTGGAGCATGTCGCCCATGGGTTGCGGGGTGCCGGCTGGGAAGTGACGGTGCTGGCCACCGCCGGAGCCGACTCATACCCGGGAGTCAGCATCCAGGATGGTGTCCGGGTGGTGAGGGTTGCGTTGCCCTTTTCGAAGAAGAGTCTGTTGGTCCGTGCCCTTGGCTATGCGCTGATGATTCCCGCGCTCGGATGGAAGGCGCTGCTTTTGCAGCGTGCGGATGTGGTGGTGACAATGACCGATCCGCCGATGCTTCTTGTGACGGGCCCTTTCCTGAAGTTGATGAAGGGATCCCTGCTCATCCATTGGGCTCAGGATCTCTATCCGGAAGTAGGCGAGGCGGACGGCCTCTTCCGCAGGGGGGGAGCCATCGCCTCGCTCCTTCGATGGATCTCCACCGCCGCGATGAGGTGCCATGACAAGGTGGTGGCCGTGGGGCGCTGCATGGCCGGACGTCTCGTGGACAGGGGGATGCCGGCGGAACGGATCGAGGTCATCCCCAACTCGGGTATCGCGGGGAACATCATCCCGGCCGCCGATCGGGGCAGGGGATTCCGTGAAAGGCACGGGCTGGGAGATTCCTTCGTGGTGATGTACTCAGGCAACATGGGGCGGGCTCATGACTTCGGCACCGTTTTGGAGGCGGCCCGTGGACTTCAGGAAAAGGGGGTCGCCGATGTGCTGTTGCTCTTTGTCGGGAGTGGTCCCGGAGAGGCAATGCTTCGGGGCGAGGCGCATCGGATGGGATTGAACAATGTACGCTTTCTGCCCCCCCAACCGACAGACTCTCTCTCCGAGAGTCTGGGTGCGGCGGATCTTCATCTGGTGACGATGATGGAGGGGATGTCGGGTCTGGTTGTGCCGAGCAAGTTTTACGGGGTGTTGGCCGCCGGAAGGCCGTGTCTGTTCGTGGGGCCCGGGGACTCGGAGGTGGCGCAAGTGATGAGGACACGGGAGGTCGGCAGGGTGATCCCGTGCGGTCGGAGCGAGGAGCTTCAATCGGCGATCATGGAGTATCGCGCCCAACCCTCCTTGATCAACGAAGAGGGTACGATGGGGCGCCTCACCCTCTCCGAGCCCAACACCGCGGATCTTTTCGTGAAGTGTGCATCAAGTTTAATTGAGGGAAGTCAGTCATAAGTCACTGGAATTCAAAGGCCTTGTCTTTGATTCTCCACGCGCCTATCTATGGGGCCTTCGTGGAGAGTCCCTTTTGGGGATTCCCGTGAAAGGCAGTCCCCCAACAGCACCCCCCAGATGTCCCTCTCACCCGGAGTCTCCGCGCCGACGATGAGTCAACGTAGGCCGGTTTATCCTGCCCGCAGGAGGGAATGGGTTTTCACCGCTCTGGCCGTGTTTCTCGACATCGCTCTGTGGTGTTTTCTTTATTTCGGACTGACCTACCTGACGGGTGGCTATAACAGGGTGACGCCCTCGGCGGTGATCATTCCGGCCGCGGTCCTCGTCTTCGCTCTCCTCCTGGTCAGTGGCTACAGGATGGGCACGGATTTCGGTTCGGTCCGTTATGCGGCGGAGCACCTTCTGGCCTGTTTTGCGGCTTATCTGCTGGCGGCCCTGCTTCTTTACGGGGTGGCCCAGTTCGGGCCCACGGCCACATCAAGCCGCGGCATCTACTCCGTGGCGGTCTTGTTGTTCGCCTTCATCACGCTTTTTTTCCGACGGCTTCTGTGGATCTCGATGTCGGGGTGGCGCAACGAGGGGCGTTTTCTGGTGATCGTGGACGAGGTATTGGGTCCCAAATTTTACAGGGACTATCTCGGCAGCGGCCAGCATCAGACGATACGCTACCTGGCTGCGGAGGAATCCATGCTGGGGTCGTGTGTGGCCGGGGAGGGGTCGCCCGAGTTGAAGGCTGCCGCCCCTCATCTGCTTCCCCACCTTGATCATGAAAGCGCGCCCACCTACGAGGGCATCGTGGTGGCTGCGGACATGACACGATTGGATCCCGAGGTGATCCGTCGTCTCGGGATCATTCATTTCGAGGAGATGCCGGTCTTCTCCATGGAATCCTTTTACAAGACCTACTGGTCGCGGATGCCGCTTCATAAGATCAGTCCGAGCTGGCCGCTGGAAGCCGACTACATCCTCGTGCAGCACTCGGTCTACTCCGTCATCAAAAGCCTTTTGGACATGCTTTTCGCGCTGCTTGCGGTGGTGATTCTCTCCCCGGTCATCATCCTTGTTGCCCTTGCCGTGTTGATTTTCGACGGTCGGCCGATCTTTTACTCCCAGGAGCGCATCGGCCTGCATGAACGCCGCTTCAAGATGTACAAGTTCCGTTCCATGCGCCACGACAGCGACAGGAATGAACCCTACACGAGGGAAAAGGATCCAAGGGTGACCCGTCTCGGGGGATGGCTGCGCAAGACGCGCCTTGATGAGCTCCCCCAGCTCTGGAACGTGCTCAAGAGGGATATGAGCGTGGTCGGTCCCAGGGCGGAGTGGGTGAGGCTCGTGGAGGAATACGAGAGGGAAATCCCTCACTATCATTTCCGCCATTTGGTGCGCCCCGGCATCACGGGATGGGCTCAGGTGAACTATCCTTACGGGGCAAGCATGGAGGATGCGTTCCAAAAGCTCTCCTATGATCTTTATTATATCCGCCACTTCTCGCTGCGGCTCGATGCGGAGGTGCTTCTCAAAACCTTATATATCATCCTGTTTGGAAAGGGGAGGTGAGGGGGGAGGGAAAAGCTGAAAGCTGAAGGCTGAAGTCGAGAGACGAGGGACGAGGGACGACGGACGAGAGCCAAGCGCCTGGGATGGCGCGCGGCAGACTACGACGGAGTCGTAGCCCCACAGGGGCGCCATAGCTTTGAGGGGGGCAAAGTGGCGTCAATCGAGGGACGAGGGGCCTGCTGCGCGGTACCAGATCAACGATCCCTCTTGATTGGGGAATGGGAGGGGTGGAGACTTTACCGATGCCCCCCAGAGTCAGTTGGCCACAAGAACGAACGGACCGGTTCCTGAAGTGGGGAATCCCGTTTCTGATGCTGGCGGTGGTCTGGTTCGCCGTGATCAGGATCCTCTGGAGTGATTGGATGCATGATCCGCAGTACAGCTACGGGACTCTTGTGCCGCTGCTTGTGGTCGGGTTGCTGCTCAAGCGCTGGGAAGACAGGCCGGCTCCTCGTTTGACCACCAGGGTCGCCTCGTGGCTGGCGGCTCTGGTTGCGGCACTTTCGGCCTCATCCCTGGCCCTGCTGATCCCGATGGCGGAGGCAAATCCCGAGTGGCGACCGCTCGGCGGAGCCGCTTCCTGCATGGCCATCGTGATCACGCTGGACCTGATCTTCATGGTCGGGGGGCGTCCCTGGCTGCGACACTTTGCCTTTCCCGTCCTCTTTTTCCTGATCGCGGTCCCGTGGCCGAGGAACTTCGAGCAGTGGGTGATGACCCATCTGATGTCGTGGAATACCATGGCCACACTCGAGGTCCTTCACTGGTTCGGATACGAGGCCGTCGCCCGCGGGAACCTGATTCTGCTTCCATGCGGATTGCTCGGAATCGAGGAGGCCTGCAGCGGGATCCGTTCGCTTCAAAGCGGGCTGATGGCGGCGTTGTTTTTCGGGGAGTTGCTGCGTCTGGCAGCAGTCCGCCGCGTGCTCCTGGTGCTCCTCGCCGTGATTGCCGCGCTCGTCGGCAACATCCTGCGCAGCTCCTTCCTGGCGCTCATCGCCTCGGCCCGGGGACTCGCCGCTGTCGGCGAATGGCATGATGCGGCGGGCCTTGCCGTGCTTCTGATGACCATCTTTCCGCTGGTGATCGTGGCACTGCTGTTCCGGAGGAGGACCTCGCCCGGCAAGGAGGACTCCGCCGGATTATTGCCCGCCGGAATGATCATCAGCCGTTCCCGGACGATCGTGATGCTTGCCTCCCTGCTTTTGGTCCTCTCTTCCCTGGGAGCCACGGAACTCTGGTTTGTCCTCCATGAGGGGGGGCGGCAGCCGCTGACATGGAAGCTCCGGACGAGGAGCGGGCTCGCGGGCGTTGCCCCCGTGGTGATCCCGGCCGCGACCCTCAGGATTCTTTTCAATCCGGAGGGATTTTCCGAAAAGTGGCGTACTCCCTCGGGCACCCAGGCCCAGGTATTCTTCTTCCGTTGGCCTGCGGGCCGCACCTCCGTCCAGGCCGTCGCGATGCATCATCCGGAGGTGTGTCTCGGCAACATCGGCATGCGCATGATCCGTATCCTACAGCCCATGAATGCGGAGGTGAACGGGTTTACCATCCCGTTCAGGGCGTGGCTTTTCGAGCAGGGCGGGAATGCCGTGTATGTCTTCCACGCGACTGTCGAGGATGCCGGCACCGGCGGCGGCGAGGCGATTCCCGACACACTCAAGGGGCGGGTGCAACGGGTTCTCGGGGGGAGGCGCAACAAGGGGGAGCGTCTGGTCGAGGTGGCGTTCTGGAACCTGCCTGACGAACGGAGCGCGCGCTCGGAGTTGCTGCAGTACCTGAGGGAAGTCGTCGCCGGACAAGCTTCTCCGGCAGCCTTCGGAAGCATGATGCCCGCACAACCGCTTCGCTGATCATGGAGGAGAAAGAAAAATCCCCCGCACCCGAATTGCCCGATTACCAGCTTGAGCCGGATTCACCGCCTCCCGGATCGGATGGGCTCTCCCGTCGCCGCCTCACATGGCGCCGTGTGGCGTGGATAGGACTCCTCATCGTGCTGCTGCCGGGACTGCCACCCCTCTACCGCGCGCTCAAGACTCTCCGTGCCGAGTCCCTCATCGCCCGGTCCTCGGAGGCATTCGCGCTGGGAGAAACGACCCGCGGTTATCTCCTGATGCGACAGGCCCTCAGCCTGAGTCCCGGGAGCACCCCGGTCATCCATGCGGTCGAATTGCACAACGCGAGGGCGGGCGACAGGGCCGCGATGGACGCCGTGATCGGCAGGATGAATGCGGGGATCTCAGGCAAGCAGGAGCTTCTGGGCATTGCCGAATTAATGCTGCAACGCGGTCAGTTGAGGGAAGCTGCGGAAGCACTTTCCCTGCTGCCCGCCTCGCTTTCACCCTCTCAATCGCTGCGGAGAACCGTTGCCCAGGCGGGTATCCTTGCGGGTAACGGCGACGTTGAGGGAGCGGCCCGTCTCTGCCTTCGCGCCACCGATGATCACCCGGACACCGCCGGGGGACGCCTCAGGACACAGGCCGCGCTTTACCTTCTTCGCCTGGGAACGAAGGCCGGCACCTCGGAGGCCGTTGAATTGCTCACCAAGGTGGCGCGCCAACGGACCGGTGCTGCCCTCCCTGCCTGGAGGATCCTTGCCAACCTGGCCCTGAAACCCCGGAACGAGGCCGTGCAGTCCTTCACTCCGGAAGACATTTCCCGTCTTGCGGAGCTTTTCGGGGGGCTGCGCGGCCCGACCTCCGCGGACCGTCTTTTGTATGCGGATCTTAAAATCGCTGCCGATCCCTCTTCCCGGGATTCCGTCATCTCGCAGTTGGAGAGGGAGCGCAAGGGAGCTCCCGAAAATGAGATGCTGGAGTATGCGCGTTGGCTCAACATGCATCGGATGCCCGGCCGGGTCATTGCCTTTGCGGGTGAGACCTTGCCGAGGGAGGACACCGATTGGCTCCTGGTGGTCCTCGATGCGCACAGTGCTCTGGGTGAATGGAAGGAAATCCCCCCGCTTTTGGAAAGTCCTGCGGGGCATGGTGTCCCCGATGCCGTCAAACATCTCTATCTTGCCAGGATCGCCACGGTGAACGGCGATCCAAAACGCGCCGAGGAGGAGTGGAGAAAGGTGGGCGGACTGCTGCACTTGGAAAAAACGGAAATCCTTGCCTACATCGCGGGATACGAGGAGCAGATCGGTGCGTACAACCGCGCCGCCCGGACCTACCGTGAGCTGGCTGACCGGAAGGACACGACCGTCCTCGGACTTGTCGGCATGATCCGTTGCCAACCCCGGAACGCTTCCGCCGCGAAACTGATCCCCCTTTACGAGGAACTGCTCAGGGCTTCCCCTGGGCAGCCGGAAGCCGAGGGGGACCTTGCCTACCTGAGGCTTCTCCTCAACACGGATGTCGGGCCGTCCGAGGAGGTGTCGCGCCGGTTGCTGGAAGCGCGGCCCGATGCGCTGGCAAGCATCAGCACCGCCGCGCTTGGGCGACTCAGGCTTGGCGATCCGAAGGGAGCACTTCGTCTTTATGAGGGCAAGGAGATTGACTGGTCGGCAGCTCCCGAGCCCTGGCGGGCCGTCCGGGTTGCTGTCCTGAATGCCAATGGCGAGGGAGCCGCCGCATCGCGGTTGGCGGATTCCATCCCGGCCGACCGTCTTCGTCCCGAGGAGCTTGAGCTTCTGGGTGCGAGAAACTGAGAGGACCGGATGACTTTTTTATCTCTTTGCAACAACTTCCCGATTAATCATTCCACCAAATCATACCCGACCCCATGCGATCCAAATTTCTCATAGCACTCATCATCCTGGCCCTTCCGGTTTCCCCCGTTTTCGCGGCCGGGGAGGAGGATCCCTCGGATGCGACACCAACGCCGGAGGCCGCAACAGGAGGGAAGCAGGAGAGGCTTTTCATGAAGATCAACGGCGCCAACGCCTCGGAGCGTGCTTCGGCATTGCTCAACTTCTGCGCGATGGCGAAGCCGGGGAATCCCCTCTTTCCCAAGGAGGCGATGATCTACTATGTGGCGAGAATCGTGACCGGCAAGGATGTCCCCTACGCCATCGCCCGGTGGAGGGAGGCCCTCGCCAAGACGCTGAAGCACGGACAGGAGGGCGCCGCCGAGGGACCGGGGACGAAAAAGCGGATGGAGCCGTTTGACAAGCACACGCTCGTGTGGGCCTGGATCCTTTGCCACGACAAGACGGTGCTGCCGCCGGAGTTCGAGCAGCAGACCAAGGCCTATGTCTCCCTCTGGCACCACAAGGTCTGGAAGGGGTACGGGGCGCTCAACTACCGCCTGATGATGGATGGCACGGGATACCTGGCCGCCCAGCAGTGGCCCGACCTGAAGGATGCCGACGGCCTTGATGCCGAGCAGATCAAGGCGGCCACCAAGGGTCGCCTCATGGGGTATTTCTCCGAGATCGTCCGCCGCAACACGCATGAATACGGCTCCCCGACCTATCTTGGCGTCGATCTCAGCGTGATGAAGATGCTGGCCGATCATGTGAAGGACCCGGAACTCAGGAATGCCGCGATGCTGACCCTGGACGCGATGTTCCTGCAGATGGCGGCTGCATGGAACGACGGCTATCTGATCACTCCCGCGGGACGTGCGAAGCATTGGTCCCCGTCGATCACCTCCCCCGACGCGATGGATGCCACCGCAACGTGCGGATGGGTTTTCTGGGGAGGGGCGCGGCCGGTGTCGGGCGGGCATCTCTGCGAGCATCACTCGGGATGGTTCGGGCTGCCCGGATACCGCACGCCCGCCCTGGTCGACAAGGTGGCGACGGATCGTTCCAAGCCGATGACGAATCTAGCAAGTTTCTGCCATGGCTACCCCCCGAAGGGTGAGCTCGAGGAGCGGTTCACCATCCACCAGGAAAAGGGCTACGGAGTGGCCTCCCAGTGGGAGTACAGCCATCCTTTCCGCGGCGACGTCTGCAAGGAGATGAGGCGCGTGATGCTGAAGTGGGTCTCCGACAAGCCGCTCAGCAGTTTCATGCCGCTTCAGCAAAACCTGGCCAGTCCTCACAAGAAGGGGGATGTGAAGGCCAATGCCTTCGGGTACGGGGAGAATCCCTACAGCCAGGTGATCCAGTCGGAGGGAACGCTCGCGTCGGTCTGCAAGGTGGCGGAGACCTATCCTCATTGGAAGACCTATGCACCCTTCTCCAACACCGGTTCCATCGTGAAGCGGACCGAGAAGGAGGGATGGGTATTCTGTCACGGCGGGAGCGTGCTCTTTGCCTTCCGCACGGTCAGGCCCTGGAAGTGGGTGACCCCCGCCCATGACTGCGACGTTCTGGAGAGCAACGACCGCACCAACGGTTGGGTGCTCGAGACCTCGCCGGTGACTCCTTATGCGGGAGGGGGTATCGATGCGGAGTTGGAGCGTTTTGCGGCTGCTGTCTGCGCCAAGGTGACTGTGGATGAGAGCGGTATGTCTGGGGATCTTCCCCGACTGAAGGTAAAGAACCTTTCGGGCCATGAGCTTGACATCACTTTCCGTCCGATCGACCAGCCCTACACCGATCAGCACAAGATCGACGGCCGTCCGTTGGACTACAAAACCTGGCCCCTCATCGGAACTCCCTGGTGCAGACAGGCAGTGGATGCCGACACGCTCGAGATCACGGCTGACGGAAAGACTCTCCGGTACGACTTCAAGACCTGGACAAGGACCGGAGGCTGACGCATCGGTGAGAGCAGGGCCCTTGGGGACGGTGCCATGGGCCCGCTCCCGCTATTCGGCAAATCGTGTGAAGCTTGATGCGGGTTCGCGCTCCGTCCGCAGATTGTTTTCGATCTTCGAGGGATCCTCGTGGCCCAAGGCCATGCCGCAGAGGAGGATCCTCTCATTAGGGATGGCGAGATGCCGTTTGATGATGCGGTGATACTTGGCGAAGGCGGCCTGGGGACAGGTGTCCAGTCCCCGCGCACGGGCGGCGAGCATGACATTCTGCAGGAACATCCCGTAGTCCAGCCAGCTTCCCTGCCCGAGGATCCGGTCGATCGTGAAGAAGAGTCCTAGGGGTGCGTCGAAGAAGGCATAGTTCCGGGCAAACTGACGGTTCATCCGGTCCTTTTCCCCTTTCCCGATCCCGAGGAGTCCGTAGAGGTCGTAGCCGACCTTGCGCCGACGCTCGATGTAGGGAGGAATCCATTTTTCCGGGTAGTAATGGTACTCGGCGACATGTTCCGCATGGCGCAAGGGATCGAGGGCTGTCTCGACGAGTTCCCGGGAGAGAGCTTCCTTCTTCTCCCCGCTCACCACGATGACCTGCCATGGCTGGGTGTTGGTTCCCGAGGGGGCGCGTGCCGCGACATCAAGGATCTCGAGAACGGTCTCCCTCGGCACCGGTGTCGGCAGAAAGGCCCGCACGGAGCGCCTGCCCCGGATCACCCCATCGACAATTCTCGCGATCTCGGACTGGGGAGGGGTGCAGTTACTCATGCTCTCGACGTTCGACCCTCGACTCTCGACCTCCGTTTTACGGCTCCGGACAGACTTTGATGAAGTTGGAGTACCAGGTGGCCGAGGGGGTCGGGATGCGGTCGTGGGTTTTCTTGTCGAAAGCGAAGAGGCCGAACTGGGCATGTCCCCAGCCTTCGGTCCATTCGTAGTTATCAACAAGTGTCCAGGGGAAGTATCCCTGGACCTTCACGCCGTCGTTCATCGCGCGGCGCATCTGGGCGATGTGCTCCCGGAAGTAACGGATTGATTTCTGGCCGCTCTGGGTGCCGATGCCGTTCTCCGAGATCACGACCGGCTTGTGGTAGCGCTGATTGATGTCCATGAGGATATGGTAGAGACCCGTGGGGGCGATCTCCCAGCCGAGCTGGGTGTATCCCGAGCTGTGTTCACCGCTGGGGCGGAAGAGGAACCGCACGGCGCTTGCCTGCTGAGAGTAGTAGTAGTTGACCCCGATCAGGTCGCAGG
>JACCDY011112821.1_pt1 | contig 14871 bp, 8 predicted proteins | sample 7446391 | NCBI WGS metagenome assembly JACCDY01 (sample SAMN15323451, study PRJNA562643) | freshwater metagenome | isolation source: river surface water | place: USA:Blue River Watershed | collected 2017-08-18 | reverse complement strand
GCCGATCTCGTCGCTCATCCTAGCGAAGATGACCATATCTTTGCGATGTCACGGACATGGAACGGGGTAACCTATACCCTCCTGATGAACTTAAGTGACCATGACGGTCGTACCCCATCCTGCTTAGTGGGAGTGCAAGGAACGGATGTTTTATCTCATCAAACACAAACCATCGATCCTCGTATTCCTGCTCGTTCACATTATTTGATTCGTCATCACTCATTTCGTGATTAATTGCTATAATTAGAGTATCTGGAGGAACTCCCATGTCAACACCATCATCTACTGCATTAGAACGTGTTTTAGCCGCTTTGAAACAAGAGGCCAAAGGCAAATCGTCAAAAGTCTATAATTATGTCATTCCATCGTTATGGAATGCGCAAGGTTATAAAGGCAAAGAGGTCATCCCCACCAAGGATGGTCATCTTCTCGTCAACCCTTACCATTTCTATATTGATGTGGTTGAAAAACTCTTACAAAATGATCCTCAACCTGGTGCTGTTTACTCGCAATCCATTTCGCAATTGACGGGTGATACCAGTAAAGGGGATTGGATTCAACAAGCCACCGCTTATTCGATGATGCCACGAGCATCGGCCGCCTATGACCATGACCGCACCGGGACACTCGAAGACAAAAACCTATACGGACTCAAAGAAACCGGAACTTTTATTAAGACGCTAGCCTTATTACCTTATTTAAAGGAAATGGGCGTCACTTTAATGTATTTATTACCAATCGCTGCCTACACACGGATGTATAAAAAAGGCGATATGGGCTCTCCTTACGGCGTCAAAGATTTTTATACAATCGACCAAGATCTATTTGATCCAATTACCGGTGATGAATTGACTGTAAATGATCAATTTAAGGCGTTCGTTGAAGCCTGCCACCGTTTAGGAATGCGCGTCGCCCTCGACTTTATCCCACGGACCAATGCCCGGGACTCGAAACTCGTCTTATCGCATCCGGATTGGTTCTATTGGATCAAAAAAGCCGATGAAGCTGTCTATAAGACCCCTTGGGTTGATGGCGTGAAAAAACTCACCATTCCGGAACCTGAACATGCCAAATACATCTACACGTCGCCTGAAGTGTTGAGTTTTATTAACTTATTCCAACAAAATCCGAAAGATGCATCGCCAGTTAAATGGAAGGCGATTACCGAACAAGTAACCGCACATCCTGAATTAAATCACCTTGAAGTGATTGAACAAGAAACTGGATTGACAGTTGCACCTGCTTTTGCGGATGTAATGAACGATCCTCAACCAGCCTGGTCAGATGTCACCTTCTTCCGTCTCTTCTTAGACGATCCACTTGCGGCTCAACCCTTCTTAAAGGATAAGAAACACAATCCTTATATGTTATTTGACGTCGCTAAGAGTTCTTTAAATCCAGGGGGCAAGCCGAATAAAGCCTTATGGGATACCTTAGCTGATATTATTCCTTTCTACCAACGCGAATTTGGGATTGATGGCATGCGGATTGATATGGGACATGCATTACCTGAATCATTAACACACTTAATCATTGGTAATGCCCGTAAGAATGATCCTAACTTCTGCTTCATCGCCGAAGAATTACAAGGCAAACGAGCCGAAGTAGCCAAGGGTCAAGGCTATAACATGATTATTGGCGATGGTTTCTACATGGAACCACGCTTAGCGACTTTCGATTACCATGGCTTTGCTTATTCGGCTGCCGCACTTCCCTGCCCTGTCTTTGCTTGTGCAGAAACCCATGATACACCCCGAATTGCCGCACGAGATGGTGGTCGTGTGACTGCTAAATTGCTGACTATCTTAAATTTATTTACTCCTAATACCGTGCCATTTATCAATTCAGGTCAAGAAGTCTATGAAGTGCAACCCATTAATACCGGGTTAGATTGCCGTCCGAACGAAGCGTTATTATTACCAGCTAACGATCCTTTCTTTGGTAAATTAGCGTTATTCGATAAATACGCTTTCCATTACACCCAAGATGGATTTGAAGAATTACCACGGATGCTCAAGCAGCTCAGCAGCTTCCGTCAAGCAAACTTATCCTTATTCACCACGAAAGAAAACTACATTCCGATTTGGTTTGCCTCCCCTCGTGATCCTGCAGTAGGATTTGGCTATGTCGATCATACCGTGGCTCAACCCAGTGAAGCATATGTGGTCTTAGGACATACCAATACCCAAGCTGCTGAAACCATTATTGTTGACCTTCGTTTCGTCTATGAAAAACTAGGTGTCGTCTCGCGTCATGCGCAACTGGTTTTCTCGACACACGAACATCCTCGTCCGATTACCGAGTACAACTTTGATTCGAACTGGTCGTTATGGATGCAACCAGGTGAAGTGAAGATTATTCGGGTCTCTCGCTAACTACGACATGAGCCCTAGCAGGGCTCTTTTTTAAAGGAGAGTCACTATGTACGAATTCGAAGAATTTCAACGTCAAGCACCCCGTTCCCCGTGGGTCTGGGTGCTACCATTGTTTTTAATGTCAATTGGCGTGTTTGTTTACGGGATCGTGAGTTTATCAGTCCCTACATTGCCGCAGTTATTTGATTCAGAAGATGCGATGATGGTGGTCGGCATGTTTACGTTTTTTATCGGCATGTTCGTCTTCATTATTGTTATTGCGAACTATTACGCCAAGCGTGATTTGTTAATGAGGAATTTAGTGATTTCTCCTTTGATTCAACGTGTCTCGATGGAGATGCGTCATCCCTTTCAAAGTGAACCTTTAACAGCGAAAACACCAATTGTCAGTGATTGTCATGAATTATTTCGCTACAATACGATTCGCGTAGGTTTGCATTTGACTGTTGCTCGAATTCCCACCGTCTCCATCCAACAACTCATGGCAATATCCTCTAGTGGTAAGTCAAGTTCAACCACATTCAATGGCATCATCTTTTTCATCCCAACGACATCCACTACCCATTTAATAGTCCGTCCCAATATCCGCTGGTTAAACTTCTTCATGGGCGGCCAAACAAAGATTGAATTATCTCCCGATACTCCTTATGCTGCCTATGGTAATGAGTCAGCTTTAACGCCTGAGGTGGATCACTTTTACCGTAACCTCATCGAATTAAACCCTGCCCTGAGTCCCTTGCTTTCGATCACCAATGGTTATATCAAGTTGGCAGTTACAATTCCGTACAAACGTTTTACCCCTATTCGTCAGTTTACAGAGGATGAATTACTACGCTTAACCGACGATGTGAGACGGATGTTAATCATCATGGATGATCTCCTCACGCGTCTTGAACCCCTACAAATTGCTTAATAATCACGACGAAATGCTTTTCGCGCTGTCATCTTCTTACCCGATGATAGCGCTTTTTTGATATAATTTTGAGCGGAGGTATGAAGTATTTTATGAAGAAGCTCACACAATTACTACTTTTATTGGGTTTGCTCGCATGGCCATTTTTAGGACAACCACGGGTTGCACCACAAAGTGTTCAAGCAGCCGATCCCTTACTCGTCGAGATTAACTACTATCGTTTTGATGAGGCTTATGCAGGATGGAACGCATGGGTCTGGGCAGAAGGCGATTCGTCTGCACTGTTACCTATTAGCGAAGCCGTCACGATTAATGAAGATGCATGGGTTCGTACCCAATTTGATGCCAATGCCGCAGTCACCGATGTGTATGTGGACTGGGCTCGCACACAACTGGGCACGTTTAATCCACAAAATCGTCCTGGCACCACGCTAGGAATTATTGTTCGTACAGCCGGCGGGGTGAAAGACCCTTATGACGCTGACCGGTTCATTGATTTGACCCAAGTTGGCGACGATGGAAAGGTGCATGTGTATATTGTGCAAGGAAATGCTACGTTATTTTATGATGTTGCCGATGTCGATGTGACGCCAATTGGTAGTGCTGCATTTATCGATAAGACTCATGTGACTGTCACTGGTTTCTTACCACTCCCTACCACCAAATCTTCTTATAAATTAATGTGCGATGGCACTGAAATTAGTGTCAATTCGATTACCATGTCGAATCAAAGCAAGACCGCTTCATTGACCTTAGCGGGTCCAGTTTCGATTACCGCATCGTGCGAAGTTCAAGTCACTGACTTTGGCACGAAAGTAGTCGATCCATCCGCTTTCTTCTCCTCAAGTGAATTTGATCAATTATTCTCATATGATGGCGAACTTGGTGCGATTTACACCAAAGCTAATACTACCTTCCGTGTCTGGGCTCCAACTGCAACTCGGGTTGATGTCAGTTTATATGATGCGGGGAGCGGAGGCGCTGCTACCCAAACCACTCAAATGACCGCAGGTGAAAAAGGAACGTTTTCTACCGTAATCACCGGCGATTTACATGGAAAATACTATACTTATACGGTCCACTTAAAGAGCGGTGTCATTAACACAGATGTGGTTGACCCTTATGCGTATTCAACTGGGATCAACGGTAACCGTGGCATGATTGTGGACTTCAGTCGCTTGAATCCTGCCAACTGGGATAAAGTCGAACTTCCTGAAGTTGAAAATGCCAATGACGCGATTGTTTATGAATTACATGTGCGTGACTTAACCTCACATGACACCTGGAATGGAACTGCTGCAAACCGTGGCAAGTTCTTAGGTTTAATTGAAGAAGGAACAACCTATCAAGGCAAGAAAACCGGCTTTGATCACATCGTTGATTTAGGTGTAACTCACGTTCAATTACTACCAATTTATGATTATCGTTCTGTCGATGAATCCCGTTTAGGGGATCCCTCCTACCAAGATGCTCCTCAAGGTGGTATCTTCAACTGGGGTTATGATCCAAAGAACTATAACTCGCTAGAAGGTTCTTATTCGTCCAATCCTAATGATGGTACCAAACGGATTCAAGAATTCAAGCAAGTGGTCAAAGCATATGCCGATAAAGGCATTGGCATTATTATGGACGTCGTCTATAACCACATGCCATCCAAATCCGAATCCTCGTTTAATAAGATTGTACCTAACTACTACTTCCGTAACGTCAATAACTCAGGAGCAGGTTCTGATACAGCGTCCGAACGACCCATGTTCCGTAAGTTCATGGTTGATTCAACCACCTTCTGGGCTCGAGAATACAAGCTCGCTGGCTTCCGGTTTGACCTCATGGGGTTACATGACTATGCTACGATGAACGCTCTTGCGAGCAGTGTGCGTGAAGTCAACCCTACCGCTATCATTTATGGCGAAGGTTGGGATATGTTTACGCCTCAATCAGGTTCAAATTTAACGAAAGCAATGATGGCCATTCAAGCGAATGTTGATGTGATGAGTTCGATTGGAGCATTCAATGATGCCTTACGCGATGGTTTACGTGGGAATACCTTTACGCAAACTGCTGGTGGCTGGCTCATTGGGGATGCAGGGACAACCAACTATTGGAACGCTACTGTGGCATTTGGTGTGGTCGGTTCCACTTCCCATCCTGATATTTCGTCGATTAATGTCAAAGGGACTGCCGCTCCTTACCCATGGGGTGATAATCCATCACAATCGATCAACTATGCTGAAGCTCATGATAACGCCACCTTATACGACAAGAATCGAGCTGCGAATCCTGGCGAGACGCTCGAATATTACAAGGCACTTCAAAAACAAGCCTATAACATCATCTTAACCGGTCAAGGGGTTCCCTTCTTACATGCTGGAGTCGAAATGATGCGTTCGAAAGAATATCCCGATGATTATCCTTTAGTGGGTGATTACTCAACTGTTGAAGGGTTTACGTTCTCTCATAACTCGTATAATATGGGCGATGGGATTAACTCGATTAACTGGGCATGGGTGGTTGATAACGCTGATGTCGTTGATCATTACAAAGCAGCGATTGCGTTACGTAAAGCTCATCCAGTTTTCTCCTTAAGTTCTGCCGAAGAAGTGCAAGATCTCGTCAATTTCTTTGGAAATGATTCGACCTATCGTCAATCTTACTTACTGGCGTATGAACTTGATGGATCCACCGTCAATGACCCCTGGGGTAAAATTATTGTGATGCACAACAATGGTAACTCCAATACGACCGTGAACCTTCCTTCTGAAGGCACATGGACGTATGCACCAAGCTTTGGTGCAACTGCTGAAGGGACTTCGTTTACAGGTGATAGTGTCGTCGTGAACGCCCATACATCCGTCATCTTATACCAAGAAAACCCAGACTACATTCCACCTAAAGAACCTGGTCTATTTGGTTGCTTTGGTGGAACTGATGCGAGTGGATCGACAGGAGTAGGTGCACTGGCTGCATTTAGTGCCGCTCTCTACCTGCTTAAGAAATCTGCTCTTCGTCGCTAAGCCACTGAAAGTTAAAGGTCCTGTCTCATGCAGGACCTTTTTTATTTTCGTTGCATGTTTTCGTCTAAAACCCTTACGAAAGCGTTATCAATTCGTTGTTTCATGCTATAATGAAAACGATTTAGTTTGTCCTTAGGGAGGTCCCATGAATACATTTTTTAACACGGTGAAAGTCGTGCCAAACAAACCATTGGCAGGCTTGGCTGATTTTTCTCGCCGCGTCGCTAGCGAAGGGATTGTCGTATTAAAAAACGAAAACCATTTGTTACCATTAGAGCATCGTAAGGTGGCTGTTTTTGGTCGTATCCAAACCGATTACTATAAGTCAGGTACTGGATCAGGTGGATTAGTGAATGTCAGTCATGTCACTTCCATCTTAGAAGGTCTACTGCAAAACCCTCTCGTAGAGGTGAATGAAGAATTACTCAATACCTATCGCGATTGGATTAAAGAAAATCCGTATAATGCTGGTAATGGACAATGGGCATCAGAACCTTGGTCACAAGTGGAAATGCCAGTCAGTGAAGTTTTAGTCCAACGTGCTCGCTCATCCTCAGATGTAGCCCTTATTATCTTAGGTCGTACTGCAGGAGAAGACAAAGACAACTTTGATGGTCCTGGCAGTTATCGACTCAGTGAACTCGAAGAAGATCTCATTGCAAAAGTCACCAAGCAGTTCGAACATACCGTTGTTGTTTTGAACGTCGGTGCTGTCGTCGATATGCGTTTTATGGATCGTTTCCCTGTTGAGGCTGTGGTCTATGGATGGCATGGTGGGATGGAAGGTGGACGCGCTGTTGCGGATGTCTTAACTGGCTTATCACCTGCCTCGGGTAAATTGTCCTCGACGATTGTCTATGACATTCAAGATTATCCTAGTCATGCCAATTTTGGTGCTCGCGATAAAAACATTTACCAAGAAGATATTTATGTCGGTTATCGTTATTTTTCTACCTTTGCATCTGACCGCGTTCGTTATCCCTTTGGTTTTGGTTTAACTTACACGACTTGGTCGGTACAAACCACGAAGGCTGATGTCAAAGACTTAACACTTCATATCGAAGTCAGTGTCACTAATACAGGGGATCGCGAAGGTAAAGAGGTCGTTCAACTCTATGTCAATGCTCCCCAAGGTTTACTCGGTAAGCCAACTCGTCAATTAATCGGCTTTGCCAAGTCGAAGCTCCTGCGTCCAGGTGAAACAGAAACGCTTCGTTTATCAATTCCATTTGCTACATTTGCGAGTTACGACGATGGTGGTCTCACCGGTCATCGTTCCGCATGGGTGTTGGAAGAAGGACCTTATGAGTTCTACTTAGGGGGCGATTCGTTAACTACCAACCTCGCATTTACCTCGACTTTACCTGCCTTGGTGGTGGTTGAACAATTAGAAGAGGCTGCTGCGCCAGTCACTCCATTCGAACGACTCAAACCGCTTGCGTCCGCTCAAGGGTTCACCAAGTCTTACGAGGCTACTCCTTTGCGTCAAATCAATCGTTTAGACCGGATCGACCGTTTTAAACCCAAAGAATTAGCAAAACCCAGTCAACCCATCAAGTTAATCGATGTGTATCGTGGACTTCATACGTTAAATGAATTCGTGGGACAATTAAGTAATGACGAGCTAGCTTGGATTTCACGTGGTGAAGGAATGTCCTCCCCCAAAGTAACTCCAGGAACAGCAGCCGCTTATGGTGGCGTCACGGATGAACTAATTGCCAAAGGAATTCCACTGGCTTGCGCGTCGGATGGTCCTTCTGGTATTCGGATGGACTCTGGACAAATTGCCACGAGTTTACCCAATGGGATTGCCATTGCATGTACTTTTAATGCTGATTTAGTCGAAGAATTATATTACTTAGATGGCTTGGAATTACGGGCGTATCGGATTGATACCTTGTTAGGACCGGGTATGAATATTCACCGTCATCCCCTGAATGGGCGCAACTTCGAATACTTTTCAGAAGATCCTCTATTAACTGGGATGATGGGTGCTGCGATTACCCGAGGTTTACAACATGCAGGTGTCACAGGCACCTTGAAGCACATGGCATGCAACAACCAAGAAACCGCACGTTTTGATGCTGATAGCATCCTCTCCGAACGGGCATTACGAGAAATTTATTTACGCGGGTTTGAGATTGCGATCAAGGCGGGTCAATCACGAACCATCATGACCTCGTATAATCCGATTAATGGGATCTGGGCAGCCAGTCACTTTGATATCAATACCGTGATTGTCCGCCAACAATGGGGTTTTGATGGCTTAATCATGACCGACTGGTGGGCTAAAATGAATGATGATGGCGAACCAGGTAGTCGTGAGCATACAGCCTACATGATTCGTTCACAAAATGATCTCTACATGGTCGTCTCCAATGCCAAAGCTAATTCGTCCAATGATGATACTGAGATTGCCTTGCAACATGGTCGACTCTCCCGTGCAGAAGCTCAGCGGACTGCCAAGAACATTATCAAGTTCTTATTGAAGACCCCTGCATTCTTCCGTCACCATCATTTAACGATGCCGACCCCTACATTACCTTCCTCGTTCTGGTTCCGTGTCGATAAGCAACCTGTTGATTATCCCGTGGTACAAGCGATTCAAGTCAATGGTAAACCACTCGAAGGATTTGATCCCTTCGTTACCAATTATTGGCTCGATGGCGATGAACAACAACCTGCTAACGTTGACGTTGCTACTGCCGCTCATGTGACCACTTCGCTCGTCCAAGCTCGTCCTGGCGTGAATGTGACATTAGTGCAAGCCCGTGTACCAGGAGCAACCACGAATTATCTAGTGGGTGTCGTCAATCTCGCTCAACGCGAAGCTGAAAATAAAGTACTCGATTTAAGCCGTCTTCGTTCACAAGCGACGCCCAAACTACCAAATCAAGCATGGGCAAACGTGGATTTCCGTATCGACCATCCGATTGAAAAGTCGGATACGATTCAATTTGAACACTTTGGGACGGAGACTGTCATTACCCACTGTACCAAAGGGACGAGTGTGACGTATGGAGTGGAACTCGAAAGCGAAGGCAAATACATTGTAGAATTAATCTTACGCTCATCCGAATCCTCTCTTGCTCAATTACCATTCTCAATTCTCGTTGATGGTGAAATTAAAGCCACCTTGACTTCTAATGGTACAGACGGTAAATGGATCAACGTGAATGCGCATATGCCGATTAGCACCGGTGTGCATTACATTTCGTTACTCTTCAATCGGACCGGATTAGAATTCAAACAAATTAAAATCGTCAAACACGGTTAATCTACATCACCACATTAAAAAAGCAGGCACATGAGGCCTGCTTTTGCTTGTCTTGTCAGATTTAACGTTGTAATCGAGGTTCTGCGAGGAGAATCAAGCTGATCGGATTGACCATTAGATTCTTTGCATGCAATTCGACGCGAGGTGCACCGGCCTCGTTGAGCAACACGAGATGGTAATCTTCTAGATTATGGAGTAACACTTTAGGAGATGGATTCACAATCAAGACTAATGCCTCATAGTGAGGGTGGTCAGGTGTGCGAATGGTCATCGCTAAACCATTTTGTGGAAGATCCTTGAAGGTGACATCTTTTTGCAATCGTTCGGTGGTATGGAGACGTAATTCAGGAAGTTGACGACGAATCCGAATGACATCGCGGATATAGTCGACGACTGCCAAATGCTGTTCCATCCGTTTCCAATCTAAACGATTAACTAAATCGGAACTCCGGAACGTGTTATGTGCGCCATGTTTTGTCCTGAGCCATTCTTGTCCCGCGTGAAGGAAGGGCACCCCTTGAGCTAAAATCACAAGGGCGGTAACTAACCGTTGCCGTTTCATCCGTTGTTCTTCCGTTTCACTGGCATTGCTGACTGCGATTTTATCGGCAAGTGTCATGTTATCATGACATTCAACGTAATTAATAGTTTGGGTCGGGGCGACGTAGGTAGGAGCGCCATATTTACCTGTACACGATCCCGTTAAGACATCTTTGACTGCCGTCATATCGACCGCAGCACCGGTTGCATACCCGCGTTGGGCAATCTCGGTATCCCACGTCGATCCCTTGATCAGTTCACGAAACTTATCGCTGAAGAAACCGATATGAGGGACACGTGCAGCATTTTGTTGGGTCGTTTTACGTCCATCGGGAAGGAAGGTTGGCATATTCCATCCTTCACCATAAATGATAAAGTTGGGGACGAGTTGACGACACATATGATCAATTTGACGCATGGTTTCATCATCGATGATGCCCATTAAGTCAAAACGCATCCCATCAATACGATATAAAGTCACCCAGCGTCGAATCATATCAAGGAAGTATTTGCGTGTCATTGCTCGGGTCGAATCAAGATCGTTTCCGCAGAAACTACCATTCGAGACTTCGCCATGCTCACCATAACGGAAATAATAATAAGGAACCAGTTTTTCAAAGTCCGAAGTGGGAGCATCAAACATGTGGTTGTACACCACATCCATGACCATCCGTAAGCCTTTTTGATGAATCGCTACTATCATATCGCGTGTATCAATGATACGGGAGTACGGATCGAGGGGATCAAGGGCATAACTTCCTTCAGGAATTCCAAACTGCATGGGATCATATCCCCAGTTGTAGGCAACTTCAGGATGTAGTTCATCCACCGAACCATAATCATAAATAGGCAATAACTGCACATGGGTAATGCCTAAGGAGGCAATATAATCGAGTCCTAATGAGGTTCCCTTTGGCGATTTTACGTCTTCACGAAAGGCAGCATACTTACCACGATGTTGAAATGGTGCGTAAGGATCCATGGAAAAATCACGAACGTGGAGTTCGTATAAGACGGCATCCGTCGGATGTTTAAATTCGGGTAGTGTCACTTCGGGTAAGGCAGGTAAACGTTGCAAGGAAATCACCACAGATGCGAGGTGATTCGGCAACGATGAGAGCGCATAGGGATCATTGGCTTCAGTCCATATGCCATGGCGTCGAATCGCATAACGATAAGCTACGCCATCGTAATCGCCTGCGAGTTGAAGGCGGTACGTTCCCCGTTCTCCCTTTTCCATCATGACCACTCGTTGGTGAGGGGTAGAGGGAGCAATGATGAGATTGACTGAACTGGCAGTCGGAGCCCACACGACAAAGGTGGTGTGACTAGGCGTATACGTTGCTCCAAGATCCGTACCTAAGTAGGCATACTCATGATCAAAGTCAGCATCACGAACGACTCGTCCCCACTCTAAGGGAGTCCGAAGCATGTGAGCATCGTAAATCCAATAATCTTGTTGCAAATCGAGTTTAGGGCATTGCACCACATAGGCAAACACATCACTGTGTTCGACTTGGGATAAAATGGCTAACTTCACCAATTCATGTTGGGCATTTAATAGGTAAAAAACATCGCTCAATCCTTGATAGAACGACTTACTGAGCGTGATATCAATAGTTGTCCGCGTATGATGAATAGCGGTCAGTGTTGGTGTGATCATAACGGTTCCTCAAAACACATTTCATTATACCAAAAAGCAGTACTGAAACGATTAAAAAAGTGGTGCTTGATACACCACTTTGTCGATTAAATTGAATTATTCAGCTGCTTTGACTGCTTTTTTAGCACGAGGAGCTTTAGCCTTTGGTGCTTCTTCTGCGACAGGTTCAACTGCAACAGCTTTCTTCGCACGTGGAGCCTTGGCTTTAGGAGCTTCTTCAGCAACGACTTCGACTTCTACTTTAGGAGCAGCAACCTTCTTGGCTTTTGGAGCCTTAGGAGCGACCACTTCTTCAACGACTGGCTTGACTTCGACAACGGGTTCTTTGACTGCGACAGGTTTTTCCACGACAACGTGGTCACCAACGACGCGGACAGCAGGACGGTTGCCAGAGGCAATAGACTTCTTGGCTAATGCCACTAAGTCAGCAAAAGCGGCTGGGTCATGAATGGCCAATTCGGATAACATTTTGCGGTTAATTTCAACACCAGCAACGTTTAATCCGAAGATGAAACGGCTGTAAGAAATGCCTAATGTATCACAAGCAGCATTGATACGGGTGATCCAGAGTTTGCGGAAATCGCGTTTGATATTGCGACGATCGCGGTAGGCATAGGCCCACGCACGCATCACGGATTCGTGTGCTGTCTTATATAAACGATGGCGGGAACCAAAGTAGCCTTTGGCTAATTTGAGGAAACCCTTGCGGCGACGATTTGTGGTAAAACCACCTTTAACACGTGACATAGATTGCTATTCTCCTTTACAAAACGTTCTTTAAACGGCTCACATCGGTGCCGGATAGAACAATCGACTTACGTAAGTGGCGACGTTGGGTCTTGGTTTTAGCCCACGCATCGTGTTGACGATGGGAATGCTTTGCGACGACTTTACCGGTTCCGGTGACCTTGACACGCTTGGCCAAGGCTTTTTTAGTTTTTAGTTTTGGCATGGGTACTTTCTCCTATTTTTTTACTTTGGGGGCGAGGTAGCAGAACAAGAAACGTCCTTCCATCGCGGGTTGTTTTTCAACAACAGCGAAGTCTTGGCAGAGTTCGATGAACCGAGTAAGGGTGGCATCGCCGACTTCCAAGTGGGCCATTTGGCGACCACGGTAACGCATCGAGATTTTGACACGATTGCCGTCTTCTAACCAAGTATTGACTGCTTTTGCCTTCGTTTCGAGGTCATGAACGTCGGTTTGAGGGGTTAAGCGGACTTCTTTGGTTTCCACTACTTTTTGATTTTTCTTGGCTTCTTTCAACTTCTTTTGTTGTTCGTAACGGTGCTTAGAGTAATTGAGTATTTTGCACACCGGTGGAGTGGCTTGTGGCGCGACACAGACTAAATCTAATTCCGATTCTTGTGCTTTGGTCAAAGCTTCGCGACGGGTTAAAATACCGAGTTGTTCACCATTGGCACCAATCACGCGAACTTCTGGGAAACGAATGTATTCGTTAATCAGATCTTCTGGTTCTTTGGGTTTAAATGGTAGGCGTTGATTCATTTGGGGTCTCATTAATGGACGGGGTCCTCCTTTAGAAATAAAAACACGGGTGCAATCCTGCACCCGTGATGAATAAGACAAAGATTGCCTCGCCGTGGCGTATACCTAATTCCGATAGAATTCAGGTGAGAAGCGGGTGCCTCTTCTTTCCACTGTTTTTGACGCTCTTATAGAATACTAAACTATCGCGACTTTGTCAATTGTTATTGTTTATTCAAGATCAATTGACGAATCATTGCGATGAATTCATTCAAAGAGACCGTAATTTGGTCCTTGGAATTGTAAGGACGGTACGTGACCGACTTGTTAGCCGCTTCTTGATCACCTAGTACCAAACTAAATGGAATCTTATCCATTTGTGAGTCGCGCAAGCGATACCCTAGCTTTTCTTCGCGTTGATCGCGTTTGACCCGAATTTCTTGGTCCACTAAGGCATCAAACACTTCTTGTGCATACGCGCCATGAAGCTCAGGAACGACAGGTAGAATGTTGACTTGTACGGGTGCTAACCAGGTTGGGAACACCCCTTTGTATTGTTCGAGTAATACCGCGGTAAACCGTTCGTACGTGCCAATTAATCCCCGGTGGATCATGACAGGACGAACTTTAGAACCGTCTGGTGCAATATAGCTTAAGTCAAATTTTTCAGGGAGCAAGAAATCCAGTTGAATCGTAGAAACCGTAATATCGTGACCTAAGGCCGTCCGAATTTGAATATCGAGTTTAGGTCCATAGAAGGCTGCTTCTCCTAAAGCTGCTTCATAAGGGATTTTGGACTCATCGAGTGCTTCGCGGAGCATCCCTTCGGCATTGTTCCACATGTCATCATTAGGATAATATTTTTCTTTATCAGCAGGATCACGTAGGCTCAAACGGTAATAGGAGATGTCCACTTTGAGATCTTTAATGACTTGCAGAATGAGTTTTAGTGCATGGGCGAATTCGGATTTGACTTGGTCAGGACGTGCAAACGTATGGGAGTCGGTTAAGTCCATTGCTCGGACACGTTCTAACCCGGTTAAGGCACCAGAGGCTTCATAACGGTACATAACCGCATGTTCGGCAATCCGTAAAGGCAAATCACGGTAGCTACGCAGTTTCGATGAATACACTTGGCAGTGATGAGGACATGCCATCGGACGAAGGACGAGTTGTTCGTTATCGACATCCATCGGAGGAAACATGTTTTCACGGTAGTGATTCCAGTGACCTGACGTTTTATAGAGTTCGACTGACCCTAAAACAGGCGTATAGACGTGCTCATAACCATACTTTACTTCAAGTTTCATAATATAGTCTTGTAAGACTTTTTTGATTTTGAAACCATTCGGTAACCAGACAGGTAAGCCTTGTCCGATTAAGTTGGAGAACATAAAGATTTCTTGTTGTTTACCAATCTTACGATGATCACGTTCTTTGCGTTCGTCGAGCATTTGTAAGAAGGCTTTGAGTGCCTCTTCACTAGGTTGCGACACCCCATAAATCCGTTGCAATTGTTCGCGTTTGGCATCCCCTCGCCAGTAAGCACCAGCGATGGAGAGTAACTTGACATGCTTGATTAATCCCGTGTGTTCCACATGGG
>JACCDY010192647.1_pt1 | contig 14883 bp, 18 predicted proteins | sample 7446391 | NCBI WGS metagenome assembly JACCDY01 (sample SAMN15323451, study PRJNA562643) | freshwater metagenome | isolation source: river surface water | place: USA:Blue River Watershed | collected 2017-08-18 | reverse complement strand
AAATCCAAATTGATGAATATCAAAAAGAGATTGATGAAAAAGATATGATTCTTTTAAAAGAAGTTTTACATACTTCTAATGTTGGTATTAATAATTTATTATTAATTCAATAATAAAATAATTAAAAATAATTAATAACATATTATTAATTTATTTTTTATAATTTGTTTTTATAATTTATTTTTATAATTTGTTTTTATAATTTGTTTTTATAATTTATAATAAAAAAATTGTAATAATTTAATATTATTCTAATGTTATTTAAATATAATTTAAATTATATTTCCTTGCTAATATCATTACAATAACTTAATAATAAATCAATTATTTCTGTATTTTTAGCAATAATATTTTCAACAGAATTATTTTCTTTTAATTGAACCTTTAATATAAAGTTCTTTTTCAAAGGATGTTCAATAATATAACCAGAATAAAATACTTCATTATTTGCTGTTAAATATGTTGATAATAAATTACCAATAGTGTCATTTTCATCATTAATATCAAAATTAATGAAGTTAATATTTTCCTTGTTTTGATAAATATATACTTTGACACTATTATTCTTTTTCATTTCATTTTTGATAAATAATAATTTATTTGTCAATATTTCAATACCTTTTTTCAAAATATAAATACAAGGATAAAAGCCGATTGAAATAAAATCAAAATTATACAATTCAGGTTCGCCATTATCTGTTTTAGCATAAACACGTTGAACATCTAATGTTGAAAATTTTGCTTTTTCTTCTTCAGTCATAGTACTCATCATTTCAGTTGATTTCTTTTCATCAATACCGAATGTATAAACACATTGAGCAACTGGTTCATAAAAAGACCCTCCATATTCTTGATTATTTTTAACTAATCGAGTTTCAAAAGAAATTTTTTGATTCATTTTTAATTTTCCAAAAAGAATATTTGGATAAGGGAAAATCTTACTATTTTCAAGCTCAACATCACCGATTTTGCACACAAAATCACTTGGATACACAGATATTAAATTCTCATTATTATCATTCTGTTTTTTACAAGAAATAACAATATTTTCATAAATATTATCATAATTTTTAGATATTGAGTCTATATAATCGCAATTAATTGGAATTAATTTTAAACGATGTTCTAAAAATTCATTATCAATCATAGAATTATTGTCATAAAATGTGGTTTTCCCCATTATATGAACATGTATGTTTGAAATCATTATTCTTCTTAGTGCATTAGCAAAAGAAATCTTTATTTTATCATTATTTTTTAATGAAAATGATATACGATTATTTTTTTCATCATTATTTAAATTTGTAATAAAGCTCATTTTATATATATTATTTAATATTTTATTATTTTATATTTATTATTTTATATTTAATATTGAAAAATCAATTTATAATAAAAAAATAAATCATTTTTATATTTTTTATGATAAAATTTATTATAAAATTTATTATAAAATTACTATTAATTTACTTAAAAATTATAAATGCGTATTATTTTTTTAGTAAATTTATTATATTAAATAAATATAATGAGTGACGATTACCTTCTTTTTTATAGTAATAAGTGTTTGCATTCAAAGGATTTTTTAACTATATTAAGCAAAGATGTAAAACTTAATCAAAAATTTACTAAAATTAATATTGATAATAAAAGTATTAAATTACCACCTTATGTAAAAGCAGTTCCATCAGCAATTATTACAGTAAATAAACAACCCCAATTATTAGTAGGAACCGCAATATTTAAATGGTATGCCGAAACACATAAGAAATCACCTGAACAACAACAACAACAAAACGGAATTTTAGACTGGGATCCTATGGCCATGACTGGATATTCTGACTCATTTTCATACATTGATAATGGCGGCGACCCTCAAAAGAAAAGTTTTGCATTTTTAGGAGGAAATGACGGATCTATATACACACCTGATGAAAAGAGTTTTGGAGGAAATGATGATAAAAAATCAGGTGGTGCTAAAACAGAATTAGATCTTAATTATGAAAAATTAATGAATAATCGTAATCATGAAGTACCTAACGCACCTACAAGACTTTAATATTAATTTTATATTTAAAATATTTTGATTTAAAATAATGTTTATAATAACATTATAATTAAGATGAGTACAACAAAACAACTGCTATTATCACAACTCGATAACTTTTTTACGGATTTGTGTAATACATTTCCAACAAATATTGAGCTAAGTATTTTTAAAGAAAAATATTTTTTACTAAAAAAGGCAAATTCAGCAATTATTGTTGAATATTTTATTATGTATATTTATCCTTTTAAAAAAAATATTTTTAATAAAGAAGAGTCTTTTTTTCTTGAAGGTGGAGGACAAGAAGATATTAAAGGTGAAACTGGACTTAAATTTAGAGATAATATTAAAAAATTATGGGTTGCTGAAATGAGTGATGAAAATAAGGAAGTTGTATGGAAATATTTTAAAATTTTTATTTTATTGTGTGAAAAGTACATTAATGAAAATAAATAATTAATATTTATTTAATGATAAACATGAAAATAAATAATTAATATTTATTTAATGATAAACATGAAAATAAATAATAAATAAATAATCTTTTTTTAATTAAACTATTATTATTTCAATAAATAATAATATTTATCTACAATAATATTATGTTTATATATAAAAAACTAATATATGATTTTTATGATGAAAATAAATCATTATTTATTGGATATTTTATAGTAATAATTATATTATATTTTCTTGAATCAATTGCTGTTTCACGATTAAATGCAAAATTAATATCATCAATTGATATTAAAAATATTTTTAAATCAATGAAAAATACAGAATCATTTAGTTATATTATTTATTTAATTATACTATATTTCATAATTTTATTTATTTATTGGATTATGAGAAAAATAGAAACTAAATTATATCCATCATTTACATCATATATACGAAAAAATATTTTTAAAAACACAATTCTTAAATTTAGTAATACAGTAGAAGAAATAAAAATTGGTAAATATGTAAGTAGATTATCTGAATTAACAAAAGAAACAATTAAATTTGTGAGCACAATAATTACAGATGGTATAACAAAAGTACTTGTTGTATTATTTATTATATTTTATATATTTTATTTAAACAATAATATTGGATACATATTTTTAGCATATTTATTTTTAATTGTTTTATTGCTTTGTTATTTTGGTAAAAATATTATGAAAGAAGCAACTAAGAAATGTGAAATATTTTTAGATATGAATGAATATTTATCAGACAGTTTATCAAATTTAACAAATGTATATCTTAATAATCAAAGTAAAAATGAAATAAATGAGCATGATAGATTATCAGAAGAATATAAAATATTTTGTGCTAAATCATATGAATATAGTAATAATATGTCAAATTTATATAATTTATTATCATTAATTGTATTTATTATTGTTATTATATATGTTTATAAATTATTTATTACTAAAAAAATAGATAAATTAACAATTATTACGATATTTATATTATTAGGTATATTTATTTCAACAAGTATTAAATTAAGTTTTTCTTTTGCGGAAATATTTCATAGAGTGGGTTTTATTAATGCTTCAAACAGTTTTGTAGAATTTATTTATGATAATAATAGTAATAATAATAATATTAAACATAAAATTATTAATGGAAATGTAGTATTTAAAAATATTTCTTTTTCATACAAAAATAATATATCTATTTTTAAAAATACAAGTCTTAATATTGAAGGTAATAAAATAACAGTGTTAATGGGACAATCTGGTTCAGGTAAATCTACTTTATCAAAATTATTATTAAAATTACATAGTCCCACAAATGGTAATATATATGTTGATAATATTAATATCAATGATTATGATATTGATTATTTACGAGAAAAAATAGTATATGTTAATCAAAGAACAAATTTGTTTGATAAAACAATTATGGAAAATATTAAATATGGAAATAATATAAGCGATGATGAAGTTATAAATTATTTGAAGATATATAATTTATATTCTATTTTTGAGAAAATGGACCATGGAATATATGCTAAATGTGGTACAAATGGTAGTAATTTATCATTAGGTATGCAAAAAATTGTAATACTTCTTAGAGGTATATTTAAAAGTAATTATAAAATTATTATATTTGATGAACCTTTAGCAGGATTAGACCAAAATAGTCGTGGAAAAGTAATTAAATTAATACAAGATTTAAGTAAAAATAAGAATATAACAATTATTATTATTACACATGACAAAGAAATAACAAATATAGCACATAAAATAATAAATATGAATCAAATTAAAAATATATAATTACTTCTGGTATTTAGGACAATAATATATTTTTCTTTGAACACTTCCTTCATATAAATTTTCAACTATGACCGGATTATCATAAATATCTTTTTTACACATATATACAAAAAAATTGCGATTAAAATCTCGAGGAAAAATGTCTTTTTTTTGTATAATCTTATTCTTAAACCCTTTATTTAAATCATATTCTCCCCAAGTTAATTTTTTCGAATTATTATAAATTATTTCAAGTTCTTTATTAGATAAGTCTTTAACTTTACGAAATGGTGAAATACGACTTAACCATAATATGTCTGAACGTAAATAATTACCAATTCCCGATATTACTTTTTGATTTACTATTACATTACCTATGTATTTATTTAAATTAGTTTTTTTAGTAATTTGTTTAATAAATATATCAAGCGTTGTGCTGTCATCCATTATATCTGGTCCAATTGTATTCAATTTTTTTTCCAAATCTTTTTTGCTATCGATTACTTTCAATGTTCCAAATGATAAACTATCATAATAATAAACTATTTTTTTTGAACCTCTTAATTTAAATTCAACATTTAAATTATTTTTTGATACTTTATGATATTTTTCATAATTTTCTTTAGAAATATAATCTAATAATTTTGGAAATTTATAGACATTATTTAATTTATATGTCCATCCACCTCTTAATCCAAGAGTACTAAAAATATAAAAATCTTTTTCTAAAATAAAATACATAAATTTTCCTTTAGTTTTTATGTCTAATACTTTCAATGGAAGATTATTTCTAATTTTATAGTACAATTCAAATGGTTTATGTGTTTTATAACGACCTTTTAATATATTTATTGATGTAATATATTTATTTTTCATAACTTTTTTTAAAAAATCTTTTGTTTTACGCACTTCAACTATTTCAGGCATGTTCTTTTTATAAAAAAGAACTACAAAAAAGTTTTAGTAATTTTTTAGAAAAAAAGAACAGCAAAAAAAGTTTTAATTATTTAGAAAAAGAACTAATAAGTATAAAATCTATTTAAAATATATTTTAGATAAGTAATATATAAAAATGTCAAGTGAATTAGAAACAGATAATAAGAAAAATGATGAAGTCAATACTGAACAAAAGGATTTCAATACAATTACAATGGAAGTAAGCACCAAATATATTGTATTTCTTCAAGAATTATTTGAAAAATACAAGTATCACCCTGAACTTGCAGGGCAATTAGAATCAGACATTAAAGCATTAAAGAAAAATATGGAAAATGAACATTATTTACTTTACTTTTTAACTACTAATTATTTATTTTGTTTAGAACCAATTGCTGACCATAATATTGATTATTTTATGTATCAAAAAGATAAAACAGTAAAGAAAAGTGGTAAAGTTGTTAAAAATAAAATTACTAAAGTAATTGGAAAGATTACTTTAAAGAAAATTTTAAAAGAATCTGATATTGCATTTCAAAATAAGATTTTTAGTACCATTTATGAAATCTTTATGAATATGACTGTTAAAAATGAAAATGATACTCTTGTGTTTAATGATGAATATATTCAATTTATTAAAGATAATCTTAGTGAAGACAGAAATTACAGTAAAATGTTAATGGTAATGGACAACTTAGATACAATTCTTAGTAGTGATAATGTTGTTGATGAAACTGATGTTATTCAAGAAGCTAAGAATGAAGCATCTGAGAAAAAGAAAGATAAGAAAAAGAAATCTAAGAGTAGTTCATCATCAAATCCTTTAAGTGCTCTTACCGGAGCTTTAGGTGGTGATTTTATGAATGGTCTTGAATCAACTAAGATTGCTAAACTTGCTAAAAATATTAGTGAAAAGATTAATACTGAAGATTTTCCTTTATTAAGTGATCCTTCAAAGTTATTAAGTTCTTTAACTGGGGGAGGAGAAGAAGGAAATAATAATATTCAAAATTTATTGAAGTTTGTTGTTGGTGAAGTTGAAAATGAATTTAAAACAAATAATGTTAATGAAAATGAATTATTAGGAGAAGCTCAAAATATTATGTCTCAATTTCAAGGAATGTCTGGATTTGATCCAATGTCATTACTTAAAAATCTTTCAGGTGCTGTTGGAACAGGAGAAGGAGGAATTCCTGATATGAAACAATTTGAATCTATTTTTTCGAACATTCAAAAAAATAAATAAAATCTCAAAATAACTTAAAACTCATAATACACCTATTTTTTTTCAAAAAATATGAAAATATAAGTAAAAATATATATTTTTATATATATTATAAATATAATATGGATGATACATCAAAAAATTCTGATTATATATATAAATCAATAGATAAAGGAAACATTGATGTTACTTATAAATCAAGTTTATATAATGATATTAAAGAAGATATATTAGGCGACCCTTTTTGGTTAGATGATTATAAAGTATTATTTACAAAAAATAATTTAGACAAATTTTTTCCAACTAAGCAAATGACGGTTATTGAAAAATTAAACGCAATATTTCGTTTATCAATTTATTTAAGCATTGCTTTGTATTTGGTAACAAGTAATTATCATTATTTTTATATATTTATAATAACAGGTGCTTTTACAGTATATATATTTAAAACACAAAAAGATAACATGGATTTGTATTTTAACTTAAATGATGAAAGTTTTCAAAATATTGTAAATAAAAATATTATTGATGAAAATAAAGAAACAATTAAACCAACAGTTACAAATCCTTTTATGAATATAAATTTAATAACTGATGATAAAACACAAGAAAAAGCTCCTCCATCATGGAATAATGAAAAATTACAAAAAAATATTGAAGACAAATTTGGATATAATTTGTATAGAGATGTAGGAGATTTATATGGTAAGTCAAATAGTCAACGTGAATATTACACAATGCCAAGTACAACAATTCCTAATAATCAAACTTCATTTGCAAAATGGTTATATAATACTGGTCCCACTTGTAAAGAAAAATCTATTTATTGTACTCCTGAAATGGATGCTGTTCCATATATTGATAATACAAATGCTTATACTTTTACTGATAGAATGTTATAAACGTAAAGAAATTTTATTTTTAAATATTATTAAAGAATTTTTTGTTTTTTTAATATTTTTTGTAATAAGAACTTTGCTAATATTTTTTATCTTTTATTATAATAGAATGAATCAAAAATTTAGTATTAATAATCAAACTCATTTAAAGTATGATAATTGTTTAAATAGTGCTGTCAATATGAGTAATGATAAAATATTTCAACATAGCTTTTTACCAATGGCTATGGCTGATGCTAAAAATAATAGACAAAAATATTTGCAATCATCCGAAATTAATGGAATGTTACAAGAAAATAATTATGATGGTTCTGGTGCATATGTTAACGATTCTACCAAAATTAGATTTGGTGAAATGACTGCTCAGGAAGGTAAGAAAGAATTACCTACTCGTTTATTCATTGGATCTCCTTACATGAGTGCAGGACAATCAGAAATGAAAAATACTGATTTATCATCAAGATTGAAATATTCCGAAGATACTCGTGTTAAGAAATCTGCTAGTAATTTGTCAGGTGTTTCAATTGATAATTTTATTCCTCTTGTTCCTAATATTGCTGAAAATATTCAAAATACTGACCATATTATTCCTGAATATTGGATAAGAGGTGGTATGGATTCTAGATCTGTTCATAGAAATATTAATTATTTACGTTCTTGTGGGAAACAACAACAATCTTAAATATTTATAATGTAAATATTAGACTATAATAATTTTTAATTAAATAATTTTTAATTAAAAATACCATTTACTATTGCTAAGGAAAATATTTAAAAATAATTTATTAAATAAAATATAAGTTAATGAGCATACAAAAAAATTTTGAAGAAAAAGGGTGTTTATTTTTAAAATCCGTTTTTGATAAAGATACAATTGAATTATTTAATAAAGAAATAAGAGATTATATGAGTGCAAATGAAATTTATACACATATTAAAAAAAGACAAGATATACAAGAAGAAACATTTTTTGTTAATAATAGCTATACTTCTTTGAATAGCTTTCAAAAAATGCAGTACTATTATTTACCTGTTATTGATAATAGAGGATGTCATAATAGACAACATGATGTTGGTATGATTGATATTTATAATATTCAAAAATTACTTCCAAATATTGAGAAATATTTTTCAATTGAGTTAATGACAAATTTATTAAAAAAAATAACACAAAAAAGCTGGAAATTATCTAGAACAAATTTACATATATGTAGTAATGTTAATAATCCTATACCTTTTCATAGCGATAATTATGAAAATACTATTAAAATAACTGTATATTTGTCTGAAATTAAGTCAAATAATGATGGACCCCCTGTTTTTATTGAAGGAACACATATTAATAGTAATAATATTAAAAATGATAATATTAAGATATTTTGCGGTGGAAAAGGTGATGCATTAATTTCTTATCAAAGTGGATTACATAAAAAAATGCCCCAAAACAACCAATCATGTGGGTATTTAGTATTTAATTTTATTCCATTATAAAAAAATGATGCAATAAATAACTATAATTTTTATTTGTATCTCTAAGTACAAGTATAATTTAAGCAATACTATAAGTAGTATTATTGAGCTAAATAACAAAAACACACACTCAAGTATAACGTACTTAACATTGAAAATGGGAGCAAAAGTTTCTATGTGTAGAAGCGATCCTTCGAATAATTGTTTAAATAAATCTTCTAAAGATAACTCGAAAAGAGACGAAAAACCAATCAATAATGGTAATGTAAAGGAAAAAGAAATAAAATTGACTGTGATAAATGGAGATGTTATTAAAACAGAATTTACCTATTCAAATAACTACGAAATAACTTTTAGAAAAGATGGGTATGTAGTGCGTATTTATTCTTTGAATAAAATAAGCTACACAGACATTTTGAAAGCGCACCGTTTTTTTAAATCTCTAGTTGTATCGCCTGAATTATTTGATTATTTGTATAAACCACCAATGAGTTTACGTGAATCAAATATGGAATTTGATGAAGAAGTTGAACAAGAATTTTTTAAAATTGAAAATGGTAAAATTTGTGAAAAATACGAGTCTTGTGAAGCTAAAAAGTTTTACCTTATTTTGAAAAAAGAAATACCGAGTGAACCTTCTAATGAAAACGTCCTTGTACTCAATGATTTAAAAAGTTCTAATGGTATTAAAAATAATCAACTCCATTCTCAAATACTGAAAAATCTTATTGAATACCATAAAATCAAACAACAAACACTAAAAAACACTCTATAGAATGTAAGAAATTAGAACAATAACTTAACGAAAGTATATTGTATACTAACTAATACATAATTATAAAATCTTAAGAATAAATTAAAATTTACGTCAATATAAACAAATCTCAAAACAAAAATGTAAGGATTTCAAAAAACTTGATGAATAATGTCTAAATATAGAGAACAAAATCTTTAAATACTTCGATGTTAAATCATTTTCATTTATAATTTTATATAATTCTAGATTAAACAAATAATAATATTTGTTTAAATCTTTCTACAATAAAATCTTATTAAAAAGAACTTTTATTATAATCGCACTTAGAATTGGCTCCAGGCATAGGCATTTGAACTTTAGGATAATATTGAATTTGACAAGAAGGTTGATGGGCTAATTTAACAGGATTTTGAGAAGGAGTATATTTCTTTGAAGGACAATCACTTAACATTCGAGTTTGGCCTCTAAGATCACTTTCTAAATCAACAAGATTTCCACTGTATAAAGAAACACCATTTCCACCAACAGTTCCAAATTCAATTCTACATTTGGCAGAATTTTCGTATTTACCGGAATATAAAGCATAATCCATAGGTCCTTGAGAAACATTCATTTTAGCTTTATATGCGCAAGAATCATATGATAAACGATTTGAGCTCATTATTAATAATATATAATAATATTTTTTTTTAATAATTTTCTTTAATATTATATTAAAAAAAATGATAGATAAATGTTTTAGTATTTAAGTTTTATATTATTAGACATAATTAATTATATTTTAATAAATACATTTAATAGAATAACAAAAACAAGAACAAAAAAAGCTTCTGTATAATGAGTTCTAATAACACCACTAGCAAGCGTCAAACTTATGTTGTTGGTTCTTATCATATTTATTGTTATGATTGTAATAAAAGTTATGATGCATTAAAAGAGAAAATAGAAGCTTCTGGGTGCACATGCGAAAATGGTTTTAATTTTGGTTTTATATGCTCCGGTGTTAAGAAATCGATAAAAGTCGTACCTATAGAAAGTAATATCAAGACAAGCATCTAAATTTATTCCTTAAATAATAATAAATTTTAAGAAATAATATTATAATTTCAATTTATTTTTTAAATGTAATTTAATTATAAAATATTTTAATATATACAAAATTCAATGAGAAATGTTTTCGACTAAAAAAGTTCAACCTAAAAGTTATGTAAAGACTTTTGGATGGATGTGCATACTTTGTACTTTTGAAAATACTAAAGATGCTTCTAACAACAATATGTTTATGGAAAATAAATAATAACATTAAATATTTTCAAGCTCTTACTATAAAAAATGATGCAAAAATATTTTAGTATTTTTAAATTATTTTATTTATAAAAATACATATTAGAAATATTTTTTAGAAATAAATCTTGAATAGGAAATGTCGGGTAATATAGAATTGATTACACTACGTTTTACATCAGGTAAGCTAAGTAAAATTAATAGTTTTATCAAAAGTAATAAAAAAGACGGTAGGTGTCTTAAATTTGATATTGTTTCTTGCTATTATGAAGACAGAAAAAATTTAGATCTTTTTAAAAATCTTCTTGAAACTAATTTTTTTGACGATTCTATTTACGAAAATATTACATGTTCCGGGACTGAAGAGTCTTTAACAAAAAAATAAAAAATCTGTTAATCTTATATAACAAAAGATAATGAATTTTTAAAATTATTTCTTATAATTTTAAAGAAATAATATTATAAATTCAATTTATTTTTTTAAAATGTAATTTAATTATAAAATATTTTAATATATTCAAAAAATATCTTTTCTATAAATATAATGAGCTTTAATAGATTAAAATATGATAGATGTAATATTACTAAATATAATCAAGAATCAACTGGTCCCGGAAATTATATGACTGGAACCCCTATTATGTGCAATACTTGTTTTAATGATAATCCTAGAATTATAAATCAAAAAGAAGGTGTTTCTATAAATGGACAAGTTGATTGGAGATTTTATTCTGGACCTGTTGATGTTGAATCTGATTTATTCAATATTAATAGAAGAGATTCTAGATGTCCTACTGAAAAATATATGCCAAATTGCAAACCTAATTCTTGTACTGATGGAACTCCTTGTGGTCAAGGAGTTGTTGAAGCTTGTAGTATTCAAGATAACTCTATGAAAAATACTTGGAATAGACCCGGTGATAATGTTTTAGTAAATCCTAAAACTTGCCATTTTCCTGTTGATGACACAAGATTAAATAATCCTGCATCTAATTTAAGAGGAACTGGATGGAATAGATTTGAAGCATTATGCAGAAATCCTCAAGAAAATGTTACTTTTCCTGGTGCTTATTTAATCCCAACACGTCTTGTTGTTAAAGATAATCACAGACCTGTTGTTAAGAAACCTCAAGTAAATGATATGAATCCTAACGAAAAACAACCTCCATGTGAAACAATTTCTGGTTCTGTTTGTGCTAATCCTACTAGACCTCTTTACCAATATGATGTCTGTGGGTAAGCTTTAGAATATTTTTGTAGTTCTTTTTTAAAAAGAACAAATCTACGGCAAAAATCTTGATTTAGAAGAAGTTTTTAAATTATTATTATTCTTATTTTATAATAAGAATAATATCTAAGTAAACTATATAATGGCATTCTCTATAGATAAAAAAATTAGTGCAACAATACAATCTGTTATTATTTTTTTAATAATATCTGCCCCTTTTACTTACAAGATAACAAATAGTATCTTAGGAAATATTATAGGAAAACTTGCTGATTCTTCTGGATGCCCTACAACTCTTGGATTAATCGTTCATGCTATTGTTTTTGGCTTAATTGTTTATAGTCTTATGGTGTTAAATACTGCTTAAAATAAGAATATATTTACTAAATAATATGTTTATATTTTCCTCATCATTATATTAATCTTTTTAAAAAATTCATTATAAATAATAACATAATAGTATTTTTATTTATATTATTAAAAATATAATAATCTATTATATTATGTGCTGGAATGAAAATGTTTCATTAAATACATTTTTATTTACTAGTTTTGTTTTAATTTTTATTTTTTACAATAATAATTATACACAATATAAAATAAAAGAGTTTGAAGATTGGAAAGTTTATTTATTTTTTTTTTCATTTACTTCTATGCAGTTAGTTGAATACTTTTTATGGAAAAGTATAAAACAAAATAATAAATATAATAATAAACTATTCTCAATAATTGGTTGGTTACTTATTAGATTTATTCAACCGTGTTGTTTAATTTTATTAATACCTGATAAATATTTATCAATAAAATATTTAACTTTTGTTATATATTTTATTTTGGCTATTCTTTTTTCTGTGTATAAATATTTATATAATCCGGTTGATTTTACGACAACTATTGGTAAAAATGGTCATTTATTGTGGAAATGGATTAAATCAAATAATATTTTTGAAAGTATTATTAATTATTTTTATATGCTATTATTTATTATTTTATTTATAAAAATGCCAATAATAGCTTTAATTATATTAGCTTTTTATATTTATTGTTACATTTATTACTATAATAATATGACATATGGATCAATGTGGTGTTGGATGTCAAATTCAGTATTATTATATTTTTTAATTAAAATATTATTTATTATTCCATATAAGGAATATAAAATGTTATGTTAAAATAAAAAAATCTAATTTATTTTCTAAAAAATAACTTTTCTAATTCTTTTTCTTAAAAAAATAACTTTTCTAATTCTTTTTGTAGTTCTTTTTTCTAAAAAGAACATTTTGATTTAAAAAAGAAATATATTAATTATATTATAAAAAAATGACTACAAATAATAATAAAACTCAAGTTTTTCAAAATTACGAAACAAATATTCCATTAAGGGAATTTAAAACTTTTGATGAAGAAGGATTCAATATAAATGATAATATTCTTAACGGAATATTTTCATATGGTTACGAAAATCCTACTCCTATTCAAAGATTAGCAATTAAACCAATTATGGATGGTCAAGACATTATTGCTCAATCTCATTCTGGTTCGGGTAAAACAGCTACTTTTATTACTGGAATTTTGCACAGAATTAATCAAAATGAAAAAACAAATCAATGTATTATTGTTTCAAATACTCGAGAATTAGCTGATCAAACTTTTAAAGTTTTTAAAGAATTATCAAGATTTACAAAAATTACTGGAAGTTTATGTGTTGGTGGTGATATTCAAAATAGATATGTTGATAATAGATTTAATGAACACGTTATTATTGGTACTCCTGGTAGATTATGTGATTTATTAAATAGAAATATTATTAATGGTAAAACTATTAAAGTAATTGTAATTGATGAAGCAGATGATGTTTTATCATCAAGTTTTAAGAAGCAAGTTAAGAGAATTTTTCAAAATTGTAATGAGGAATCACAAGTTGTATTATTAAGTGCAACAATTCCTGAAGAAATGGTATCTATTTTTCCAAATATTATGAAACCTGATTATGTTTCTATTTATGTAAGAGATGATGAAATTAGTTTAGAAGGTATTAAGCAATATTATGTTGGTAATATGACTGAAAATGATAAGTTTCCTACACTTTTAGAAATTTATAAAGTATTTTCTATTTGCCAAGCAATCGTTTATTGTAATAAGAAGCAAAAAGCTGATGAATTGAAATATTATCTTACTGAAAATAATTATTCCGCTCTTGTATTGCATGGAGACATGAGTACTGAAGAAAGAAAGGATGTAATGAATGATTTCCGCAATGGTAAATACAGAATTTTAATCACAACTGATGTTTTGGCACGTGGTATTGATATTCAACAAGTATCATTGGTTATTAATTATGATATGCCTAAATGTCCTGAAACATTTATTCATAGATCTGGACGTGGAGGACGTCAAGGAAGAAAAGGATTAACAATTAATTTTGTTACAAAGCGCGACAGACAAATTTTTTATTTAATTGAGAAAACATATTCTATTAAGATTGAACATTTACCTGAAAGCATTGATGCCATTGCAGACTTCTAAGTGTTCTTTTTTAGAAAAAAAGAACAGCAAAAAAGGATGAAAAAAAAGAATTGCAAAAAAGGATGAAAAAAAGAACTACAAAAAAGGTTTAGAAAAAAAGAACAGCAAAAAAGTTTTTTTTCAATTATTTTTTGTAATATTTTTTTAAACTATTTTTTTGGAATTATTTTTTTAAACTATTTTTTTGGAATTATTTTTTTAAACTATTTTTTTGGAATTATTTTTTTAAACTATTTTTTTGGAATTATTTTTT
>JACCDY011436560.1_pt1 | contig 14889 bp, 35 predicted proteins | sample 7446391 | NCBI WGS metagenome assembly JACCDY01 (sample SAMN15323451, study PRJNA562643) | freshwater metagenome | isolation source: river surface water | place: USA:Blue River Watershed | collected 2017-08-18 | reverse complement strand
GTCACCGTTACCGTCACCGTTACCGTCACCGTTACCGTCACCGTTACCGTCACCGTTACCGTCACCAACTGGTTTTATAGTCCCCATTGCTCACCTACTGTAACGCAAAAGATTTCAGATCCTTCTGGGATTTCTACGTCGTTTGAAAGTGGCTTTAGTGTCACTTTGTCGCTTTTCGGATTTGCGATCATTCCATCAAATCCAATTGATTCCCATCGAAAAACATGCACGGCACGCGACAAGTAGATTCGTCCGTTCTCGCGCCGCACATCACCCGCGAAAATCCAACCGCGATCAACCACGATCACGGCTCGACTCCCACTAGTTTTGTTTTTTGGGACAAACACTTGCCCGTCTATTATCACTTCGGTCATCTTCAGGCCTTTCGCTAAATAAAAAAATAGTCACACTTCTCAAGCGCAATACATCGCTTTTTACATATTTCCCACACGCCGCCGATTCCGGGCTACTATCTGTATTGAGCAGACCAGTAGATTCTTTTAGTTACTGGGCCGATTGCGAACGCTCGTGCTACCAAACGGTAGCGGGTCGTGCTGCAATGGTTCGGGCGGCTGGTGCTTTGGCTGCAACCTACGCCAGCAAACCGACACCCCGGAGCGATGCCGAGAAAGTGTCCTACCTTTTCGCGAGATGCTTGCAAGTTGGCTTCACGCTGAGCAAACTCAAATGCTTGCCTGTCTGTATCAACCACCTGTGCATGGCAAGCAATCGTCAATGCTAGCCATAAAGCAAATGTTGCTACTACTGTCTTCATTCCTCTACTCCTTCATCAAAGAAACTTCTTCGCTCCATCCGAGCCTTTTCCATCCAGTCGGGACCAATCACTTGTTCCGTCAGATACATGATTCGCTCCAAGCAACCAAAGAGCAACCACGGCATATTATGTTTCGCTGCTAATTCTGCCGATCCTGGTAAGCTGTTAATGAATCTTACTAGCCTACGCTTATTCTTCTCCGCATCCGGCAGTGTCATCTCCCACTCCATGTGCTCAATCATCTTGGCTACATGCAAGTCAATGTCCTTCTCTGCCTGCTCGTCGGGATAACCGTCTTCCCAGATAGAATACTGATCTTCACTCATCTTCCTTGCTCTTTCTTGAAACAATGATCTCTTTAGTTACGTGCGATATTGCCACTTTCTCTGTGTCCCGATCTACGCTTGCAATCCTGTAAACCTCATCCCATGCTTTCTCACGCTCCAGTGCTAAACTGCGGAGCATTGCAGCCAACACTCTACCAATATTCTCTGGCTCCTCGGAACTCAGAATAGCATTGATTCGGGAATACTGATCGTCATCCAACTTCAGCGTTCGCAGTACTTCACTCATTACATTCCTCCTTTATTTTGCAAGAACCAGCTATAGCCAAATTTCAGTAGGTGATAATGCACTTCGGCAAGGCTATGTAAGCCGGTGTTGATCCAGTCGGTTCCGTCTTTCTTAATCCACACAGCCGCTGGTCCGTTGGTGTGAACACTACCTGGAATATCGTCTGGATGGTTCAGGTTTGTCCTCACCACGAGAACATCATCCTCACTCCAAAGACCAGACAGGTCAGTAATGTCTCTGCCAGTTTGGTCGTATCTCCGAATGAAGCTCATCACACCACCTTCTTTTTATATATTCTTGCCGTGTCTTTCGTGTTCTCCACGTTGACCAAACGCGAGAGGAAAATAACTAAATTGTCCCTCTCCATTGTCTTCAATTGTCCCCATCACACTGTCACTCCAATAAACTTCTAACTTGCCTTCCAAAAAAAGATCGTTATATCCAGTGCCTTTTGACCACTGATTAAGAAACGCAAGTAATTCACCAACGGCCTTACATTCTTCTGCGCTGTGCTGAAAGCGCACGTTGCTTACGGCATCTGTAAATCGCTCTTCCCATTCATCATGCAATTTCTTTACACAATCCAAACACCAACCAGAATCCGAATGGTCGCAATTCATTAAATGAGGCATTGTCATAATCACACCACCTTCTTTCCTAAAAAATCTTCAGCTAGTTCGATGCTTTTCTTTCTTCATATAACCTGCCTAAGACTTGCGGCTAGTTCGATAATCGTTTGGGGAGTTCCTGGTTGGCGAATAACCTGCGAGTGCATTCCAATCGCTGCCGCCCCTTCAATATCGCCAAACGTCGGGTTAGCTGTCACCATCAGGGTTTCGCATGGCGTGTACCCCAGGTCTTTTTCGATAGTTCGATATGCGTCATAGTGCGGTTTGTAAACGCGATGCCTGCCAGCTAGGTCAATAACATAATCAAAATCGAAGCTGTTTTTTTCACTCAGTTCGTCAATTAAATTTGCATCTCCGTTGCTAAGCGCCACACAAAAAAAACCCATTGCTTGAAGGGTCTTAATTCCGTCCATTGCATCTGGATGTGATTTCAACTCCCACCAGGACTGCGGAAACTGAAATGGAGTGAAGTTGTTTTTTCGAACGTGGTCAACGTATGCCTTAATCTCATCACGACTTACTCCGCTCATATCAAACACCGTCCCAAAACAATCGAATGCAATACATTTAATTTTCATCACACCACCTTTCCGCATGGCTTACCGTCAAGCCATTCGCACTCGTTGAGCAGTTCATCATTGCGAATAGAGTTAACGTAAAAATGACCATCGATTAAACAGAAAAAACAAGCAAGTCGTTCATAATTTGTTTGCCAAGACTCTTTCGTTTTTCTCCTAAACCACCTGCCACGCAACTCGTCGCGGTCGTCCCAAGTGTAGGGAACGTATTGCGGGGCAATCCTGCGGCGATAATTCACGTTTGCGGTTTGTTTACCTTCGTATGAGCGATGGTTATTTGCCATAAGCCATTCACTGGCCCCAACAAAAAAATACTCATCACCTGCTTCCACATCTTCGCAAGGGTCTAGCAACCGCCAACCTTCGCCTGGGTCGGGCTTGTCGCTCGTTGCTTCTGTTGCTGTTGTGTCGAGCCAATAAACCTTGTGCCAGTCTCTATCCCCACTGATACAAATCCCTAACGATCCATTGTCCTTATGACGTGCAATCACGCAATCATCTTCATCAAAGTGCCTTGCTTCCGGTTTTACAACCGCACCGTCACGCCAAAAGCCTGCAAATGAATTGTTCATCTTTCTCCCCTATCTAAAACATTCATCACTTCTCTTCTAACCTCCGCTCCACATAGCGAGCAACTGAACCTCCACCGCATCTCTCGAAGTTCATGAGTTACAAGCTGCGACAAGGCACCTAACAGAGATAGATGTGTGAACTACTGAGTATCTTTATTTGTTATCTCTAATGTGGTTATTGAGTGAGTCGGGGCGGTGACCCCGACGTTTCCTCACTGGAAACTGTTGTTAGGCTAGCGGCTGAGTGCCGGGTGTCTGTTTAAAGCGGGGCGACGAAGTGCCGCCCCTTCTCTTGTGGCAAAGGAGGGGAGGGCGTCAACCCTCCCCCGTTTCATTACTTACTAGCAGTCGACCCAGGCGCACTCTCCTGTGGCGTCGAACCAGGCTCTTTCTTCTTGTGCCTCTGCGTAGACTACAAGGCCTGCGTCTTTGTGTCTAGGGTCGTAGTCAACGTAGACTTGAATTGCTTCAAGTCCGTCTAGAAAAGCTAAAAACTCTGCGTCCGTTACGTTCCCTTCTGCGTCAAAGAGTGAGTCGTCTTCTGGACTAGCTTCTAGTTTTACGCCTGTTTTTAGTAGGTTGAAGCTTGCTTCGTACTTGTTTAGTTTGTCGGCTAGTGTCACGTTCTTCTCTCCGTTCGTGAAACTGGGGCGGTGCCCACCACCGCCCCTTCTCTTACTTGTCGCAAAGGCGGGGGAGGGCGTCAAGCGTCAACTTCTGCCCAGGCTTTCGCTATTTGCTCGTTTGTTGGTCCTTCCTTGCCGTAAACATCTAGGTCCCACACAACGAGTAGCTGCACATTGACGAGTGGGTGTCCTTCTTCTTCGGTATCGGGTACAGGGTACTCTTTGACTGTGTAGCCTCTTGGCTTGGGTAGGTCTTTTCGGTGGTTGTTTGTGTAGTGTGGAGTGCCTAAGAGGTCTAATACATCTTCAAAAGAGTACCCCGGCTCTAGACTCACCCAATCGAAATCGAATTGCGCCACATTTTTCTCCTTGTAGAAACTGGGAGGCGACTACCGCCCATTGGTTAAAACTGGGGCGGTGACCACCACCGCCCTTTCTCTTGTCACAAAGGCGGGGAGGGCGTCAACCCTCCCCCACCCCTCTCTGGCTTAGCTTACCTTTGATAGTCCCTTTCGGCTGTTGGCTCCGATTGAGCCTCGGACGATTTTGCGCTTGCTCTGAGCGCGTGTGACTGCTCGTTCCATCTTGTACTGGCGGAAGGCCTGGATGGCGTTGGCGTGGCGCTCGGCCTCAAGGTCGAACTCGTCCATTCCGGGTCGTTGTCCACGGCTAACACTAAAAAGCTTCTCAAGATTCATCACAATTCTCCGTTGTGGGTGGGAGATCGCCCCGCTGCTCCTGGCTGCGAGTCCTGCGTCTCCCTGCCTCCTCCTGTCGCAGAGCCGGGATCGATGTAAATCCCCCTCTATCTGGGGAGTGAAGTAGTCGATTTACTTCTGGTTACTCTTTGCGACAAGTAAGAGTCAGGGGCAACACGAAACCAAAGGAGAAGACAATGACGATCGCTGAGCTAATCGAAATCTTGCAAGAGTGCCAATCCGAACTGGGTGACAACGCTGAGGTGAGGTTGATGACGCAGTACAACTGGCCTTTCGAGAACAGCCTTCTGGGTGTGGCTCTGAGCACGGAGCTTGGAGAAGAAGGTGACGACGAAGAGAGCGACGAAGACCCGGTGCTTTACTTGGTAGAGGGCAGCCAGCTTGGGTACGGGACGAAGAGGGCGTGGGAAGTGGCTAGGCGGTAGGGCCGAAAGAGGGGCGGCAGGGTGTTCCTGCCGCCTTTTTGTTTTTGCTTAACTTATTGGCAATTTAGAATTGATCGGAGCAAGGAAAGGAAAAAAGATGGTACCAAGAAAAGATCGCCGGTCGCTGATAAATGATTACGGAGTGTTTACTGAAGAAGCCCAAGCGATAGGGTGTATTTTTTCTACATAGACTTAAAGAATTTATTACTGAAAATAATTTAGAATATCTAAGGCTTGACGAATTAGAACTATTGCTTGTTTCAGAAATACAACTTCTGCTAGCTACAAAGCGACTTGAGCAATCGCTCTCACAAAAGAGACACGAAAAGGAAATAAAATGAGCGATAGCGGCAGGAATGCCCTGCCGCTTTTTGGTTATTCCATGCTGTGTAGTATTTGTCCGTTATCTGCTCTTACTACTAAGTTAGATACGTCGATGCTGCCGCTAGTGGCTTTTTGATAGCTCTGTCCTAGGGCTTTTAGGGTGCTTAAGATATGTTTTTGATGTTTTCTCCTGACAGGTCAAGGTACTATACATCAATCATCGACGCTTTGTCCAAGAAAATTTTCCCATCGCCAACAAGACACTGATGATTTGCTGGCTGAAAGTGTCTTTTGAGCCGATTAAGCCTGATAATAGCATGGAACCATAGCTACCTTCCCATTCAGAATCTTCCCGCCACAGAATAGAAGGTTCAAACTCGGAATTTACGATATAAACATCAACAGGTTGCTCTTGATACTCAAAAGTGGCAACATAGCAATCAGCTTCACAAACTTCAAAATTGTTGTGAACGGGACCGGGAACAATGCCATAATAAATCCATAGTTCATCCGGGCTGAGCATGATTATCCCTCTCCGTTGTGAAAAACCGGGGCGGCGAGTGCCGCCCCTTTCTCTCTTTTGTTGCAAAGACGGGGAGGGCGTCAACCAATCCCCCGGTTTCCTGATTGGAAACTATGTTAAATCCTCTCTTCGTCCCTAAATTTGTCTTCTTGTTGTTCGAATTCTTCTGGGCTGATGTCTTCGTCCAAAATGACGATTCTGGTGACTTTTTTGCCTTTGATCCGTGCGATGAATGGGGTGTTTCCGTTGTCCTTGATTCCTTGTTCTTTCATTTTTTCGGCGCACAATTCGAGGATTGATTCGGCGATTCCTTGGATTGTTGCTTCGCGTTTTCCTTCATCTCCCATTGATTCGTCTTTCCAATACCATCCATGACTTTCCCAAGAATAATCGAACGGTTTTTCTTTTTTGCCGTATGTCCCCCAGATGCTTCCGCTTTCGATGTGTGATCTTGAAACCAAAAGATTCGTCATTTCTTCTCTCCGTTGTGAAAAATCGGGGCGGTGGTGGTCACCGCCCCTTCTTCCTCTTGTTGCAAAGCCGGGTAGGGCGTCAATCGTCCAATCGGCCATATTCGTCGAACAGCTTTGTTTCTTTATCTGTTGAGACCTTGATTTTGCCGCCAGAGCGAGATACGCGAGACACGTGAACGATCTCTGCACAAAAATGCACATCATCGACCGTGAATGAAAACGGATCCCAGCAGATTTCTTCACAGTCAAAGCCTGCCGCTTCTGCAGCGAAAATACCAGCGGCATCCCAGATCGACTCTGCTTCGATTGTCGAGGTTCCAGCATAAGATACAATCGTAAAAACCATTTTCTTTTCTCCGTTGTGAAAAATCGGGGCGGCGAATGCCGCCCCTTCTCTTTTCTGTTTCAAAGGCGGGTTGGTGGTCAAATTTGTTTCAAAGCTTTCTCGTATTCTGCTTCTTCGCATTCTGGGTCAAGAACGATGAGCTTTGTGACTTTTCTTCCTTCGATTCTTGCCATGAAGGGGAATTCTCCGTCATCTTCGATCCCTTGTTCCTGCATTTTGTCTTTGCACAGATCGAAAAGGAGTTCGACAAGGCTGCTCAGATTTGGTTTGTTGTTTGCGTTTTCTCCGTTGAACCAGCAGTCTCGACCTCCCCATCTGAAGTCGAATGGTCGGTTGCTTTTGCCGAAAACTCCTGTGACGTTGCCTCGTTCGTCATTGTTTCTGATCACCAGAAGATTTGTCATTTCTTTTCTCCGTTGTGAAAAATCGGGGCGGCGAGTGCCGCCCCCTTCTTTCTTTTATTGCAAAGCCGGGGAGGGCGTCAACCCTCCCCGGTTTCCTGACTGGAAACTCAGATATCTCTTGATTCAACGATATCGCTTAAGCGTCCGTAGCTGATCGTTCGTTTGCCTGTTGGCTCTTCGATTTGCTTTGTGTCGATGGCATGCCCGCAGTCCTCTAAGTAGCTGATGCATGAGGCGCGCTCTTTGGTACCAATCGGGTCGTTGGTGTATTTCACTAAGAATACCCGATTAGGGCGGTTGTCTTCAAATCGAATTCGGACTTTTTCGAATACCTGATTCATCTTTATCTCTCCGTTGTAGTAAAACCGGGGCGGTGACCACCACCGCCCCGTATCTGTCTGTCGCAAGACCGATGAGGCCGTCAACCCCCTATTCGGGGCGTGGCTCTGTCGGCATGCTCCATGCGATATCATATTCCGCCTCTTCGGCCTCTGTCATCGTGCGGCTTTTGTTCACTTGCATGGCCGCGATCTCCGGTTGTCGGAGGACGGGGTGATTCTCCTGGTTCTGTCGTCCTGGTGGTACTCTCTCTATCGTGCCGTTGTTGTAGACGATCGTGACCGGGTTGTGGCCTTCGGTCCAGTAGACCTTTGTACCGTCATCCATGATCGTTGTCCCGCTGATCTCGTCGCTGTGTAGTAGTAGGATGCTCATTGTCGTATCTCCGTTTTCCGTTGCGGGGCCGCGCCTGTCGCGTCCCCTTCTCCCTCCTGTCGCAGAGGCGGGGTCGGTGTAAATCCCCATATCCAGGGAAAATCAAGAAAGGAAAGCCCCTCCCTCCAAACGGAGAAAAGGAGAGAGGGGCAACCAACGGAGAACAACTAAATAATCTTGCGACGCCGCAATTCTTTAAATGCGTAGTGTACCTCATCTCATCAGTAGGTTAGATTTTAACTTCTCTGGTGATGATTTCGTAATCGAACAACCACTGACCATCAGAGTACTTCTTATCTTCAAACTTTGTACCTACAGACCAGTGCATGGTGTTAGGTGCTTTAATACACATGATTTCTGTGAAGCTAATCTTCGTGTAAACCCATTCTCGATCTGATTCAAAAGTAAACTGGAAGATAGTACCGACAGGGGCATCTTTGACTCGCATTGTTATCTCCTTTGGATTTGTCTCAACCACACACACATCATAGCATACATTATCGTCTATACAAGATCAATACTTAAATTATTCAGGTAATTCCAAAATAATTTCTATGGCTTGTCTTTCTGTTGCCTCTGTCCATAGATCAGCGGTTCAGCGTCACCATTTCCGTCAGCTTCATACCCGCAACACGGGCAGTCTCCACCGGTTTCGCATCCGTTGAAGTATAAGCCGTTGTCCTCGGCTATGGCATTTGCTACATTGGCGCTGTTGGCCTCTACAATGAAATACTTAGATGGTTTTGTAAATCTTCCGCCGGAATTGTTTTGGTTGTAGGTGTAGAACATATGGTGTTGTGCTTGCTTTGTGAAAGAGGACGCCGGGGCGCAGACCCCGGCGTTTCCTCAAAGGAAACTATTATGTCGTCATTGGTTCGGTGCATTTTTCCAGTAGTGCGCGCGTGGCTTCTGTGTGCTGTTTGTGTTCTGGCTTCATGGCGCCATTGCAGTAGCAGGCTTCGTAAAGCTCTTCTGGCATGAAAATGTCTGCAGTGTCTTGGCAGGTCGAGTAGACTGTCATTTCTGCGTCTCTATTTACAAAGTTGACGCGCGCTCGCAGGACGATTGGGGAATCTTCGTGTAAGAAGAGAGCTTGGATCAGTGTTTCTCCTCCCCAAGGTGTTGTTTCGCAAACAAGCAATTGGTCTGGTCTGTTCATTGTCTTTCTCCGTTGTTGAAAACCGGGGCGGTGACCACCACCGCCCCTTCTTTCTATTGTCGCAAAGGCGGTTTGGTTGTCAGATAGAGCCAAGTCTCTGTGCCAGCCATTCTGGGTTGCAGACTTCGTACCCAGGGTGTCCTTGTTTGCAAACCGTCTGCCACTTCTCCCATTCTTCGTCGCTTGCGTCTTCCGCCAGGAAGTTTTCTGGGTATTTTTCCAGATTCCCACTATTGTCGACTACTGTGTTTTTGGTGGGTACTAGTTTGTGTCCGTTTTCCGTCTCGAATTGCAGATCGCAAAGGAAGAGTCCTGGTCGCACTTTGCGGATATTCTCTACTGCTATGCACTTGTACTGTGTTGTCATTTTCCGATTCTCCGTTTTCCGTTTCGGGGCCGCGACTGCCGCGTCCCCCGTCTCCCGTCTGTCGCAGAGCCGGGGTCGGAGTCAATCCCACTCTGTGTGGGGGATTGCTACCAGAGTGTTACGTATCGAGATTTGGAACCGGCTTCGACATAGCCATCAAAGTACCATTCTGAGGTAGGACCGCTCTTGTTGGATGTTGTTGGATCTTGGCAGTGTTTTTGTGCTTCTTCTAGGGTGTCGACATGTTTCACTAGTTCTGGTTTCTTTTGGGCGTCTGGGTGCCAGTATCTCATGATATCGTAACCTTGGAATCGCGGATCATTTGTCATGCCGCTCATTTGCTTTAGTTCTTTTAGCACTTTTGTTTCTCCGTAAAAGGTGGTTGGTCGATATTCTGTGTCAAGAGCCGCAAGGTTGTAAAATATATAAAAGAGGAGAATCAAATGGATTACAGAGCTAAATTAGATATCATTTTTGAGAATGTATCTCGTCGTAACTTCCTAAGAACAATGGGACAAGCAGCAGGAGCAGCTGCAAACGCTGGTAAACTGGGAACACTAGGTAAACTAGCCTCAACCGCCGCAGGTCCAAGCAACCTCGCTTTAACCGATGAGTTGGGTAGAGCTTACGGAATGGTCAAGAAATTTGGTATAGGTTGGTTAACATCCCATAACCCTTATGCTACTTCAGATTTTGTGCCTCAATTAGTCAACAAACTCCGAGAAGCTGGCGAATTCGACGAAAAAATGCAGATCGAATCAGTTATTAAATACTACTTTTCCATAGGATGGTTAGGACTCTATGACTCAGACCTATCCGACCATGAAAACATGGACAGCTTTGAAGAAATGCTAAGTGTAAAGAAAAGTAAAGCGGGTGATGGTCTCAAATCATTAGCTAAATTAGGTCTATCTAAAACATCAACACCAGAGGATGTCAGGAAAGCGTATACTGATTGCTTGTCAGAAATCAGTCAGATTTTAGAGCATGCGGGGATTGATGTTCCTAGATCGGCTTTGTCTTCTTTGGCTTCAGTCTACTTTCAAAAGTATTTATCTGCTTTCAAGCTTGTTTTCAACCCAGCTACTAAGCTTTATGAAAATGGTGTGCAGAAATTAAGAGCAGCTAAGCAGAAGAGTGAGAGACTTGAGGATTATGATGTGCCTAGTGATTATCAGTATGGTGAGCCTATGCATCAGCCTTTTGAGAGTAAGCTTAATAAGGTGTTAAGCTTATTATAGTAGAATGGAGAGGCTGGTTTTGAGCCGCTCTGGTTTCCTGACTGCAAACTCAGATATCTCTTGATTCAACGATATCGCTTAAGCGTCCACGTCCTTCCTTTTGTTGCAAAGGCGGGGAGGGCGTCAACCCTCCCCGGTTTCCTGACTGGAAACCTAGACCTTGGTGACGGTGCCGATCAGGCCCCATGCCCGGTTGTGCCACCAGACCTCTATGCCTCGTATCTCACCGTCGAACATGTCTGATCCTTCGGGCCATGCGGCTGCGTCATCCGGGTGCATCCATCTTGAGGCTAGCTCTCTAAACGCTAGCTCTACCGCTTGCTCAGCTGTTTCGGCTATCTTTGTTGCTTCGCCGTGGATCGGGTCGCTCAGGTGTGCTCTGTACATCTTTATCTCTCCGTTGTAGTAAAACCGGGGCGGCGACCACCACCGCCCCTTCTTTCTATTGTTGCAAAACCGGGGCGGGCATCAACCCTCCCCATCGGCGGTTGGCATCAGCGTTGCTACAGTCCACTCGATCTCTTCGGCAATCGTCATCCTTCTCGATTGGTCCGTATCGTAGCACTTTACTTCTTTTGTGTTAAGGATCGGATGATCGCTGTGAGCGTTGACTCTCTCTATCGTGCCGTTGTTGTAGACGATCGTTGCTTCGCTGTGTTTTTCGGTCCAGTTTACCTTTATGTAGACCTTGGTACCGTTGTCTAGGATCGTTGTACCGCTGTTCTCGTCGCTGTGTTGTAGATATGTGCTCATTTTTCAATTCTCCGTTCTTCGTTTCGATTGGGGCCGCGACTGTCGCTTCCCCTTCTCTCTTTTGTCGCAGAGGCGGGGCGGGCGTCAATCCCCCTCTTCGGAGGGGTGATATGAAAGAAGCCCCTCTCCCCAACGGAGAAAAGGAGAGAGGGGCAACCAACGGAGATACAAACCATCGTGGGCACAAAAAGACCTACCAATTGAGTCCCGATATTTCATCTTTAAGCAGATCAAATACCGGTATCATTATTTTGCCATTGATGGCTATGAATAAGTGATCGTCCGCTGTGATCCATCTAACATCGAGTGCTCTATGTACAGGATCGATAATATTTCCTTCGCCATCGTATTCTGAGTCTTCTGGGTCTGCATAGGCAAATTTGTAACCATTATATGTGGCATTAAAAAATTCTATTAGATCTTCAATTATTTTTGGGCGTGTGTTTGTTAGCCCTTCTTCCGATGGATTTGATCCAAACCACTTGACATTATGCATTTCGTCTAGTCTCCAGTGTCCCATTTTCCGATTCTCCGTTTTCCGTTTCGGGTCTGCGACTGTCGCTTCCCCTTCTCTCTTTTGTCGCAAAGGCGGGGTCGGTGTAAATCCCCATATCCAGGGAGTATTAATAAAGGCCGTCAACCCCCTATTCGGGGCGTGGCTCTGTCGGCATGCTCCATGCTCATAGTGACCGCAAGAAGGCGATTGCGTCTTCCTCGCTTTCTGCGACAATTGGCCAACCTTGGTCCTTGGTTGGATGCTTGGCTAGAAAGCATTCTGCTTTGCCTTTCTCAAAGGCGAGCCGTGCCATCTCGAAGCCAAGACCGATGCCAAGCTCGACCATGTCAATGCCGGTGCTGCCATCGTTATCATAGCCAGTCGTGATGCTTAATTCTGCTGTGAGTTCGTCATGTTTTTCTTCGAGGATTTCTGCTAAGACTTCATCAAGAGCTTTTGATCGCTGTAACATTTTTGTCTCTCCGTTGTGAAAACTGAGGCGGGTGACCACCACCCTTCCCTTCTCTTACTTGTCGCAAAAGCAGGAAGAGCGTCAAGTCATTATTCGGGGCGCGGCTCTGTCGGCATTTTCCTCCCCTTCTCCCTCCTGTCGCAGAGGCGGAGCAGGCGTCAATCCCCCTCAGTGGAGGGTCTGCGTATCGCGTTGTTGATCCATCTTACTACGATTTGTTCGCAGTCTTGGCATCTGTTTTCCATTTTCACATTGAACCCACCAAATAAAAGCTGTGAACGAGATGGTACACGGCTGACGTTTGGTTTTACTTGCGAGCACATGTCGCAGGTTTGCTTTTCTTTCATTTATACCCCTATTTTAACTGCGAGAGTTCCAGTAGCAACACCTCTTGGTCATTCTTAAACAACTGTAACGCTTGTTCTGCTGTACCGTCTGCTCCAACGTTATAAACGATCAATCGGTGGTACGGCTCCTTGGAAAACACACTATACCTACGGCATTCATCAATGGTAATGCCTGAAGCTATGTCGTCACGAACGTAGAACTTTTCATCTTCATAGATCTTAACTGTGTCATGCATAAGAATACCGTTGGTGGTTGTTAGAAATAGGGGCGGTGGTTATTGCCGCCCCTTCTTTTTCTTGTTGCAAAGGCTTACTAGGCGTCAAGCTCCCATTCTTCGACGCAGTCTTTGGGTTGTTCCCAGTCTAGGAAGTATTCTTCCAGGGTGTGGTTGGCCTGGTGGTCGCAACGCTTGATTGGCCTCTCTGGGTTGCCGCCGTAGTCTACCTGTGGTACTAACCAGTCCCAGGCTTTGTCGATGCCTATTGTTGTGATGAGCTTGCTTAGCTCTTTGAGTTGGTCGTAGGACAGTTCATAGTACTTGTCTTGGTAGTTCCAATCACTTAGGTGCAGTAGGACTTTGGTCATGTTGATGTCTCCGTTGTTGAAAGCGGGGCGGCGACTGCCGCCCCTTCTCTCTTTTGTAGCAGAGCCGGGGAGGGCGTCAACCCTCCCCGGTTTCCTGACTGGAAACTATGGTGTTGTTGTCGGAGTCACCAGGACGAAAGCTTCTCCGCAGCAATGCCCCACTATTACTCGTGAGTGTTTACCTTTGCGGTCGGCAGTGATAACGGTTTTTCCGTCACTGTGTAGTTCTTCCATTGCGCTCTCAATTGTTCCTTCGACGTTTGTCCATCCAGTTTTCGCATCGTAGTATCTAATCATTCTTTTTCTCCGTTGTTGAAAAATCGGGGCGGGTAACCACTACCCGCCCCTTCTCTTACTTGTAGCAAAGGCTTACTAGCCGTCAAATTCCCGTCTTATTTGGGTTGTCTATACCCCGCTGAGCGTCAAGTCCACGATCTCTTCGAGGTCTTCGACGCCTTCGTAGATGACGTCGTCTGGTTCGTAGGTGGGATAATTGGCCGTGTAATAAGACCGATCATCGGCGCACCTAGCTAGGATTACTTTGGCATCTGTGAAGATGACCGCGTGGCGTGGGTCTGAATCCAGGTATTCTTGGATTTGTTGTAGAGTGCGTGTGACTCCTACTGGGTTTTCGATTAGTTCTGCGTCGTCTCGGGTGTAGCAAACGTTGTGGTTAGACATCTTTTCTTCTCCTGTTGGTGTGTCCGGGGTGGCGACCACCGCCCCCCGTCTCCCGTCTGTCGCAAGACCGGGGCGGGCGTAAATCCCCCTAAGGGGAGGGACTACGTAGCGTGTCTTTTAATTTGGCTGTACGGCTAATAAGTATTTTGCTAAAAATAATGATAACATTTTAAAAGGAGCATTTATCCTAGATATTTGTCATCACAGTAAAGAAAGCCCCTCCCTCCAAACGGAGAAAAGGAGAGAGGGGCAACCAACGGAGAATCAAACCAAAGACTCAGAATCCACCACAGAATGATCACTAATGCTCTTCATAGCATCCAAAGAACACAAAACATGACCAGAAGACCTCGTAAACCACACAAAAGCGCCAGACACCTCATCAAACCAATCACCACCAACAGACCACACCCAAGGCTTCTCAGAACAATAATCCCTCACCCTACCACCAATCGCCACCAATTTATGAGAATTATCTAAATAAGACTTACCTACCTCAAGCACAAACACACCTCCTTTTAGTGTAACATCCTTGTCTCATACAGTTTGAATATCAGCGGATCGGGCAGGATTCGAACCTGCTTGGCTATTCGTTCGCGTTGACCATAGCCGACATTAACGCTTGCCGCTCGTTCCCACCGAGATGCCGATCCAACTCAAGTTTCCCCGAAGGAAACCAAAAGGCCTCCCGAAGGAGGCCCCAAACCACCAAAACAGCCTAACAATCCGGATCATAATCCAGCCACTCAGTCAACTCGTCCGGCTGTCCATCATCCTCAACCTCGTCCTCGTCATCCATCCACCTAGCATCCGATAACTCCTGATCCAACTCAGTATCAGGCAACCAACAATCATCACACTGCTCATAACCCAAAAAATCGTCCATCACCAAATCTCCGTTAAAAAAGAGGGGCGGCGACCCCCGCCGCCCCCAAATGTCACAAAAACCAGACCAGCGTCAATCAGACCAAGTGGGACAACTCCACACCAGACCCCGACCACACCATTCTCACGCCATCAAGATTCGGAGCGTTCCGGAACCGCCGAAGGCCGAATTCAAACGTCGCCTTGTGGACAAAGCTCCCGGTCCCCATCCTGTGTTTCAG
>JACCDY010954233.1_pt1 | contig 14892 bp, 14 predicted proteins | sample 7446391 | NCBI WGS metagenome assembly JACCDY01 (sample SAMN15323451, study PRJNA562643) | freshwater metagenome | isolation source: river surface water | place: USA:Blue River Watershed | collected 2017-08-18 | reverse complement strand
TGCTTCTGAAAGCAGAATGCCGAGGCCGGCTAGACCGGTTGGGTGGAACTGGTAGAACTCCATGTCTTCGAGCGGAAGACCCTTGCGATAGATGATGCCAACGCCGTCACCGGTGAGGGTGTGTGCGTTCGAGGTGGTCTTGAAGATCTTGCCGAAACCACCGGTTGCGAACACGATCGACTTGCCCTGAAAGACGTGTAGGTCTCCGGTGGCTAGTTCGTAGGCAACGACGGCCGAAGGCTTCTTGTTCTTGCCTTCGCCGACCATGACTAGGTCGAGCACATAGAACTCGTTGTAGAACTCGATGCCGAGCTTTACGCAGTTCTGGTACAGGGTCTGCAAAATCATGTGACCGGTACGGTCTGCTGCGTAGCACGAGCGGCGAACCGGAGCCTTACCGTGGTCGCGGGTGTGACCACCGAAACGACGCTGGTCGATCTTGCCGTCTGGGGTGCGGTTGAACGGTAGACCCATGTTCTCAAGGTCGATAACGGCTTCTACCGACTCTTTCGCGAGAATCTCGGCAGCATCCTGGTCGACTAGGTAGTCGCCACCCTTGACCGTGTCGAAGGTGTGCCATTCCCAGCTGTCTTCTTCAACGTTGGCTAGAGCCGCTGCCATACCGCCCTGAGCTGCACCGGTGTGTGAACGGGTCGGAAAGAGCTTGCTGATTACGGCGGTCTTGGCGTGTGGGCCAGCCTCGATGGCAGCGCGCATACCGGCACCGCCGGCACCGACGATTACTACGTCGTAGGTGTAGTTGTGAATCTTAGGCTTGGTCAATTCTTATCCTTTACAAACCTGAGGTAGGTAGTTCACTGCGTTCTGGTCGATGCATGGGTCGAAGGTTACGCAAACCAGGGTGCCGAGAATGATCAGGGCTCCACAGACGATCCAGAGCGTGTAGTTCAGACCCTTGCGAATGTTTTCGCGCTCGGTGTAGTCGTTCACGATGGTGCGCATACCGTTGGTGCCGTGAATCAGGGCGAGCCAAAGCATGCTGACGTCATAAACCTGCCAGAACGGGTCGGCCCATTTGCCGGCTACGAATGCAAAGTCGATGGCCTTGATGCCCTCGCCGGCGTAGAGGTTGATGAATAGGTGGCCGAAGATGAGCACGAGCAGAAGAACGCCCGAGTAGCGCATGTATAGCCAGCCCCATTTTTCCCACTTTGCGTGCTTGCGCGAACGTGGGCTGCGAGGAGTTTCGATAGTTACCATTTGTCGTTCCTCCTTAGCCGAACACGTGGGATAGGTGGCGAGGTGCGAATACCGCGAAGATTGCCAGCGCGATAGCAATGACAACCCAGAACATAACGTTCTGGTACTTCGCGCCCTTGCGCCAGAAGTCGATGAGAATCACGCGAATACCGTTTAGGCCGTGGAACAAAATCGCGGCAACCAGGCCGAGCTCGGCCAAACCGATGATTGGTGTCTTGTTGGTGTTGATAACAGCGTTGTATGCCTCAGGGCTCACGCGAACTAGAGCTGTGTCTAGAACGTGAACTAGAAGAAAAAAGAAAATTGCGACACCCGTAATGCGGTGAAGAACCCAGGACCACATCCCGATTTTTCCGCGATAGAGAGTGCCTGCCGGCTTTGATGGCACGAAATCCTCCTGTATTGGCTACTGCGCTGAAGCACAAAATCCCTATAAGTCTAAACCCGTGTGGGCTAGGTTTGTTTCCGTGACCAACCCACAACTCTCGCCAAATTTCTATGCGGTCATACCCGCTGGTGGAGTTGGTTCGCGCCTTTGGCCGATCTCTAGGCCCGAGCATCCAAAATTTCTGCACGACCTAACCGGAGCGGGTAGTTCACTGCTTCAGCAAACCTATGACCGCCTTGTCGAATTCCTGCCGGCGGCGAGCATTTTGGTGGTCACCGGCGAGGCTCACGGGGCTGCGGTTGCGGCTCAACTGCCAAACCTTCAGGGCTCGCGCCTATTGCTCGAACCGAGCCCGAAAGATTCAACCGCCGCCATTGCGCTAGCCGCGGCCGTTCTGGCTCGCGAGAACGCCAACGCCATAATCGGCTCGTTTGCCGCCGACCACCTGATTGGCGATCAGAGCGCCTTTGCCACTGCCGTGGCCCAGGCTGTCTCGGTTGCCGAAACCGGTCTAGTTGTCACCATCGGCATCACTCCGACCCACGCCTCAACCGCGTTCGGCTACATTCAGGCGGGGTCTGCGCTCGCGGGGTTCGAAACTGCCCGCGCCGTGACGGCTTTCGTCGAGAAGCCTGATGCGAAGCGAGCATCCGAGTTTTTGGCAACCGGCGAATATTTCTGGAACGCCGGCATGTTCGTTGTTCGCGCCTCGGTCTTGCTCGATTTGCTGCGCGAAACCGAACCCGAATTGGTGAAAACGGTTGAGCAGCTAGCCGAGGTTTGGCACACGGATGCTCGCGCCGAAGCCCTGAGCACCCTCTGGCCTGCGTTGCCCAAGGTCGCCATCGACTACTCGCTTGCCGAACCGGCAGCTGCCCGTGGTCTGGTCGCGGTGGTGCCGGCCACGTTCGCCTGGCGTGATCTCGGCGACTGGGCTGCGGTGAGCGAAGAGCTTGGCGAGCCCGAGCGCCTCACGGTGATTGGCTCGGCCGATGTTGCCTCGATCGACTCAACCGGCTTCGTTCTGAGCACCCAAAACCGCCCGATCAGCGTGGTTGGGCTCGAAGACGTTGTGGTGATTGACACCGAACACGGCCTGTTGGTGACAACCAAGGCTTCTGCCCAAGGCGTAAAGGCAGCATCCGAGCATTTTTCGAAGGCCAACGCCGACGACAAACAGGCAGAATAAGAGCAATGAAATCTTTCTCTGAGGCCGGTTTTGCGGTTCGTGCATGCGCTGCCCGCGCTGTCGCCGCCATCGCGCTTACCGCGATGCTCACCGGTTGCAGCGCCGCCGCAGTTGAGCCAACTCCGACCGCGGTCGATTTCAAGGTTTGCCTAGTTAGCCCAACCGCCAAGATCGTGGCCGGTTCGCCCGCCGATCAGGCCCTAGATGCCATCGAACGCGCCGTGCTTACCCGCGGAGTTCAGTTCGACGAAGCATATTTCACCCAAACTCAAAGCACCGGTAGCTATGTGACCGCCATGAACCGACTCGTCGATGGTGGCTGCGACTTTGTTCTTGCTGCCAGCCACCGCATGTCGAAGGCTGTGCACCAAGCCGCGCTGGCTAACCCCGAGGCAAAGTTCGCGCTGGTCGATGCCGCCCTGGTGAACGACGCAGGCGAGCCTGTCGACCTTGCGAACGTAGTTGAAATCAACGCGGATGTCGCGACCCAAGCGTTTCTCGCCGGCTACCGTGCCGCGGGCGAAACCAAAACCGGCATCGTGGCTGCAATCGGTGGCGATCGCCTGACCCCGACCACCAACATCCTCTTCGCTTTCAAGCAGGGTGTTGCGCTGTACAACGATTCGAACGGCACCAACGTGCTCTTGCTTGGCGTTTCGGGTGTGAACCCAGCCGGATGGGCGACCACAAGTTCTTGGGCAAGTGCGGGCAAAACCGCTCGCCTCGCTTCGAGCTTCATCGACCGCGGCGCCGACGTGCTCTTGCTGGCCACCGGCACCACCGAGGTGTCTGGGCTCGAGGCAAAACTCAAAGAATCGGGCACCGTGCTGGTGAGCATCGACGGCGTCACCACCGAGATTTCTGGCCTGGGCGACGCATCAACCAGGCTCACCGACTCGACGCTTGCGGTAATCGGCAAGGCTATTGAGTTGCCAACCTTCGCGTCGATTGCGAGCGCCCTTGACGGTGTGTTCGTGGCAGGCGAGGCAACCGTTGCGATTACCGAAATAGACCAAGAATTTGCCGTTTCACCGAGCGGTGACATGAGCAACTCGCTGCGTGAGATTCTAGAAGCGATAAACGCAGGCACTTTGGCTATCAAACAAAACAGTTAGGCGACCAATGCAGATCGACTGGCAACAACTTCGTGACCTCGCAAACGCGGCCATGAACAAGGCCTACGCCCCCTATTCGAATTTTCCGGTTGGGGCGGCTGCGCTTACGACCACGGGTGAACTCGTCTCGGGCTGCAACGTAGAAAACGCTTCATACGGCCTCGGGTTGTGTGCCGAGTGCTCGCTGGTGAGCGAACTCACCATGAAGCAGGCCGGCAAGCTCGTGGCCTTCACCTGCGTAGACAAAAACGGCAACCTGCTGATGCCTTGCGGTCGCTGCCGTCAACTGCTGTTCGAACACGCAGCCGACGCAATGGTTCTAGCAACTGCATCCGGCATCAAAACCATCGCCGAAGTGTTGCCAGATGCATTCGGCCCTAAAGACTTGGATCGCTAATGAACGCTTTCTCGGCAGTTGAACTGATCATCGCCAAGCGCGAAAAGGGCGAACTAAGCACCGAAGCCATCAACTGGCTCATTGCAAACTACACGTCTGGTGTTGTGGCAGACGAGCAAATGTCAGCGATGGCGATGGCCATTTTGCTAAACGGCATGAACCGCCGCGAGATTCGCGACATGACCCTGGCCATGATTGCCTCGGGTGAGCGACTCGACTTCAGTACTCTCAAGCAACCAACCAGCGACAAGCACTCGACCGGTGGAGTGGGCGACAAGATAACCCTCACCCTCGCGCCGCTGGTGGCCAGCTTCGGCGTTGCAATGCCTCAGCTTTCGGGCCGTGGCCTCGGTCACACCGGCGGAACCCTCGACAAGATGGAGGCGATTCCTGGCTGGCGCGCCAAACTAACCAACGCCGAGATGCACGCGCAGCTCGAGTCGGTCGGTGCGGTTATCTGTGCCGCTGGTTCTGGCCTCGCCCCAGCCGACAAGAAGCTTTATGCCCTGCGCGACGTAACCGGCACCGTTGAGGCGATTCCCCTGATTGCGTCTTCGATCATGAGCAAGAAGATTGCCGAAGGCACCGGTTCGCTGGTGCTCGACGTGAAGGTTGGCTCTGGCGCATTCATGAAGAACATCGACAGCGCCCGCGAACTGGCCACCGTTTTGGTTCAGCTCGGTAACGACGCTGGCGTCAAGACTTCGGCCATGCTCACCGACATGTCTACCCCGCTTGGTCTGCAGGTCGGTAACGCTCTTGAAGTGCAAGAAGCGTTTGAGGTTCTGGCAGGTGGCGGCCCGCAAGACGTTATCGACATCACCATCGAACTCGCTCGCGAAATGCTTCGCCTTGCTGGGGTTGGTGACGCGGATGTCGCGACCGCACTTCGCGACGGACGAGCCATGGACAAGTGGCGTGAGATGGTTGCCGCCCAAGGTGGAAACCCGGATGCACCGATGCCGGTTGCTCGCGAATCACACGTGGTCACTGCGTCGACAAGCGGCGTGCTCACCCAGCTCGACGCTCTTGCCGTTGGTGCGGCGTCTTGGCGCTTGGGTGCCGGTCGCGAACGTAAAGAAGATGCCGTGCAACTAGGCGCGGGCATTACCCTTCACGCTCAGCAGGGCCAGCGCGTAACCGCGGGCCAGCCACTGATGACCCTGTTCACCGACGAGCCGGCTCGTTTCGATCGCGCACTCGCATCGCTCGAAGGCGGCATCACCATTGATGCGGCTGCCAGCGAATCACAAAAAACCATCGTGCTAGACCGCGTAACTGCATAGTTTCACGAAACAACAGAGAGAACATCCATGACCATCGACTTTCGCAGCCTGCCTAAGGTTTCACTGCACGATCACCTAGACGGCGGCCTTCGCCCGCAGACCATCATCGAGCTGTCGGCCGAGGTTGGTCACACTCTGCCAACCACCGACGCTGCCGAACTCGGCAAGTGGTTTAGAGACGCAGCCGACTCTGGCACGCTGGTGCGCTACCTAGAAACCTTTGACCACACCATTGCCGTGATGCAAACCCGCGAAGGCTTGGCTCGAGTGGCTCGTGAGTTTGTGCTCGACCTGCACGCCGATGGTGTTATCTATGGCGAACTTCGTTGGGCACCAGAGCAGCACCTGCGCGGCGGCCTCACCCTCGACGAAACCGTTGAGGCGGTACAGCAGGGCATCGAAGAGGGCATCGACCTAGTAGCCCTTGACGGCGGCGAGATCATGATTGGTCAGCTGGTTACCGCCATGCGTCACGCCGACCGCGGTCTCGAAATCGCCGAACTCGCTGTGCGTCACCGCAACAACGGTGTGGTCGGTTTCGACATCGCCGGTGCCGAGAAGGGCTTCTTGCCGGTGCGTCACAAGGTTGCTTTCGACTACCTGGCCGACCAGATGTTCCCGGTAACCGTTCACGCGGGCGAGGCTGACGGCATTGAAAGCATCAAGGATGCCCTTGTCAACGGCCGCGCGCTTCGCCTGGGTCATGGCGTGCGTATCGCCGAAGACATCATCGCAACCGAAGAAAACGGCGAACTGATTGCCGTCGAGTTGGGCGAGGTTGCGAACTGGGTGCACGAACGTCAGATTCCGCTAGAACTTTCGCCGTCTTCAAACCTTCAGACCGGTGCCATCGAGGCGTGGGGTACGACCATGGCGCAGCATCCGTTTGGGTTGCTCTATGACCTAGGTTTCAACGTCACCGTCAACACCGACAACCGCTTGATGAGCGAAACCAGCCTCACCCGCGAGCTCGAGTTACTCACCGAAACCTTCGGTTACACCCTCGACGACCTAGAGGTGTTTCAGGTGAACGCGGCTCGTGCCTCGTTTGCCGACATCGTTTCACGCGAAGTCATGGTGGCCCGCATCGAAGAAGCCTTCGCCAAGGCCCGAGGCGAGTAATTGTCACTAGCTGCACTTAGCTCTGCCTTCGCTAAGAACTCGATTGAGGTTGGCGTTGTCGTCGACTCTCGCGAGGCGGCGATTGTTCGAGTTGGTGAGCTGTTGGCAGCCAGTGGTCGAACCACAGCCGGATACACGGGTGAAATGCTCGGAGTGCTCGACGAGCTCGGCCCATACTTTGTGATTGCCCCCGGCATAGCCATCGCCCACGCGCGGCCGAGCGAATCGGTTTTGTCAGCCGGGCTTTCGTTGGCCGTGTTGGCTTCGCCGATTGAGTTTGGTAGCGACCACAACGACCCGGTTCGGCTAGTTTTTGGGCTTTGCGCTAAAGATCACGATGGGCACATCGAGGTTTTGGCGGGACTTGCCGAGGTGCTTAGCGACGAGGAGATGGTTAACTTTCTGTTAACTGCCCCCGATGCTGACCGAATCCACGAATTCTTGGCCTCGGGTCTGTGAGGATTGAAGAATGAAGATCGTAGCGGTTTGTGGCATGGGCATCGGCACCAGTGTGCTTCTAAAGATGAACGCCGAAAAGGTGTTGGCTCAGCTTGGCATTGAGGCAACCGTGACCGCTGCCGACATGAGTACCGCTCGCCAACTTGGTTTCGAGGCCAACATTGTTTTGACTACCCCAGAGCTGGTTGAATCTCTGCGGGGCCTACCGGCGGAGATTATTTCGATTGACCACTTTTTCGACCTCGGCGAACTAAACCGCAAACTCAGCGCCGCACTGCTCTAGCATTGGCTTCACCATGAGTGAAAAACCACTGAGCAATACCGAACGCACCAAGCCTGGCCGTATGCGCGATCGCGTCGTGACCGAGCGAGCCGCCATGTATGAAGTGCTCGATTCGAACATCCTGTGTCATTTGGGTTTGGTTTTCGACGGCCAACCATTTGTTCTGCCGTATGGCTACGCCCGCGATGGCGACCGCATTTTGCTGCACGGTTCGAGCGGTGCTCGATTCATGCGTGCACTGGCCGATGGCGCGCCGGTGTGCGTCACGGTTACCGAGTTGACCGGCATGGTGGTGGCTCGCAGCACCTTCAATTCGAGCATGAACTACCGATCGGTTGTTGTGCTCGGATGCGCCACCGAAGTCACCGGAGACGAAAAGGCTCGCCTGCTCGAGGTGATCTCTGACGGTTTCTTGCCTGGTCGATCTGCCGAGGTTCGAGCATCGACAAAGAAAGAAATTGCGGCTACGACCCTGCTCTCGATCTCGCTCGAAGAAGCATCTCTCAAGGTTCGCGCTCACGGAGTTGAAGACGAAGACGAAGATTTGAACACCGGAGTCTGGGCTGGCGTTGTTCCAATCAAGCTTGTCGCCGGTGAGCCAGAGCCTGACGGCGACGAGGCTGCCGGTTTGCCTGTGCCGGCCAGCGTGCTGGCCTATGTGGCCAACCCGAAGGGTTAGTTCGAAGAGCTAGATTGCGGCGAGAATCTCACGCATGGCAGCATCCACGCTTGAAAGCAGCTCGTCGGCCTCTTGTTTAGACGAGCCGACCGCCTGCAGGTAGCACTTGAGCTTTGGCTCGGTGCCGCTCGGGCGAACAATCACTCGGCGTGAGTCGGCTAGGTCGAAGCGCAGGCCGTCGGTTGGCGGCAGGTCTGCAGACCCTTGGCTTAGGTCGGTGAGCGTTGCCGCGACCCCGTCGATTTGGGTCGGAGCGTTTTCGCGCATCCCTTTCATGAGGCGTGCGATTTCGCCCAAGTCGGTGAAGCGCAGCGAAACCTGTCCGTTGGCAAAGTAACCAAACTCGGCGCGAAGCGCGTCAAGATGCGCTTCGAGCGTGGTGCACTGGGTGGCCAGTTCGGCGGTGAGCATGGCAATCGCGAGGGCTGCCGAAATGCCGTCTTTGTCTGGGGTGTGGCCTGGGTCGATGGCATAGCCGAGGGCTTCTTCGTAACCGAAAATCAGGTTGGGCACCTTGGCGATCCACTTGAAACCGGTGAGGGTTTGCTTGAAACCTAGGTCGAACTCTGTGGCGACGGCTGCCAAAGCCGAGCTCGAAACGATCGAGCAGGCGATTGCACCTTTGCGCCCGGTTCGCTTGGCAGCGACCGCTGCTGCGTGACCCAATATGAGACCAACCTCGTCACCGGTTAGACGGCGGTAACCATCTGGGTTGGTTGGGTCAGGAACGCCGATGGCTAAACGGTCGGCATCTGGGTCGTTGGCGATGATCAGTTGCGCGTTCGTTTCGCGAGCCTTCGCAAAGGCCAGATTCATCGCGCCCGGTTCTTCTGGGTTCGGAAAAGCCACGGTGGCGAAGGTGGCGTCTGGCTCGATTTGTTCGGCGACCACGTCGAGCTTGAATCCTGCTGCGCTAAACAGCGGTTCGACGGTGCCCCACCCCACGCCGTGCATCGCCGTGTAGGTGATGCGAAGGGCGGCGGCGTTGGTTGCCGAGGCGTTGCCGCCGGCAAGGTTTGCGGCAGCATCCGTGGCCGTTTTGGCATAGGCGGCGCGAACTTCGTCGGCCACAAACTCGATGTCGGTCTCACGAGGCATGTCGCCAAACTCTAGGTCGCGGGCCACCTGTTCGATGTGGGCGGCAATCTGCTTGTCGGCCGGCGAAACGATTTGAGAACCGCCGTTTGCACCGCCGAGGTAAACCTTGTAGCCGTTGTCGTTCGGCGGGTTGTGCGATGCGGTGACCATCACGCCGGCGCTGAGCCCAAGGTGCTTCACGGCGAATGCAACCAGAGGTGTCGGTGCATAAGTTTCAAAAAGCAGAACGCGGATGCCGCATCCGGCCATAATCTCGGCGCTGTCTTGGGCAAAAATGTTGCTGTTCTTGCGGCCGTCGAATCCGATCACAACTGAAGGCTGTTCATCGGTGGCGTGCTCGAGCAGGTATTGCGCGAGGCCAAGGGCTACTTGCGCGACGAGCACGCGGTTCATGCGGTTCGGGCCGGCTCCCAGTTCGCCGCGAAGGCCCGCGGTGCCGAATGCCAGGCGAGCGCCAAAGCGGCTCTGCAGCTCGGGCTCGTTTTCGGCGGCGATGAGCGCGGCCAGTTCTGCGCGCGTCTCGGGGTCTGGGTCTTGGGCGTGCCAGGCCTTGGCCTGGGCCAGCAGTTCAGCGTTCACGTTCGGCCGGCTTAGAGCTTGGTGATGATTTCGGCGAGCAACGCGCTAATGCGGCCCTCGGCTTCGCGACCGGCCTCGAGCACCTCGGCGTGGCTCAACGGGGTGTCTTGAATTCCGGCGGCAAGGTTGGTCATCAGCGAGAAGCCGAGCACCTCCATGCCGGCTTCACGCGCGGCAATCGCCTCGAGTGCGGTCGACATTCCAACGAGGTGGCCGCCCATGTGCTTGACCATCTGAACCTCGGCCGGAGTTTCGTAGTGCGGGCCGCGAAACTGCACGTAGACGCCTTCGTCTAGCCCAGCATCAACGCTTCTAGACACGTCGCGCAGACGCTTCGAGTAGAGGTCGGTCAGGTCGATAAAGGTTGCGCCTTCGAGTGGGCTCGATGCGGTCAGGTTGATGTGGTCGCTGATCAAAACCGGGGTGCCAGGCTTCCAGCTGGTCTTGAGGCCGCCTGCGCCGTTGGTCAAAATCATCGTGGATGCTCCCGCAGCAGCCGCGGTGCGAACACCGTGCACCACGCGCCGAACCCCGTGCCCCTCGTAAAAGTGGGTGCGTGCTCCGAGAACCAGCGCGTGCTTGCCGTTTGGCAGAGCGATTGAGCGAATCGTGGCAACGTGACCTTCGACCACCGGTGCCGAGAAGCCAGGAATGTCGGCGGCGTTGATGCTTGCGACTGTTTCACCGATGAGGTCGGCAGCCTTGGCCCAACCCGAGCCCAAAGTCAGTGCGATGTCGTGTTTTGCCACTCCGGTGCGCTGCGCAATCAGCTCGGCAGCCTCGCGGGCAATCTCAAAAGGGTTCGCAGTTGGGTTTTCGAGTGGGTTAGTCATGTTTTTCAGTCTATTCACCCACCACAATAGAGGGGTGAGTTCAGTCAAGAAAAAACAACACATCGTAATCATTGGCGGCGGCCCAGGCGGTTATGAAGCTGCCCTAGCCGGTATTCAACTCGGCGCGCAGGTAACCCTGATCGAGCGCCAAGGAGTTGGCGGTAGCGCTGTGCTCACCGACGTTGTGCCATCTAAGGCACTGATTGCAACCGCCGAGGCGGCTTCGGCCGTGCGCCAGGCCACCGAACTCGGTATTCGTTTTAAGTCGGGTGGAAAATCGGTCACTCCTGAGATTGACATCGACTTTGGCGCGATTAACCAACGCCTTCTCGACATCGCACGCGAGCAGTCGCGTGAACTGACCGCCAATCTCACCTCGCAGGGGGTTCGAATCATCAACGGTTCGGGTCGCCTCGACGGTAACCACCACGTGATTGCCACCCATGCTGACGGCGAAGAAGAACGCATCGAAGCCAAGACCATCATCGTCGCGGTCGGTGCGCACCCTCGCACACTGCCGAACGCTGCGCCAGACGGTGAGCGCATTCTCACCTGGCTTGACCTCTATGGCCTCACCGAATTGCCAGAGCACATGATTGTGGTTGGTTCGGGTGTGACCGGTGCCGAATTTGCCTCGGCTTTCAGCGGGCTCGGATGCCAGGTGACCCTAGTTTCTTCTCGCGAGACTGTTTTGCCGAGCGAAGACCAAGACGCCGCCGCCCTCATCGAGAGCGTGTTCAAAAAGAACGGGATGCAGGTGCTTAGCAAAGCTCGTGCCGAGTCTGCCGTGAACACCGGCAAGGGCGTCGAGGTTCACCTAGCCGATGGCCGCGTTATCGAGGGATCGCACGTTCTCATCGCGGTTGGTGCTATGCCGAACACCGCAGGCCTTGGTCTCGAAGAGGCTGGGGTCGAACTAACCGAATCTGGCCACATCGCGGTGAACCGAGTTGCTCGAACCAGCCGCGCCAATGTTTATGCGGTTGGCGACTGCACCAACTTCTTGCCGCTAGCCTCGGTTAGCGCCATGCAGGGCCGTACCGCCGTGTTTCACACCATGGGCGATGTCGCTGCCCCAACCCAGCTGCGCAACGTGGCAGCCAACGTGTTCACCTCGCCAGAGATTGCTTCGGTGGGGTGGTCGCAGGCTGCGATTGAAGCCGGCGAGGTGCAGGGCTCGATTCACAAGATCATGCTCGATGCCAACCCGCGCGCCAAAATGTCGAACATCGAAGATGGCTTCATCAAGGTTTTTGCTTCAACCTCGGGCACCGTCATCGGTGGCGTGGTCGTTGGGCCGAAGGCATCCGAGTTGATCTACCCAATCGCATTGGCGGTTGAGAACCGTCTAACGGTCGACCAGGTTGCCAAGACGTTCGCGGTTTACCCTTCGCTCAGCGGTTCGATTACCGAAGCCGCCAGAGCTCTGCACATTCCGAACGTTTAGCTAAAAGCCGATTCGACTAGTTGGTCGAGCTCTTCTTCTTGACACCGTCTGGCTTTTGGCTCACGGTCATGGCCTGAAGGCGGCGCATTGCGTCGTCGCCGGTGGCGATGTTTCCGTCAATGAAAATCGTGTTACCAGCGCCTTCTTTGGCAGCGTCGCGAATGGTTTCTGTCCACATCGAGAACGCCAATAGAGCTGGGTCTAGACCGTGCTTTTCGAGCAGCTCGGCAGATTCGCCGAAGCCCTCGGCAAGCGCCTTGCGGAACATCGCCAAACCTTCACCGCGCAGACGAGCAGCGGTTGCCTCGTTCTCGGCGGCAATGCGAATAGCGGCACCCTCGGCCTCGGCGGCCTTGGTGCGGGTGATGAGAAGAGCCTGACCTTCGGCTTCGGCAGCGATCTTCTGGTTGGTGGCTGCCACGATGCGGGCCATCGAGTCGGTGACTTCTTTGTCGAACGAAAGCTCGGTGATTTGAAGGTCGATAACGGTGTAACCCCAGCCCGATAGCTGCTCGTCGAGAGTCGACTTGGCGTGGTTCACGATTTCGCCGCGAAGGCCCAAAACCTCAGACTGCAGACGTGTTGCTACAAACTCGCGAACCGAAGCCTCAACCGCACTCAGTAGCGCGATGTCGAAGGACTTTTCGTCGATGAACTTGAAGGCTACCGTCTTGACCGTTTCTGGTTCGTGGTCGCTCACCGAGAAGATGACTGTGGCGGTGAAGTAAACCACGGCCTGGTCGTTGGTGATGGTCTTGAACTGAAGTTGTTCGGTGCGGTTCTGAATCGGAACAACGCGGTTGATTCGCTCGATAAACGGAATCAGCATGTTTAAACCTGGGCGAAGAACGCGACGGTACTTACCGAACATGGTGACCACTGCAACTGTGGCCTGGTTTACAACTTTGAAAGATGCGGCCAGCAAAAAGATTGCGATGACGATGAGAACGAGGTTGACCACGATCGAGGTGAGGTCGGCAAGTGTGAATGAGTTCATAGACCCAACGCTACCTGCTGGTAGCGACAACCGAAAGTGGGCTTATGCCTCGAACTCAAGAAGCACTGTTCCAGCAGGCACGGTTTCGCCGACCTTGCCAGCAATAGCCTTGACCTTGCCGGCACGGTGAGCCGTCAGCGGCTGCTCCATCTTCATGGCTTCGAGCACAACAACCAATTCGCCCTCGGCCACTTCTTGCCCAACTTCGACTGCAATCTTCACAACGGTCGACTGCATCGGTGCCTTGATCGAGTTGCCGCTCTGACCTCCGCCGCTTACAGCACCGGTACCTTTGCGCTTGGGTGCCTTGGTGGTCTTGGATGCTCCGCCAGAGATTCCCAGGTGCGATGGCAACGACACTTCGATGCGCTTGCCGCCAACTTCGACGGTCACGCTCGAACGTTCAGCAGGTTCGGTGCCGTCTTCAGCAATGCCGTTCCAGGCTGGAATGTCGTTAACCCACTCGGTTTCGATCCAGCGAGTGTAGATACCGAACTTGCCGGCAGCCTCATCGCCGATGAAGGCTGGGTCGTTCACAATCTTGCGGTGGAACGGAAGAACGGTTGGCAAACCTTCGACGGCCATTTCGGCGAGTGCACGACGGCTACGCTCGAGCGCCTGCTGGCGGGTTGCTCCGGTCACGATTAGCTTGGCAACCATCGAGTCGAATGATCCCGAGATTACGTCGCCAGATTCGATACCGGTGTCTACGCGAACACCAGGTCCGCTCGGCGCTTTGAACGTGTGAACCGGGCCAGGGGCCGGCATGAAGTTGCGCCCAGCATCCTCGCCATTAATGCGGAACTCGAACGAGTGACCGCGCACCTCTGGGTCGCCGTATTCGAGCTTGCCACCCTCGGCAATGCGGAACTGCTCGCGAACAAGGTCGAGTCCGGTGACTTCTTCTGAAACAGGGTGCTCAACCTGAAGACGAGTATTCACTTCGAGAAACGAGATGGTGCCGTCTTGGGCGACCAAGAATTCACAGGTTCCGGCACCTTGGTAGCCGACCTCTTTGAGAATCTCTTTTGACGATTCGTAGAGGCGCTTGATTTGATCTTCGGTCAAGAACGGGGCAGGAGCTTCTTCGACCAACTTCTGGTGGCGACGCTGAAGCGAGCAGTCGCGGGTCGATACGACAACCACGTTGCCGTATGCGTCGGCGAGGCACTGGGTTTCAACGTGGCGAGGCTTCTCGAGGTACTTCTCAACGAAACATTCACCGCGACCGAAGGCTGCGATTGCCTCGCGGGTTGCCGACTCGAAAAGTTCTTGAACCTCTTCTTGCTTGTAGGCAACCTTGATGCCGCGACCGCCACCACCGAAAGCTGCCTTGATGGCAACCGGTAGTCCGTGAATCTTGACGAAGTCGAGAACCTCTTCAGCGCCCGAAACCGGGTTGATGGTGCCTGGGGCTAGCGGTGCGCCAACCTTCTCGGCCACGTGACGCGCTGAAACCTTGTCACCCAAACGCTCAATGGCATCTGGGCTTGGGCCGATCCAGATCAATCCGGCAGAGATTACTGCGCGAGCGAAGTCGGCGCTCTCGGCCAAAAAGCCATAGCCGGGGTGAACGGCGTCGGCGCCAGAGCGCTTCGCGACATCCAAGATTTTCTCGATAACGAGGTAGGTTTCTGGGCCGGTGGTGCCGTTCAGGGCATAGGCCTCATCGGCAAGTTTGACGTGCATTGCATCGCGGTCCTGGTCTGCATAGACGGCTACCGAGGCGATGCCACTGTCGCGGGCTGCACGGGCGATACGAACGGCGATTTCACCGCGGTTAGCGATTAGGACCTTGG
>JACCDY010218264.1_pt1 | contig 14900 bp, 9 predicted proteins | sample 7446391 | NCBI WGS metagenome assembly JACCDY01 (sample SAMN15323451, study PRJNA562643) | freshwater metagenome | isolation source: river surface water | place: USA:Blue River Watershed | collected 2017-08-18 | reverse complement strand
ATTAACAAGTTAATAATAAATAGGGTATTCAAATTAACAAGTTAATAATAAATAGGGTATTCAAATTAACAAGTTAATAATAAATAGGGTATTCAAATTAACAAGTTAATAATAAATAGGGTATTCAAATTAAAAAATTGATATTAAATTTATTTTATAAAATAATTTTAACATTAAGCCAATACAATGAGCATAATTCAAACTGAAAAGTTATGGGTTGTAGTAGAAATATTTAGTTCATATGAAATTCCAATTAAAATGTTAGATAATGAAATGTCACATTATCCTCCAACAGCTACTCCATTTGGAACCCCGGAATTTGGACATGTTAATAATTTAACATCTTTACGAGCCAAAAATATATTGTCATTTCCCGAACATGACTTTAATGACAATCCACTAAAAATAACAAAACCACGACCGTATGGTGATATTCCTGATTTTGCAAAATACAAACATAAATTTGTATCAAGCCCCGAAGTTAGATTAATTGGAATATTTTCTTCTTATGAAGCAGCTAAGTCAGCTAGTTCATGTGCACCGAACAGAGTATTATTGGGACCATCTTCTGTTTCGAATTTTGGAGTAGAAAAAACTTTTATTGTTTAGTTAATATTTTATACTTCTATTTCTTTATTTGTTTCTTTTTTTAATTCTTTGTTAATTTCTTTTTGTTCTTTTAATTTAGAATTATTTTTAAAAACTTTTTTACGATTGTTATAAATTATTAATTTAATATCATTCTTTTTAAGATCTCTGTAGGCAGAATCATTTTCTATTTGCTCTTTTAACTTATCAATTATTTCTTTGGTTTTTTCGTCCAATTCACCTTCTAATTCTTCATAGAATGAATTTATGTCACAAATTCTTGCATCTACAATATCTTCTAACAGATCGTCTTTTTTAACTGCAACAAACTGATTGTTTTTTGGATTATGTTTGTATGCTATTGAATTTTGTGTGTTTGTTATTAAAATGTTTTTAAATTGAGGGTACTTATCATTGAAGTGTGCGTATTCAACTAACTGAGATAAACTTCCATATTTGTATTTAAGAATATTCATTTTTTCTTTTTTACTAAATACTTCAGTAAGATTCTCGTGACCTAAAGCAATAATATTATATGTTATGTTATTATTAACAGTATTATTATTTGTTGTTTCATTTACAGTATTATTATTTGTTGTTTCATTTACAGTATTATTATCACCATTTAACTGCTTATTTATTTTTTGCAAAGTTTTAGGATGAACTTTACAGTTTTTGTTTAATAAATTTGATATCATTGTTTTAACTTCTTTAAGTTCTTCAGACTGTTTTTCAATTATTTGTTTTAACATATTATTTTCATCTAACAAAATATCAGTGCATTTTTTTTTACATCGTAAATTAATATGTCTTGTTAAATTGTCATGTCTAGTAAAAATTTTATTGCAATACTTACAAATTATATTATCTATTAATGTATCTGATAGAGTTTTTTTACAATTATTTTGGAGGGATTTGGAGTTATTTTGGAGTGAGGCGGAGTTAACGGGAGGGGTTTTGGAGTTTTTTAAATTATCACTATTACGATGTATTTTCATATGACGCCATAGGTTTTGTCTGTTAACATATGTCTTATCACATATATCACAATTGTAGTCATTATGATTACTTTTTATCATATAATTTACTATATATTTTATTCTTTAATTATTTATTTTGTAGTCATATGTAGTCATATGATTACGTAATCATTCTATATACGGAGAGAGAGAGGACCTTAAAAATATTTTTATTTTATAAATTTTACCAGATCAATTATAAAATAATTATTAAATTAATATTAAAAAGGTTTGGAGTGATTTAAATATTTATTTTTATGATGTGTTATAAGTTTTATTAAGCATTTTTATTACCCATATTCGATTTTAATTTAACTGAAAACCGCATATTTATTAATAATTAACCTAAATAAATAGGCCAAAAAATTTGATTTTTATATGTATTTAACTATAAAATCAGGGAATTTAATGGAAATAGCTCGAGACACTATTAGAATTGAATCTAAAACCAACAATGCACCAACTGATATTGAAATTATTGGCATGGGAATGGATGGATATGTGATTGTAAAATATAAACAAAATGGTAAATTTTGTTATAATCAATATTCTCCAAACCGTCGAATGTATACCTATTTATTTTTTGAAATCATTAATAATTCTCCTTTATGGAATATTAATTTTCAAGTAACACCATATAATGGTTGGAACAGCGCATCATTTTATTTCGATATGAAATATGTGATTACTATTGAACCAAATTTAATTGGTGAATATATGAGTACATCATTAGCTTTGAATTATATGATTCAAGATATGTATTCACAATCACCAAATTTTACTAATACCGATTTTACAAACAAAAGTTTGATTCCATATTTTGATCCAGTAAAACCTCCAAAGGATTTTAAAATGACTTTATATGATTATCAACAAAGAACTTTGGCTAAAATGCTTCAAATGGAAAAGAATCAAGCCGAGTTTACTGTTAATTATACTTTTAATGTAAATTTTAAAGGTACTGATATTTTGTATGATCCAGTTTCTGGTTCAAGAGTCACCAAAGATCTTAAATTTAATATTAAGACTACAGGTGGTGTTTTATCAGACGAAATGGGTTTGGGCAAAACAATTAGTTCTATTGCATTAATTGCTTCGCATCCAGCGCCAGCAAACTTGCCTAATACAAAGATGTCAACGATATCAAACACTGAAAAAATTAATTCAAAGGCTACAATTGTATTATGTCCTAGTCACTTGACCAAACAATGGGAAAGTGAAATTCTAAGATGTAATCCTAAATTTAAAGTAATTACAATTTTAACTAAGAATGATTATAATGGATTGACGTTTGACAAATTTATGAATTCTGACATTATTATTACATCACATCAATTTATAATGAACTTTAAGTTTTACCCAACTCTTCACTATCAAAACTGTACTGCATCTAATTTTAGTTTTGAACATAGAAATAGTGTGGTAAAACAATATTTACAAGAAAAAATTACCAAAGTAGGTTTTCCCGGTATTAAAGATTTACCTGAACCAATTTTTGAATTTTTTAACTTTCACCGTTTAATTTTGGACGAAGGTCATGAAATTTTTGGTGAAATGTTAGGAACTCAAGCATTAGGTCGTTATATGAGTCAATGGGTATCAAATATTGATGCAAACTATTATTGGTATGTATCTGGTACTCCTTTTGTTAACTATACTGGTGTTAAAAATTGTGCTAGATTTATTAACTTAAAACTTGAAGACTCAGAACGTGACTTATGCTTTGATTATTCAAATAATGCCTCATATAATTCAAGAGGTATGTCAAGCGGTATTATGAACTTTATGAACAAGGAATATATTTGGAATAATATTCTGAATAAAATTTGTATTAGACACCGTAAAACTGATGTTGAAAACCAAATTCAAATTCCTGGTTATCAAGAAAGACTAGTTTGGTTAAAATTTACTGAATTAGAACGTCAATTATATGATGCTAAGAAAGGTAAAGTTACTGATCAATACTTACAACAATTATGTTGTCACCCTCTTGTTGTTGAATCAAGTAAAAAGATTTTCGGTGATGTTGAAGTAGATTTAGCTTTAATGCAAGATAAATTAATTGAATATCATAAAAATAATTACGAAACTTATAAATTTAAGTTATCAAAATTAGATTCAACTCGTCAAGAATACCATATGCTTAAAAAGTCATATGAAACTCAAATGTCTGAATCTAAATATTTGTTCACTATCTTGGAAAAGATGAAACAACCTGAGAAGATTGAAGAAGAAAACTGTTCTATTTGTATGGACTGTTTGGATAATCCTACACTAACCGCATGTGGACACTTGTTTTGTTACGATTGTCTTAAAATGTGCTTGGGTGATAAAAAGAGATGTCCAATGTGTAAAACAGATTTAACAGGCAAAGATTTACTAGTTATGAACGTGAAAAAGGATGTAAGCAAGGAAGAAACAAATCCTCTTATTCAAAAATACGGTTCTAAATTAGGTAAATTGGTTTCTATTATTAGACATTTAGTTGCTCAAGAAGAATCAAGAATTATTGTATTTTCTCAATGGGATGATATGTTGAGTCTTGTTGGTAAAACTTTGGCTGAAAACGGAATTGAAAACTGCTTTGTTAAAGGCAATGTTTGGTCTCGTAATGCAGCTATTCGTAAATTCAAAGCTGGTAAATCAAATGAAGGCAATGATAACAAAGTTATTATGTTAAGTTTAAAGAATGCAGCATCTGGTACTAACTTAACTGAAGCTACTCATATCTTCTTTGTTGAACCAATTAATGCTTCCAGAGAAGAATCTAGAGCAATTGAAGGACAAGCTATTGCTCGTGCCTGCCGTGTAGGACAAAAACAAAAAATTATGTTGATGAGAATTTTAATTGAAAAGACAATTGAAGAAGAAATTTACCGTAAGAACTACAATAAAGATGTAGTTGTGTCATTTGAAGAACAAGACTATATGGTTGAACCTCTTAAACCTAAAGTAGTAAATCCAGAAAATGACGGAGAAGCTGAAACCGAAACTGAAACCGATAAGGAATCAGTTGTTGAAGCAAAACCTAAAAAGAAAACAGCTAAAGCAACTGACAAAACAGAAGCTGACGCAAAACCTAAAAAAGTTGTTAAAAAGAAAGCTCCTGTTGAAATTGAAGTATAATTTGAATTTAATACGAACTTAATACTAACTTAATTTAATTTACAAATAATTAATTTATAAATACTTATAATGAATAGTTTTAGTCAAGCTGTTAAGTTATGTGGAATTAAATGTACATATTGTTTAGATCGTAAACAATTATATAGAGAAGCTTATGGGGTATTTGCATTAAATTATTATTTGGGGTCCTATCCATATGAAATTGTAAAATGTATTCATTGTTGTGGAGGTAGATGGGATCAATCAAATATAAAATATGTTAGTACTAAAGAAAATTATGTTAATGGAGAACCAGTTCTTTGGTGGTTAGCGACTGATGAAGAAAAATTAGAATCATTAAAAAGTAAAATAGCAAAAACAAAAGAAGAAAATAAACAAAAAGAAAAAGTTGCATTAGTAAAAATGAATGATGGTAAAAAAGAACCATTATATAATGCTAACATAAATGATAAATGGGAAAATATTGTTGAAAAAACACATATATGTTTTCAAATAGGAAATCACATTAGTAAAATAGTATCTTTAATTAATAAAAATGATTTGGATTTAATTAGTCAAATATCTAATTTTAATGTTAATTTAAATTTTATTAATGAAGAATTTAATCAAACACATAGTGAGTGCTTTTTAAGTTGTGATTCTAATGGATATCCAGTTTATGTTTTATTAAAATTTAAAGTAGAAATTAAAAAGAAAAGTGGATGGATTATAAAAGAAGAAATGAGAGTAGAAACAAGATATAATATTGCTTACCCAAGAAATAATGCGGCGAAAGAACATTGGGATTCGATACTAACTGAAATTGTTAGAGAAAATATTATTAAAATGAAAAATCACATGTTATCAAATATAAGTATTTAATAAAAAATTGTAAAATCCTAATTATTAAAAAATTGAAAGGTTAATTTATTATATCTATATAACCTAATATATAATGTCAAATCTCTTAATTAAAAGATTACAAAATGAACTATCAGATCTTCAAAAGTTTCCAGTATCTAATTGTTCGGCTGGTCCAAAAAATGGTGACTTAACTCATTGGGTAGCAACTATTTTTGGTCCTGAAGATACACCATACTTTGGTGGTATTTTTGAACTAGATATTAAATTTACAGATGAGTATCCATTTAAGCCACCAAAAGTATATTTTAAAACTCCTATCTACCATTGTAACATCAATCGTCAAGGTGGAATTTGTTTGGATATTTTAAAAGATAACTGGAGTCCTGCACTTAACACGAGTAAATTGCTTTTGTCAATTTGTTCACTTTTAGCAGAACCAAATCCAAATGATCCTTTGATGCCAGAAATAGCCGATCTCCTTAGAAAAAATAAGGATGTTCACGATGCAAACGCGCGAGAACACACATTAAAATATGCTAATGGAGACTTTTAATTTACAAGTTTTAATTTATAAAAATTGAAAAATATTAGTTAATGAATGTAATTATATTTATTAATGGATAATGATTTAGATGTCATTTTTAATAATTTAATTAATGATTATAATCAAGAATTAAAAAATAACCAAGATCAGTTTGAACGAACTGGAATACCAAGTCCGCCAAGATTATTTTTGTCAATTAATACAGATGAATATGAATATGGTAAAAACAAAATAAAAGAAACTGGATTAAATATTTGCGTTATAAAAATTAATGAAATTTACGGATATAAAGTTTTTTTGTACTATTATAATGACAAATATTATGTTATTAAATTAGGACATAATGATAATAACACAATTTATGATTATAAAGAATAATTTTATACTGTGATTTCTTTTAATAATATATTATTTGGGAGATTTCTAGTAATTAAATTTTGAACATCATTAACTGGTAGCATTTGACAAGATTTATGTATTTCTTCAATAATATATCCGCCAAATACAAGTTTATTAATTGAATTATTCCACATTAATTTGTTTGGATATTTTTTATCTGATTGTTTTAATACCATCATTGAACAACTTCCAATATTTATACCAACAAATTCTAAATTTTCATTGTCAATAATTCTATAAAATCCAGATCCAGAATCACCCATTAAACTTACTATAGTAAGAGAATTTGTGTTTTTATAATTGGTATAATATCCAAGTAATTTTTCGTCCAATAAAATATTGGAAAATATTTCGTGATTTGAAAATTCTTTTAGTATATTTGAGAAATAAAATGATAATTGTTCATTATTTTTTTCTTCAGTAATTGGCTCGCTATTATATTTGGATATTCTACTATTAATACCCTTTAGTACTATTCCAGAAGGATATTTAGTTTGAACAATTACAATTTTACCATTAATTTTAAAGGTGTAAAAATTAAAATTTTTGCTTGTGGATTGAAGATAGCTATCTGTTTGAAAATTAATTAAAGTTTTTGCCCAAGTCTCCCCAATATTATTTCCATTTTTAATAAAGGTTTCATTTTCTAAAAACTTAATATCCATATTTTTACATACGGAACTAATATTAAGCGTTTTTTCTTCAAAATCTAATTTATTAGAGTCATTTTGTTTTGTTTCTCCAAAGCTTATAAGAGCGAAATCATCGAAACCTTTATCTAAAGAATAAAATAAATTTCCACCATTTGGTGCAAAGACATTATCTATTAAATCTGTTTTAGTTATTTTTAAGCCTTGATCTGTTTGATAAGTATTTTCAGCAAAACTATGTCCAGTTGATAAGTATAAAATTTTACTATAATATTTGTCATTAAATTTATAATTAAATATTAATTTATTTAAATTAACAGAATGAGGATAAGCTTTATCTTCAAAAAATAGTTTATATTCATAAGGTCCCGAATAATGTTCAAATCCATCTGTTCCATTATGATATAATTGAATATATTCATTTGATTGGACAGATTTGTTAAGATTATCTTGTTTTATATCATTGTTATCATTGTTATCATTGTTATCATTGTTATCATTGTTATCATTGTTATCATTATCATAAGAATTAATTATTTGTTCCAAGTCAACATCCACATCTATTGCAGAATTTTCATCATTATTATCTTGTAAATTATTAATAAAATTATCCAAACTAACTGATTCATCAATTTTAATATTAGTTCCCATATAATCAAAATCATTAATAATGTCTTGAATATTTGAATCTAAATTTGTATAATAGTTAATTGAGGGTTCTTGAACGTGATCATCATTTGTAGAGTTTCTTATCTGTTTCGCTTTCATTAATACACTTAATTTACTAGCCATTATATATTATAAATAACTTTATTTTAAATATGTATGTTAAACTCAATTTATTAGATATGATTTATTAGATATGATTTATTAGATATGATTTATTAAATATAATTTATTAAATATGATTTATTAATTAATAACTTAATTAATAAAACAATAATAACTTAATTAATAAAACAATAATAACTTAATTAATAAAACAATAATGACTTAATTAATAAATCATACAAATCTTAAACTTTAATCAACTTCATCAACAGTTGGTTCTTTGTGAGGAGCTTCAGGTGTAGCAGTTTGAGGCATATTTGATTGGTATGCTTTAGAAATTAAAGGCATTAAGATTCCTTCAACTTCTTTTTGTTTAGCTTCAAAAACTTCAGCAGGTTCATTAGAATTTTCTTCAATCCATTTCAAAGTTGATTCAACAGTCTTTTCAACAGTTTCACTATCAGAACCTAAACCAGCTTTCATCTTTTGATCATCTAGAACAGTTGTTTTAACGTTGTAAACATATTGTTCTAATTTGTTTTTAGCTTCAACACGACGTCTAATCTTTTCATCATCATCTTTGAATTGTTCAGCTTCTTTAACCATACGATCAATATCATCTTTGCTTAAACGACTTGATTCATTAGTGATAGTAATCTTTTCAGCTTTACCAGTTGATTTTTCAACTGCTGAAACTTGAAGAATACCATTGGCATCGACATCATAAGTAATTTCAATTTGAGGTGTACCTCTTGGCATAGGAGGAATGCCTTTAAGATGGAATTCGCCTAATTTGTTGTTATGAGCAGTCAATTGACGTTCACCTTCATATACTTGAATAGTTACACCAGGTTGATTATCAACTGCAGTTGAGAAAGTTTGAGTTTTCTTAACTGGTACAGTAGAACCACGAGGAATTAACTTGGTCATAATACCACCTGCGGTTTCAACACCAAGAGATAATGGGGTAACATCAAGTAAAACGAGTGAATCTAATTTTTCATCCTTTTGACCAGATAAAACAGCTGCTTGAACAGCAGCACCATAAGCAATAGCTTCATCAGGGTTAATTTTTCTGCATAATTCTTTACCATTAAAAAATTCACTTAATAGTTCTTGTACTTTAGGAATACGAGTAGAACCACCTACAAGAACAATATCATTGACTTGGCCTTTGCTAATTTTAGAATCAACTAAAACACGTTCAACAGGTTCTAAAGTTTTCTTGAAAATATCCATACAAAGACTTTCAAATTTAGCACGAGTTAAGTTAACTGAAAAATCAATACCATCATATAAACTATCGATTTCAATGTTAGTTTGAGATTGTCCTGAAAGTGAACGTTTAGCACGTTCAGCCGCAGTTCTAATACGTCTCAAAGCTTTCTTGTTATCAGATAGATCAGTTTTGTGTTTTTTCTTAAATTCTTCAACCACATAATTTACAATGCGGTTATCAATATCTTCACCACCTAAATGGGTATCTCCAGCAGTTGCTTTAACTTCGAAAACACCATCTTCAAGTGATAGAAGGGACACGTCATGAGTTCCACCGCCGAAATCAAAAATTAAAACATTACGTTGTGATTCACTTATCTTATCAAGACCATAAGCAATAGCTGCAGCAGTGGGTTCGTTAATAATACGAAGAACATTAAGACCTGCAATAACACCTGCATCTTTAGTGGCTTGACGTTGTGAATCATTGAAATAAGCAGGAACAGTAATTACAGCATTTTTAACAGTTTGACCCAAATATGATTCTGCAGTTTGTTTCATTTTAGTTAAAATCATTGCAGAAATTTCTTCAGGAGTAAATTCTTTGTCATCACCTTTATAATTAACTTTAATTTTAGGTTTGCCATTACGATCAACTACTTTGAAAGAAAAGTGTTTCATGTCTTCTTGTAATTTTGGATCTGAAAATTCTCTTCCTATCATACGTTTGGCATCATAGACGGTATTGGTTGGATTGGAAGTAGCCGCATTTTTAGCAGCAACACCAATCAAACGTTCATCATCTGAAAATCCAACATAAGATGGAGTAGTTCTTTCACCTTGGTCATTTGCAATAATTTCAACGTTACCATTTTGGTAAATACCAACACAAGAATAGGTGGTACCAAGATCAATTCCAATAGCTATATCTTTATTTTGACTCATTAAAATCTATAGGTATAATAGCTTTAAATATTTTTGTATCAATTTTTTTTATATATTTAAAGCCTATTATTATCATAGTTTAAATATATAAAATTTACTTATTTTTTAAAAAAGACTAAATTTTGTCTTTCAACTGCTTCTTTTTGATCTGAATTTAATAATTGTTTAAGTTCTAAAGTAAATGACCAATCAAAACCATTAAGGTCTAATGTGTTACCAAGATAATCAATTAATTCTATGTCCAGTTTTTGTATATTAATTGGTTGTCTAAATCTGAATTCTTTATTGATATAATCATCGACTCTTGAATTACCTAAACCAGTGGTAATTAAAATTTTTGCAAACACTTTGGTACTAAAAAAATCAATATAACCCCAATCATTAATTTTTAGTAACATATAATCATCACCTGTTGTATCATAAATTTTTGTTGCTTTAACTGCAGCAGTTGTATCGTCAATAACTGATGAAATTAAAAATTGGTTTTCAGTTTTTTTTATATCTGCTCTATATCCTAAAAAGAATCCCAATGGTGGGTATTGCATTCTTTTAACATCAACAATACCATTCACTACTGGGTTTTGTAAACTTTCATAAGTATTAAAATCAATATCAAATGAAGCTAAATCTTTTTCTAAAGTAGCATTAAAATATGGATCATTTAATTGGGCCTCAGTAATAAATTTATGTTTTCTTAAAAAAGATTTTGATGTTAAATTTGCTAATCTATTTGATATTTCATCTGTTACAATATCACTATTTTCCCATGTATTTTTTGATATATCTCCCGAAGGATCTACCCAATAAAAATAATAATCAATACCAGCTGATGTATCAGTTGTAAAATCATTTTGAAATGAAACTGTATAATTTATATAATTAATTTGCATTTGTAAATTATATATTTGTGTAGAATCTGTTGATGGGGTATCGGCAGTATCATTTATATTATAAATAGAACCAGATTCATAAGTTGAAGTACCATCAGCTCCAACATAACCAGTTGGTATAATATAAGTATCTCCAATTAATTTATCTAAAATTCCAGTACCTGAATCAACAGGAATATAAGTTGAAATATCAGATATATAATTTTGGTAAATTTGATTTTTAAGCGTGGTTATATCATTAATATTATAATCAATACCTGTTGTAATTATATTATCAACTCTCACACAGTCATTAGTTGTTGGTTCACTTGTTCCATCCAAACTTCTAAATCTTCTATCCCATACTCTTAAATCAAAGTTATTTAATTTGTAATTTCCAGAGTCTAAATTTATTGATGGTGTTGATGGATTTGAATTAACATATTCTTTTCTTAAATCATAACATGTTTGAACATATTTATTTAACTGTATAACTAAACCATATACACTATGCCAACCAGGATTAATTGTTAGCTTTTCTGATAATTTACTTGGTAATATGGCTGAATTAAAATCAAAAGTAAAAGTTACAGCATCATTTAAATAAAAAAAATAAAAATACTTTTCAGCAAAAGGTTGAAAATCAATTGATAATTGTTGAAGACTACCATTGGTATTTGTATAAACTTCAAATAAAATGTTAATAATACTTCTAATTGAACCAATTACTTGAAGTAACCCATCTTCTAGTTGTAAAATTATTCCTTCAGGATCATTTGTTTTATTTGGTAAATGAACTTTAAACCAATTATTATCTTTTTTGCTATCAATATAATTAATTGTATTTGTTATTTCAACAGAAACTAAACGTGCCGAAATAATATTCTTATATGTTTTTTCAAAGTTTATTCTATATTTTGCTTCACTTGGATAAAGTGTACGGTCTCTATATCTTGAATCAATGTTTATTAAAACTTCTTCCATGTATTATAATATATTTATATAAAAAAATAACCAATAAAAACGAAATAAATTCGCACTATCAAATAAAAAATTAGTTAAAATTATTAAAAATAATATTTTTGAATAAATTAATATCTTAGAATATATAATATGTCAAAAGTATCCAAATTAAAACTTTCAAATATAACAAATTCTGATATTAATGCAGGTATTGCTAAATTAACAGAATCAAAGCAAACAATTGTTCCAAAAAGATTAACAAGAAATGTTGAAACTAAAGATTTTAAATCAGATAATGTTGTTTTATCTGTTGGTGAAACTCCAAATTATATTGAAAATAGAGTAAACAAATTAATTAGTCAACAGCTTGGTATTGACATTGCTGAAAGACTTGTTTTAAGACCACCAACTTCAGGTGTTGATCCATCTACATCAGATAGTTCTGCAACTGGTTTGCCTAAAGATCCATCATTTGATACTATTACTGTTGCAAATAAAGGCTTTTTTAAAGGTGATATTATTGTAACTGGTAATTCAGTTTTTAAAAATTCAGTTGACATTACATCATTTTTAAATGTTTATAAAAAGGCAACATTTGAAGATACTATGGAAGTTAAGTTAGACACAACATTAGATGGACCAGTAACAGCATTAAATGGAATAAATGTTACTAATGGGTCCGTATTAGATACAATTAGAACTCGTCAAATAACTCCAATGTCTGATTTATATTCAAATAATGGTCCTGATCAAACACTCAACATTTATGGTCACTATATTAATATTGGCACTCAGGGGTCTCACATTAATATTAATGGTACAACTACTTTTGTTGTAACTACAGATTTAATTGTTAAAGATAAATTAATTTCACTTAATGCTAATAGTAATAATACCGGTGGTGCTGATAGTGGAATCGAATCAGGTATTCTAGTTTTAGGTCTCAATGGTAATGATGGTTATATTAAAACTAACAGCGATGCATCAAGATTTGTTATCAAAGCTCCCATTATTAATAAAGAATATATTGTTCCAATTTTAGAACCAAATGATGATTTTAACGTAACTGGTAAAACCCATTTAAGAAGTAATGTAACAATTGGATCATCATTAAATGTATCTGGTAATACTATATTACAAGGACCAGCCACTGCAATGTCTTCATTAAATGTTAGCGGTGTAACTACTTTACAAGGAGCATCTACTGTTTTATCATCATTGAATGTTAGTGGTAATTCTACATTATTGGGACCAGTTACTACAATGTCATCGTTAAATGTTAGCGGTATAACTACTTTACAAGGAGCAACTACTGTTTTATCATCAGTTAATGTCAGCGGTAATTCCACATTATTAGGACCAGTTACTGCAATGTCATCGTTAAATGTTAGCGGTATAACTACTTTACAAGGAGCAACTACTGTTTTATCAACAGTTAATGTTAGCGGTAATTCCACATTATTAGGACCAGTTACTGCAATGTCATCGTTAAATGTTAGCGGTGTAACTACTTTACAAGGAGCAACTACTGTTTTATCATCAGTTAATGTTAGCGGTAATTCCACATTATTAGGACCCGTTACTGCTATGTCATCATTAAATGTCAGCGGTGTAACTACTTTACAAGGAGCGTCTACTGTTTTATCATCATTGAATGTTAGTGGTGTAACTACTTTACAAGGATCAACAACTGTTTTATCATCATTGAATGTCAGCGGTAATTCTACATTATTGGGATCCGTTACTGCAATGTCATCGTTGAATGTTAGCGGTGTTTCAACATTACAAGGATCAACAACTGTTTTATCAACATTGAATGTCAGCGGTAATTCTACATTATTGGGACCAGTTACTGCAATGTCATCGTTAAATGTTAGCGGTGTTTCAACATTACAAGGATCAACAACTGTTTTATCAACATTGAATGTCAGCGGTAATTCCACATTATTGGGACCCGTTACTACAATGTCATCATTAAATGTCAGCGGTGTTACTACTTTAAAAGGAGCGTCTACTGTTTTATCATCATTGAATGTCAGCGGTAATTCCACATTATTGGGACCTGTTACTACAATGTCATCATTGAATGTTAGTGGTAAAACAACATTATTAAACCAAGTAACGGCATTAAATGGAATAAATGTTACTAATGGGTCCGTATTAGATACAATTAGAACTCGTCAAATAACTCCAATGACAGATTTATTTACAAATAATGGTCCAGATCAAACTGTTAATATTTATGGTCACTATATTAATATTGGTACACAAGGATCACATGTTAATATTAATGGTACAACTACTTTTGTAGTTACAACAGAGTTAGCAGTTAAGGATAAACTAATTTCATTAAACGTAAATAATGATAATACGTCAGGTGCAGATATTGGTAGTGATTCTGGTATTTTAATTATGGGCCTTAATAATAACGATGGTTATATTAGAACTAATAGTGATGCATCAAGATTTGTTATCAAAGCTCCTGTAATTAATAAAGAATACATTGTTCCTATTTTAGAACCAAATGATGATTTTAACGTTACAGGAAAAACATATTTAAGAAGTAATGTAACGATTGGATCATCATTGAATGTTAGTGGTAATACCACATTACAAGGACCAATTACTGGTATTTCATCGTTGAATATCAGTGGTGTTACTACTTTACAAGGATCAACAACTGTTTTATCATCTTTAAATGTTAGCGGTAATTCTACATTATTGGGACCCGTTACTGCAATGTCATCATTAAATGTCAGCGGTGTTACTACTTTACAAGGATCAACAACTGTTTTATCATCATTGAATGTCAGTGGTAATACTACATTATTGGGACCTGTTACTAATATTTCATCATTAAATGTCAGCGGTGTTACTACTTTACAAGGATCAACAACTGTTTTATCATCATTGAATGTCAGTGGTAATACTACATTATTGGGACCTGTTACTAATATTTCATCAT
>JACCDY010206223.1_pt1 | contig 14904 bp, 13 predicted proteins | sample 7446391 | NCBI WGS metagenome assembly JACCDY01 (sample SAMN15323451, study PRJNA562643) | freshwater metagenome | isolation source: river surface water | place: USA:Blue River Watershed | collected 2017-08-18 | reverse complement strand
TGATCCCGCAGGAGATCTCGATCCAAAGTTAACATGGGAAATTAGTGCTTTGGCTACGATGCAGCTCATTGATCGTGCGGCGCGAATGGGCATCAAGCACTTTATTTATGCATCCTCAGGAAGTGTCTATGGCCTCAAGGATGAGGAGCAGGTCACTGAGGATCTGACTTTGGTGCCCCTATCGGAATACAACAAGACCAAGATGGTGGCTGAGCGGGTGGTGTTGAGCTATTCAAATCAAATGGCAGTTCAAATTGTGCGGCCTGCAACTGTTTGTGGAATCTCCCCTCGAATGCGATTTGATGTATCAGTCAATATGCTGACTATGCAAGCATTGACTCGGGGAGAGATTACAGTTTTAGGCGGAGATCAGACCCGACCCAATATCCATATTGATGACATTACAGACCTCTATCTTTTTCTTTTGGAAAGGCCGGATGTTACAGGCGTTTTCAATGCAGGGTTTGAGAACTTAAGCATTCGAAGAATTGCTGAGATGGCCTGCGAAAAAGCGAGTGCCAAAATTACAGTTCTTCCTTCGAACGATCCTAGATCCTACCGAGTCAATTCAGATAAACTGCTTGCCACCGGCTTTCGTCCTCGCAAGACGGTTGAAAATGCAATCGATGAAATCTGTCAGGCTTATCGTGATGGTCGAATCAAGGACGAAGAGCGTTTCCATACTTTGCCATGGATGCAAAAAACGGTATTTAAAAGAGTTTAAAAATGACATCTCCAGTTTTTTCAACCTTTTGCGATAGTTATGTAGCGCGATTAAAGTCGGCTTTAGATTTACTCCCACAAGAAGAGCTTGAGGTGCTGGCCAATGCACTGGTGATGGCTTGGAAAGAAAAACGACAGGTATTTATTTTTGGAAATGGTGGTTCGGCTGGAAATGCAATTCATCTGGCTAATGACTATCTTTATGGAATTTCTAGGCAGCTAGGTAAAGCACTCAAAGTGCATGCTTTGCCTGCGAATTCTGCCGTTTTGACTTGCTTGGCCAATGATGAGGGTTACGACAGTATCTTCATTCAGCAGTTGGCGGTCTTGGCCAATCCTGGAGATATTGCCATTGCACTGAGTGGCAGTGGAAATTCACCCAATATTCTTAAGGCTCTCGAACACTGTCGTGATAATCAAATTCAGTCTTTTGCAATTTTAGGGTTTTCTGGTGGGCAAGCTAAAACACTTGCCGGTCATGTGATTCATGTACCTGTTGATGATATGCAAATTAGCGAGGATCTACAGTTGGTTGTGGGGCACTTGATGATGCAGTGGCTTTATATGTGCAAAGATCAGGTTTAATGGGGCACTCAATTATTATTGGCAAATAATAATTGTAAATTTTTTATCCTGGATAGATTTGTCATCTTATTAAGGCTTATGAAACGTTGCCTGGGATTATAAAAAATAATTTTCTTTAGTCTATTAAGAAATGAGGAGAGAATGGTTAATAAAGGCGATTTTGGGGGAAATGTTTTCTATTTAAATGCCCCATCTGATATAAAAGATTTGGAAAAAATTTTGCAGGCCGTTGAAGGTTGCGGTTATGCATTAATCAGGGGTCTTTTTGATCGCACTGAAATGCGAACCAAATTGAAAAATCTACAAAAAATTTTACCAATGCAAGCAGTACTTCCGAGTGCGGGCATGCCTCCTGAGCTTATTAGAAAAAATTCGGTCAAATGGTCAATAGGATCTCAAAGTGGATCACAGTTTGGCATACAAAGACTTATGATGACTGTTTACAATCCGCTATTTGAGTTTGATTTTTTGGATATGCACTCAACATTTATAAAATTAATAACTTTGAGAGATTCTTTGGCAAAACGACAGCATACATTGTTCGATAAAAATCTACCATCACCAAAATTCAATGCCACTAGACTTCAAATTTACCCAGCTGGCGGAGGGTTTATGTCCTCACATATTGATACAAGGGCGATTGATAATGCATCTGATATTTCCTCTGAGTACATCCAACTTGTCCTTCTTTTAACTGAAAAAGGAGAGGATTACAGGGTTGGCGGAGCTTTCGTAGAGAGGTCTGATGGTTCATGGATTGATAGCGAGGAAAATAGTCTATCTGGAGATGTGGTCGTATATAGCGGCAATACCAAGCATGGGGTCGCTGATATAGACCCCCAAATAACTTTTGACCCCAAGAGTTATTTGGGAAGAGTGGTCGCATTAGCAACAATTTATAACTAAGCAAATGAGATTGTGCCTTTGGGTCACTTCGAAAGTGTGTAACACTTTTCCTTTTGTCAGCGGGACCGAAAGTCTATGCTGATTTTCGATGTATTTTGCTTGGATATTTCTAAATCATAGCGGGAGTTCATTTTGAGTAAGGTGCTCGTGTTGGGCTGCAATTCTTTTGCTGGTTCGGTTTTTGTGGATTCCGCCCTGACTGCGGGTTTTGATGTTGTTGGGATAAATCGATCGGGCGAGGGGAGTATGAACTTTTTGCCCTACAAAAGAAATGCTCGAGTAAAAAATTACAAATTTCACCAATTACATCTGGTAAATAATTTAGAGAAAATAATTTCAGTAATTGGTGATTGTGAGCCAGAATACATCGTTGATTTTGCAGGACAAGGCATGGTTGCTGAAAGTTGGGAGGCGCCAGAACTTTGGTACGAAACTAATTTAGTTTCGAAGGTCAGGCTGCATAACTTTTTGCGAAAGTGCCGTTTTTTAAAGAAATACATTAGGGTCTCAACCCCTGAGGTTTATGGCAGCAATACCGGTTTGATTAGCGAGTCGTGTGGCTATAATCCGAGTACTCCATATGCAGTTTCTCATGCTGCAGTTGATATGAGTTTGTTAGCCTTTCATCGAAATTATGGATTCCCCGCAGTGATTACAAGGTTTGCTAATTTCTATGGGCCAGGGCAGCAACTTTATAGAATAATTCCTAAAACTGTATTAACAGCTCTTTCTTCGGGTGTTTTGAATTTGCATGGTGGCGGGTCTTCAATAAGGGCCTTTATATATGCAAGTGACATAGCATCTGCTTTATTGCTTACTCTGCAAAAAGGTGAGCCGGGAGAGGTCTACCACTTTACAACCGATGAATTTTTGACAATTCGTGAAGTGGTTGAGCGAATCCTGAGGCGCCTGGACATTGACTTTGATTCCTGCGTTAAAATTACTCCAGATAGGCTTGGCAAAGATCAGGCTTATTTAATGGATTCCTCAAAGGCGAAAAAAGCCTTGGGTTGGCAGCCTCTTGTATCCTTTGATCAGGGGGTGGATTCAACAATCTCCTGGGTGAGGGAAGGTATCACGGAATTTATGGATCTACCACATGAATATAAACATAAGAGCTGAGCAATGTAGCATTCAATTTTGTTTGATTGCTACATTTGATTCGATTCAAAAAATGAACAGGCAGGTTGGCGATGGCACGTAATTTTTTACCGGATCAGTACGATCTCACCAACAAATTTCCTATTAATCATAATTATCTTAGTGACCAATTTTCTGATTGTGATGTTATCTGGTCAAAGATTCGCGAAGTAGTTGTCCGAGGCGATTTTACCCTTGGTCGTGCCGTAGATGATTTTGAGGGTCGTTTTGCTGAGAAGATCGGCGTTCGACATGTAATTGGAGTGGGTAGCGGAACGGACGCACTTTTTTTGAGCCTAAAGGCAATTGGAGTGGGTGATGGTGATGAGGTGATTACCACTCCATTTACTTTTTATGCAACGATCGGCGCCATTGTGACGGCGGGAGCGAGACCCGTATTCGTTGATATTGGAAATGACTACAACTTAGATGTTTCAAAAATTGAGGCGGCGATAACACCCCGCACCAAGGCTATTCTTCCTGTGCATTGGTCAGGAAAGCCTTGCAACATGGATGCCATTTGTGACATCGCAAAGCGCAACGGCATCGAAGTGGTGGAAGATGCATGTCATGCGATTCTTGCTAGCTATAAAGGACGTCCGGCCGGTGGATTTGGTATTGCGGGTTGTTTTTCTATGCATCCACTAAAAAATCTCAACGTTTGGGGTGATGGTGGTGTTATCTGTACAAATGATGATGCTTTTGCTCACAAATTAAGATTGATGCGTAACCATGGGCTCGTGGGTCGAGATACCTGCGAGATATTTGCTTACAATTCCCGCCTAGATACTGTTCAGGCTGTAGTTGCAGGACATTTGCTTGATAAAATTGAGCACATTACCGATAGGCGAATAGCTAATGCCGCCTATTTGGATCAAGGGTTAAGTCAAATCCCTGGCGTTACCATCCCACCTCGAGATAACTCAGAAGTAAAGCAAGTGTTTCATATTTATAGCTTGTTATTTGATCGCCGCGATGATTTACAAGGCTATTTGATGGATCGTGGAATTGATGCAAAGATTCATTACCCTCTTCCCATGCATCTTCAGCCAGCTGCAGCAACCTTTGGCTATAAGCCTGGCGATTTTCCTGAATGCGAGGCAACAGCTGCAATGACTCTGTCACTCCCAGTCCATGAATTCATTACAAAACAAGATTGTGATGAAATGATTCGGGCCGTACGTGAGTTCTATTCATGAGTCAAACCAAGGTGCCAATTGTCGATTTAGGCCGACAGTTTAGGGCTTTTGAGAGCGAGTTTATTGAGATATTCCTTCGGGTTGGTCGCTCTGGGGTGTATGTGCATGGTCCTGAATTACGCGCATTTGAAGAAGCATTCGCCACCTATTGTGGCGTACCTTTTGCAATTGGAGTTGGTAATGCGACGGATGGTTTGGCGATTGTCCTCAAGGCAATGAATGTAGGTCTAGGCGATGAGGTTATTACTGCAGCCAATTCATTCATTGCTTCTGGAGGTGCGATTGCAGAGGTTGGCGCTACTCCGATTTTTGCTGATGTGCGAGATGATCTCAATATTGATCCAGAATCAGTTTTGCGATTGATCACTCCGAAAACTAAGGCCATTATTCCAGTGCATTTAACCGGACGACCTGCGGATATGGATGCATTGCTGAAGATAGCTGATACATATGACCTTTGGGTTATCGAGGATGCTGCTCAGGCTGTAGGTGCTAAATACCGGGGAAAAAAAACCGGTGCTCTTGGTGATGCAGCTGTATTTAGTCTACACCCGCTTAAAAATCTTCATGTATATGGTGACGGTGGAGTTATTACAACTAAATCTCCAGAGCTTTCTGCGGCGTGTGAGCAAATTCGCAATCACGGGTTGATTGACAGAGATACGTGCCTGCGATGGGGTCGAAACTCTCGATTGGATGAACTGCAGGCAGCAATTGCCGCTTTCAAATTAGCCCATATAGATGAGTTGAATGAGAGGTTTAGGTCAATTGCGAGTCGCTATACAGATGCTCTAAAGTCCTACGTTGGAATGCCTCAAGCATGTGTTAATTGTGCGGGGAATTGTAGTGGCGATAACCTTTGCGTTTTTCACAATTTCGTGATTCTTCCTGATGACCGAGAGGGGTTAATGAATCATTTAACCAAGTGCGGTGTGGACACCAAGATTCGTTATCCGCGATTGCTCAACGAGCAACCGGCCTATCAAAACTTAGATGGGTTGTCTTTTGAGACTCCAACGGCCATGCGGTTGAACGCACACATACTCAGTTTGCCGATATTTCCCGAGATGACGGATGAAGAGGTCTCTACCGTAATTAGGGCTGTGCAAGAATTTTATGATTTTAAAAAATGAGGTTATAGCAATGGGCCAGGAAATTGATTTAATGCGCAACTATCCAAAGACTGTGCGTGATCCAAAAGCGCGCGGAGCTTCGAAAACCGAGGCTGATCGCGCCCTTGCAAGAGAGTTTGGTGAGGCGTTCTTTGATGGCGATCGAAGTCACGGTTACGGAGGGTTTAGATATAACGCTCGTTTTTGGGAGCCGGTTGTGCCAGATTTTCAAGCCCATTTTGGCTTAAAGGCTGGCAGTAAAATTCTTGATGTGGGTTGTGCCAAGGGATTTATGTTGTATGACATGCAGCGTTTGATTCCTGATTTGCAGGTGTATGGCGTGGATATTTCAGATTACGCCATTAAACATGCTAAAGAAGAGGTGCGGACACATTGTCAAGTGGCGAATGTAACTGATTTACCATTTGAAAATGACAGCATGGATGTAGTGGTTTCAATTACTACAGTTCATAACTTAGAGGGGGTGGAGCTGGTTAGGGCTCTTCAGGAGATTGAGCGTGTTGCTCGCTGCGGTAGTTTTGTTACTGTTGATGCTTATCGCAATGATGAGGAGAGGGAGGCTATGTTCGCCTGGAATTTAACAGCCAAAACTATCCTTCATGTTGATGAATGGAAGGAGTTGTTTAAAGATGTTGGCTACACAGGAGATTACTACTGGTTTATGCCGTGAATAAGAGTGTTGAACTTCTAGAGCGCATGATATACATTCGCGCAGTAGAGGAATCTATTGCAGATCACTATGCTGATCAAGAGATGCGATGCCCCATGCATCTTTCTATAGGTCAAGAGGCGCCTGCCGTAGCTGTTGGCCTATCCTTGCGCGATAGTGATTATGTGGTGAGTACACATCGCGGGCATGCTCACTATCTGGCGCGGGGCGGCAATCTCAATGCAATGATAGCTGAGCTTTATGGCAAAGCAACTGGTTGCGCCCGTGGGCGAGGCGGATCTATGCATCTAGTAGACCCTAGGGTGGGTTTTATGGGAACAACCGCTATTGTTGGTAATTCTATTCCCATTGGGATTGGACTTGCTAAGGCTATTCAATTGGATGGAAGTGATGCGGTGGCCTGTATTTTTTTAGGTGATGCGGCCATTGAAACCGGCTCATTTTATGAAAGCGCGAATTTCGCCGCTACCGAAGGTTTGCCAGTTTTATTTGTTTGTGAGAACAATTTATATTCAGTTTATACCTCGCTTCAAGCGAGGCAACCCGTTGACCGTAAGATTCACGAGCTAGCTTCCGCTGTAGGCCTGAATACCTGGCATGGAAATGGAAATGATGCTAACCAATCTGCAATGTTGATTGGGGAGGCTGTGGATAGCATTCGAGGTGGTGGTGGTCCAGCATTTGTGGAGTTGAGTACCTACCGCTGGCGTGAGCATTGCGGGCCGAATTATGACAATGATCTAGGCTATCGGTCTGTAGCAGAATTTGAGGAATGGAAAGAGCGGGATCCAATTGCAATGCTCGAACGTTCCTTTGTTGGTAACGTCGAAATTTCTGATTACCTCGCCGCTTTTCGAAAAAACGTTGCTATCAAAATTGCGGACGCTTTTGCATTAGCTAAGGCAGCCCCATACCCAAATTCCACTGAAGCTTATATTGATGAGTATGCCAAGTCACCTAGGGGCTACGTATGAGACAGCTGACTTTTGGCGATGCAATTAATGAGGGGATGAGTATCGCAATGTCAACCGACCCAAAGGTGCTAGCTTTTGGCCTAGGTATTTGCGACCCTAAGGCGATTTTTGGAACCACTCAGGGTCTGCAAGAGACTTTTGGTAAAGGCCGCGTCTTCGATATGCCTGTTTCCGAGAATGCACTTACTGGAATGGCGGTTGGTGCTGCTATCGGTGGGTATAAGCCGGTAATGGTTCACCAGCGTTTAGATTTTTCGTTGGTTTCAATGGATCAAATTGTTAATTCTGCAGCAAAGTGGTTCTATATGTTTGGCGGACACACCCCGATACCAATGGTCATTCGAATGATAGTTGGTCGCGGTTGGGGTCAAGGGCCGACACACTCTCAAGCACTGCACTCATGGTTTGCTCATATCCCGGGGCTCAAAGTGGTTTTACCAGCGTCTCCAGGCGATGCCAAGGGCTTGCTTTTGGAGAGCATTCATGATCCTAATCCTGTTATTTTCATTGAACATCGTTGGTTGCATAATTCGCTTGGCGATGTTCCTGAGGGCGATTACCGCGTACCAATTGGTGAGGCATCAGTTGTGATAAAAGGTAGTGACATTACTTTAGTGGCTAGCTCATTAATGACAGTTGAAGCACGACATGCAAGTCAGATACTCTCGGGATTCGGCATTAATTGTGAAGTCATTGATCTACGTTCAGTCCGACCGATTGACTGGCAAACCATTGAGAAATCAGTGTTGAAGACTGGGCGCCTGATGGCTCTAGACTTTGCTCATCCCGTAGCTTCAATTGCGGCTGAGATCATAGCAGGAGTTAGTGAGAGATGCTTTAGTAGTTTGAAAGCGGCGCCAATAAGACTTTGCCTGCCGGATCATGCCGTACCTACAAGTGTAGCGCTTACTAGAGATTTTTATCCAACGGTTGCTGATATTGTAAATAAAGTTGCCACAGAAATGGGGGTAACAATACCGGCTGGCGAATTGCTCAATAATCAACCGCACGATGTTCCAGGTGAATGGTTTCGCGGCCCCTTCTAAGTAAAAAAGTGGATTTTATAAAAGTCGTTTAACCTAATTAATTATGAGAAAAATCCCTAATTCTTTAACTGCCGCAGTACTTACAAAGCTAGGTGCACCATTAGAAATTATTGGCGGCATTAAGGTCCCCCCGCTTAATCGCGGTCAAGTTTTAGTTCGTGTGTCATACGCTGGGGTATGCCATTCCCAGTTAATGGAAGTGCGTGGTTTTCGTGGACAGGATCCATGGCTGCCGCATATGTTGGGGCATGAAGGTACGGGAACCGTTATTGCAATTGGTGAGGGAGTTACCAAGGTCCAGCCAGGAAACAAAGTAGTTCTTGGGTGGATTAAGGGTGAAGGCATTGAAGCTGGTGGGTGTAAATATGAGGGCCCTAATGGACAAATAATTAATTCTGGAAGTGTTACAACTTTTAGTAACTATACGATCGCATCAGAGAACAGATTAGTTTTGTTGCCAGAGGGTACGCCAATGGATCTTGGAGTACTTTATGGTTGTGCTCTCCCTACTGGAGCTGGGATAGTACTTAATACTGCGCGGCCGTCTGTGGATAGTAGCGTGGCAGTAATTGGCCTTGGTGGAATAGGTTTGAGTGCCTTGATGGCGGCTCATAGCCTGGGTGTGAATAAATTGATCGCAATTGATGTTGAGGAAAATAAACTCACACTTGCGCGTGAACTTGGGGCCAGCATCACAATTAATATTAATGAGAATGATCCTATTTCAATGGTGCGTGCTGCTACCGAGGGTAAGGGTGTTGATTTTGCAATAGAAGCCGCTGGGACAGTTCGCTCAATTGAAACTGCGTTTGAAATGACGCGCCGCAATGGCGGACGCTGTATTTTTGCATCCCATCCACCCCATGGCGAAAGAATTAGTTTGGACCCATTTGAGCTTATTTCTGGTAAATGCATAGAAGGAAGTTGGGGCGGTGCTAGCAACCCCGACCTAGATATAGTGACGCTCGGAGGGTTTTATCGTTCAGGGCATTTACCTTTAACAAAATTGATTAGCGCCCCTTACGATTTGGATCGTATCAATGATGCATTAACAGATCTTGAGCAACGTAAAGTAACGCGTGCGCTCATAATCATGCCGGATTAACATTTATTCGGTCGAGAAAAATGAATGGCTATGAATAAGATAAGTCAACAAGAAATTGCCGAAATTCAGAGCTTGGCCGGGCCAAGAAGCAGGATCGTATTTATCTCTGGAATTTTTAACACTATTCACCCTGGGCATGCCCGACTCTTTAAATATGCGCATGAACAAGGGGATATATTGGTTGTTGGTGTTTTAGATGACCATCTTGCACCAGGAGCAATTCTTGATAGCAAAGAGCGATTAACTGCAGTTAGTGCCATTTCATTTATCAATTACTCTTTTGTGCTTCAAGACTTCCCTGAAGAATTTATTGCTTCCCTTAGGCCCGCAACAGTGGTTAAGGGTTTGGAGTACCGAGATCAGCTCAATCCAGAAAAAGCAGTAGTTGAGGGGTATGGCGGGCGACTTCTATTTAGCTCTGGCGAATCTCTTTTTTCCAGCCTAGATCTTCTTCGAAATGAGGTGCTTGAAGTTGACCATAGCGCAATTCGTGTCTCTAAGGAATTTTTGAAAAGACATGATATTGAGATGTCAAATCTTGAGGCGAGAATTCAGGGGATTCAAAAAATGCGTATTGCCGTTATTGGCGATACCATAATCGATGAGTATGTTACATGCGATGCTGTGGGCTTGTCGCGTGAGGATCCAACTGTTGTTGTACGTCCTTTATTTAGCCGAACATTTATTGGTGGAGCGGGGATTGTCTCCGCTCATGCTCGATCGTTGGGGTGTCAAGTCAACTTTTTTACCGTGCTTGGGCTTGACCAAAATGGTAAAAATGCTCTCGATTTTCTTTCGGAGTATAAGGTGGATGTCAACGCATTCCATGACGATACTCGACCAACAACTCATAAGAAGCGTTTTCGTGCGCAAGATAAAACGATGTTGCGTGTTAACACTTTTAGTGAAATTGGGATTTCAGACTTAATCCAGGATGAAATATTTAACGCCTTAGTGAGCAAAGATTTTACATATGATTTAATAATTCTTTCTGATTTTAATTATGGAATTTTGCCGCAATCACTTGTGAATAGAATTACTGAGTGGGCGCTTAAAAATGGCATCCCAATTATTGCGGACAGCCAAACGTCTTCGCAAACTGGTGATATTTCCAGGTATACCAATATGTCACTTATCACTCCTACAGAGCAAGAGGTTCGAGTTGCGCTTAGAGATTCAACAAGTGGACTCGCCCAGGTTGCCAGCGCTCTAATGCATAAATCAAGCTGTAAAAGTCTTATTGTTACACTAGGCTCTGAAGGGATATTTATTCAGTCGAAAGATAGGGATAGAAAGAACTGGTTATCTGATCGCTTGCCTGCATTTAATAATTTAGCTCGTGATACCGCTGGGGCGGGGGATGCCCTTTTAGTTGCTGCTGGTTTGGCAGTTGCATCTGGAGCATCAGTTTGGGAGGCAGCGTATCTTGGGTCAATTGCAGCTGCATGCCAAGTCAGTCGAATAGGGAATCTTCCTCTTACGCAAAATGAAATGATGGTGGAACTTCGTCGGTCAAAGTTGTCAGATTAACTTTTAGATTATTACAAATGCCAATTTCTCAACTGCAGGGTAGACATGGATGTTTTAGTGAGCGATAAATACTCCCCCCTTCCATTGGTATCTGTATTTATGCCTGTCTATAATCAAGAGTCATATGTTGCTGCAGCAATAGATTCAGTCCTTCAGCAGACTTACGAAAATTTAGAAATTGTAATTTCAGATGATTGTTCGCATGATCTAACGCCGGTTATTGTTAAGCAGTATGCAGAAAAATTTCCTGAAAAGATAAAATTTTATAAATTAGCCGATAAAAATCTTGGTAGGGATCATTTTGAAGCCTTGCTAAAGAAATGCACTGGGGAGTATGTCTGCATGTTTGCTGGCGATGATTTAATGTACCCCAAAAAAATATATCAGCAAATCAATAAAACGCTTGAGCTTGATTTGTCATTTCATGGTCACTCAGTGGAGTGTATTAATAATGAAGGTGACGTCTTTGGCAAAATTTCCCCCGGTAAAAATATACTTTTAAGAGGCAATTGGAGGCTTATTTTCAGTGGGGTGCCAGTTGCTGGATGTAGTTGGTTATTTAAAAAATCATGCATTGAAATTCATGGGGCTCTCGGTTTTTTGCATGATTTTGATATTGTCATTAGGTGTCTTAGGTCGGGAAGGCGAGGTTATATTGACAGCGATATATTGGGTGCATATAGGGTGACCCAAACAAGCTGGTCCAGAAATTTGCGCTGGCAAGATTATCTGATCGCATACAAAAATTTATTGCAATCATGGATGAATGCCGGAATGTATCTGGAGTGCGCATTCTTAGTGCTCAGGGTGTTGGTCCGAATACCAAGAGTATTGACTAGAATTTTAAAGGTTTAATATATTTTGTGATTCTGAATTTCTTGCCAATTTACCAGTATCGATAGTTTCCCAATTAAAAGATTTGAAATTAACTCATTACAGCTCGATATCTTGGATCTCATAACGTTATATGGTTATTAATAAACAACTTAAACTATTCGGTAAATCGCTACTATCCTCCAATTTTTTTCCATATGCCGCGTTACGATCGGTTGCGATTACTGTCCTGTATCCTTTGGAAGTTTTTCTGCTGCCACTTAATCCTCGGCTATCTAGAGTGGTAATGATTTATCGTGCAGTTTTTAGCTTTTCGCCAGATAAAATTGCAGCTCAGATATCCCCGGAATTTAAAGATCTTAAGCCTCATTTAATAATCGCTGCACGCGCATTTTTTGAGACTGCTTTCGCCCGTGGAGAGCTATTGAAGCCTTGTCATTTCTTTAAGAAAATGACTCATTTTTCGCCTGATTCATTCGTTCCATGGAAATTGCTGCATTACTGCTATTACTATACGCAATCATGGGGTGAGCTTGATAAAATTAATAGTGCGTACGAAAAAACTCGAGCTGAGATATTAAAGGCCGAGGGCATTGAGGGTTATGACGTTATCTTAGGGGACCATGTAACCGGATCAATTGGCCATAGCCAGATTTTTTTCTTTTTCAAAATTCAGGAGTGGTCTGAATCTCGAAAGCTCCCAAGGATTGGAATACTGCCCTCTGCGCGAGATCGCATGTCAATTTTTTATAAGGCGATATTTCCAGATCTTTTAATGGATGAGGTAGTAATGGTTAAAAGTAGCCAGAAGCATCCTGATTTGGGAGATTTTATACAAGACTCCTTCCCTTTTATGCTTACCAAAAAATATTTTGATTTTTTTGATGGCAAAGGCCGCGCTAAGTTTCTGGGTGATTGGGCTGCTTCAGGTGCTGACTCATTTGCAATTAACCCTACTCAAGCTAAGTTACTAAATCAGTTTCTTAATAGAGTTGGGCTAAAAGAAAACGACTGGTATGTGGTGCTTCATGTTCGTCAGACTGCAGATTCTCAAATTAGGAATTGTGATATTGAAAATTACTATGGTGCGATTGAAGCAGTTACATCGCATGGGGGTTGGGTTTTTAGAATTGGAGATGCCGATATGGTCCCACTTAGTAAAGAGCTGAAAAACGTTGTGGATATGCCATTTAGCTTTATAGATAAGCCCCCTTTTATAGATTTGTATTTGCTTTCTACAGCTCGCTTTGTAATTGGTACATGCTCTGGCCCGTGTGACATTCCATTTTTCTTCAATGTCCCGAGATTAATTACCAATTGGCCGTTTATGTCTGAATTATTTGGTGCTGCTGATGATCTATGTATACCAGTCTCTTACTATGATAATTCGTCAGGTCAGATGGTTTCATTGAATGAGCAGTTGTTTTCGTCTAATTATGACAGTGAGCCGTGGATTAGATCTCAGAAGAATATTGCGCCAATAATGAATTCCTCAGAAGAGATAAGTTGCGGGGCTATTCAGATGATTGAATTGACCTCATCTAATTCGACAAGCAAATGCTTTCCACTTCCAGCGATTAACTCTCTAAGTCGAAGCTATGGGGGTAAATTTTGGTTTTTGGGGTCCATCCCAAAGTTATTCTTAAGGAATCATCCAAATTATCTTAATTAGTTGACTGCTTAAGGTGATTAATAATTATTTGAGCTCAATTGATGTAGGTTTACAATTAACGTTTCGGGCATTCTGATGGTTTGCTATGAGTAAAAATAAGAAACTGGTAATTATTGGCGCAGGCGAGACTGCTGAGATTGCCTGCGAATACTTTACAGTTGATTCTGACTATGAGGTAGTTGGTTTTGCAGTAGATCGTCAATTTATAACCACTGAATCTGTTGCTGGGCTTCCTGTTGTTCCGCTTGATGAGTTGGAGTTCAAATTTCCACCTACTGATTATTGGGCATTTGCAGCCGTAAGCTCAACAAAGCTAAATCGAGTTCGCTCTCATTTATATGACCAACTAAAAAACAAGAAATATCGCATAGCAAGCTACATTAGTTCAAAGGCATTCATATGGCGAAATGCCCAAATTGGTGAAAATTGTTTTATTTTTGAAGGCAACACTATTCAACCTTTTGTAACAATTGGAAATAATGTTGTTTTGTGGAGTGGTAATCACATTGGACACAATACAACAATACAAGATCACTGCTTCTTATCTTCCCATGTTGTTGTCTCGGGTTTTTGTGATGTTGGTGAGTATTCATTTTTAGGTGTCAATAGCACTATTATTAATAATGTAAGTATCGGAAAAAATTGCTTTATCGGAGCTGGTGCGCTTATTCAAAAGGATGTGCCACCTGACTCTGTATTACAAGCGGTTGGTACTGAGATTTCAAAAGTGGGTAGCCTTCGACTTTTTAAAATTGGCAGAGATCAATGAGGTGGACAAAAAAAGGTTTTATTTTTGGCCCTGATGGTGCCATGCCTTGGGCTAAAGATACTGCGTTAACGCCTACGCCTATATTGCTTAACGAAGAAACCATTCGTGTCTATGCTGGCTTTAGGGATGAATCTGGTATTAGTAGAATCGGTTTTGTAGATGTAGACTCAAACTCCCCCAATATTGTTAAGCAAATCTCTGCTCAGCCAGTCTTAGATATTGGTAGCAATGGAATGTTTGACGATAACGGAGTTATTTTAGGTGATGTGATTAGGGCTGATGACGGTATCCGAATGTATTACGTTGGATTCCAACTAGTTTCAAAAGTAAAATTTTTGGCCTTTTCTGGGCTTGCGATTAGCGAGGATGGCGGTGATACCTTTAAGCGCTATTCAAATGCGCCTATTCTTGACCGATCAAATGATAGTTTATTTATAAGGGCAATTCATTCTGTTATAGAGATTGATGGTCTTTTTCATATCTGGTACGCCAGCGGAAATGGATGGGAATTAATTAATGGTGTACCTTATCCGCAATACCGAATCCGACATGCAATTAGTAAAGACGGCATTAGTATTGAGGGCGAGGGTAATGTGTGCGTTGATATTGAGGATTTGG
>JACCDY010063110.1_pt1 | contig 14906 bp, 15 predicted proteins | sample 7446391 | NCBI WGS metagenome assembly JACCDY01 (sample SAMN15323451, study PRJNA562643) | freshwater metagenome | isolation source: river surface water | place: USA:Blue River Watershed | collected 2017-08-18 | reverse complement strand
AAGGTGTTGATTTAATGATTGATGGCCACGTTCCCCTAGGTGCTGGTCTGTCTTCATCGGCAGCTCTTGAATGCTCAGTTGCTACCGCTATGAACCATCTCTTTGATATGGGTTACAACTTAGAAGAATTAGCTCGGCTTACACAAAAGGCTGAAAATAAATATGTAGGTGTGCCCTGCGGAATCATGGATCAATCTATTTCTCTGATGGCAACTCAAGGGTCTGCGCTTTTATTAGATTGTCGCGATTTATCCACCAAAAATATTCCATTTGATGTTGCATCAAGCGGCTTGGAGCTTCTGATTGTTGACACTCAGGCACACCATGCCTTAACCGATGGTGGATATGCAGAGCGGCGCGCTTCTTGTGAATCAGCGGTCGCAAAACTAGGCATTACATCCCTACGTGAGTTAACTATGGAACAATTAGAGGCTTCCCGTTCACTCCTTACAGAAACTGAGTTTGTCCGGGCCCGTCATGCTGTAACCGAAATGCAGCGAGTTCTTGATTGTGTGGATGCTCTAGGTAATTCAGATTTCGAAAAGGTTGGGCGCTTGATTAATCAATCCCACGCATCATTGCGTGATGATTACACCGTTTCATGTCCTGAGCTAGATACAGCTGTTGATGCTGCGATATCTGCCGGTGCGTTAGGTTCCCGCATGGTTGGTGGTGGTTTTGGTGGCAGCGCTATCGCATTGATTCAGGCAGCGAAAACAAGGGAAACGATTAAGGCGATTGAAAGAGCATTTACAAGTAAAGGTTTTAAAGCGCCACGCTTCTTTAACTCTTTGCCAAGTCAGGGCGCAGAGCTACTTTCGCGCCGTTGATTACAAAGGGATAATGGAGAGAACTTCTACCCCACCGATTGCACCTAATACATTCAGTAGGTCGGTTGGATCATTTCCTGGCACCGCAACGGTGATGTCATCGTAACCACGACCATCCTCAGATTTCACAACAGCGAGCGCACGAATATCTCCGCCTGCTGCACCAATCGCTGATGCCAAAAGTCCCAATGAACCAGGACGATCTGGAAGAGCTACATTTAGTTGAAATAGTGCCATGGCTTAACAATACCCTGACACTATTTCATCCAGCTCACATTAATTAGATGGTGCTGTTCCTAAAGTGACCTTAAAGCTCTTAGATCCACCGGTTGGGAGTTCTACGGTGACTGTGATGGTTGAGCCAGGAGCGTAAGAACGAATCTTCACAATAGCTCCAACCTGATCTGCGATCTTGACTCCATCTATTGCAGTAATGACCGATCCGGCAGGGATTCCCGCTTTTTCTGCTCCCTCATTAGGACTTAAACGTCCAATCTTTGCACCAGTACCTGTGTAGGTAGTATCAAAGAAAACACCGAGAACTGGGCGAGTTGATTTACCAGTTGCAACCAACTCATCAACCACACGTTTTGCCTCATTGATCGGAATTGAGAAGCCCAGCCCAATACTTCCACTGGCTCCACCTGAGGACAAAGTTGCAATTGCAGAGTTCACACCAATGATTCGGCCTTGTGAATCCAGAAGTGCTCCACCTGAGTTACCAGGGTTGATGGCCGCATCTGTTTGAATCGCGTTTACAAAGGATTCAGCGCCAAAAGTGCCAGCAGTTACTGGACGATTCAAGGCTGAAACAATTCCACTTGTCACTGTGCTGGCAAGGCCCAATGGAGAGCCGATAGCCACAACAGTTTCGCCCACACTTACTCTTGATGAATCACCAATAACAACAGTTGGTAAATTACCGCGATTAACCTTTAACACTGCCAGGTCATATGCGATATCTCGACCAACAATCTGTGCAGGGATTGTGTCGCCATTGAGAAGTTCAACGGTGATTGTGCCGGAGGTAGCCGCCGATGCGATCACATGGTTATTTGTCACGATAAATGAGGATGACCTATCTGATTTATAAACCCAACCGCTACCACTGCCACTTCCGGCGGCTGCTACTACCTTGATTGAAACTACTGATGGAGTAACTAGAGAGGCGATGCTTTTTACATCAACAGCTGGGGCTCCCAATGTCATCGCTGTTCGCGTAGATGAACAGCCGTTAGAGCCAGCAAGATAAATTGCTTGTGATCGCTTATCTACACAAACCTTGACTCCAGCAACCTCATTAGTTGTAGCGGTGGCTACACCTCCTGCAACGGATGCACCTACTAAAAAAGATGCGATTACCTTTGTTGATGTTTTCATGAAATAAACCTCTCTCAACGTCGGCGCTAAATTGTCACTCTAACCTGAGAGAAAGTTTAAAAACGACTTACTAATTGGTGCAACTTTTAAGCCAGTACGACCCAACCACTCTTTATCGCAACCTTGACTGTTGGAAGTGGGGTGGTTGCAGGACCTGCAACAACGGCTCCTTTTTTAAATGGATCAAAACTTGCATTGTGAACTGGGCACACTAAAAGTTTTCTTGCACTGAAGTACTTGGTGGCACCACCCTGATGGGTACAAATTGTCTGGTATGCAAAGACACCGGTCTTTGTACGAAATAGGAGTGCTGGCGCACCATTGGCTAATTGAAATGGGAAGGTTCCGCCGACTTTAACCCGGTTGAGTCGGACTATTTGCTTGGTATTGGCCTCGGCTCGAGTTCCCACAAAGGAGGCTGCGATGCCAGCAAGGCTCATTCGCAGAGCGGCCCTACGAGTGATCTTCATGCTCCCTGACTTGGATTCGAACCAAGAACCTGTCGATTAACAGTCGACTGCTCTGCCGTTGAGCTATCAGGGATTAATGGTGCAGGCGCAAACTCTAGCGCACCCGAGCATAAGGGCAAAAACTAGCGCCTGCAGGATTACAGAGTGCCGAGCGCAAGATCATGGAGAGAACGGCGGGCTGATTCCAGGGCCACTAACTGGGCAAAAGCTGCGTTGTACTCAATCTCATTTTCTACAGGGTTAAGTCGTTGGAGTGATGATTTGAGATCGGCGATCGAACGAGAGATCGCTACTTCGCGCAATCTGGCAACGATACTTTCGACATAGAGTCGAGTTGGCTTTCCATCTGCGCGAATAGGTTCCACTGTCAGTTCGGTAAAAAGTGCACGTAAGTTTTCATCAGCAATTGCCTCTGGGGAAAGATTTTCATGTGAATCGATCGCGGTGCGCATTGCACTATATGCAGGATGAGTAAATGCCCCAGACTCTATTGAACTCCACAATTCATCTTCAAAGAGTTGTGGCTCCTGCAAGCGGGATTTTAGAACTTCACGTTCTAGTATTAAACGCGCTTCATTAGGGTCTGGTCTGAAGTTTGGTTGTGGGGAAACTTCTTGACCATCATTGCGGAGTTGTTGCGGAACAGACTTTGCCCCTTGCGCAACTGCGCGGGTAACAATCTCAACCTCAACACCTAACCAACCCGCAAGCAGACGTGTGTACTCTGGACGCAAAGATTTGTCCCGAATCTGTGCAACAAGTGGAGCGGCAGCGTTTAACGCATTAACCCGTCCCTCTGCCGTTTCCAACTTGTGATGAGCAAGCTCTGCACGAATTGCAAACTCAAACAATGGAACTCTACGAGCGATTAAATCCCGTAGCGCTAGATCACCTTTCTCTTGGCGGAGCTCGCATGGATCTAAGCCATCTGGTTCTACCGCCACAAAGGTTTGAGTTACAAACTTTTGATCCTCACTAAATGCACGAAGCGCTGCCTTCTGACCTGCAGCATCTCCATCAAAGGTGAAGATAACTTCACCACGGAAAGCATCATCATCCATAAGTAATCGACGAAGAATTCTGATGTGGTCTGCTCCAAAAGCGGTTCCGCATGTTGCGACCGCAGTTGTAATACCTGCAAGGTGTGCCGCCATTACATCTGTGTAGCCCTCAACAATAACCGCCTGACGTTTCTTTGCGATCTCTTTTTTAGCTACATCTAGCCCGTAAAGCACCTGGCTTTTCTTGTAAATTGGAGACTCAGAGGAGTTCAAATACTTGGGTCCCTGATCCTCTTCATCACTTGCTAATTTACGTGCGCCAAAGCCAACGATGTCACCGGAGATATCTTTAATTGGCCACATTAAACGGTTACGGAACTTATCAATTGGTCCGCGCTGTCCCATCTTTGACAGTCCTGCCAGCTCGAGCTCATCAATGGAGAATCCAAGGCCACGAAGATGCTTTGTTAATCCATCCCATTCATCGGGTGAATAACCAACGCCAAATTGTAAACACGCAGCCTTATCAAAGCCACGCTTTGTTAGTAACTCGCGACCATGAGCTGCATTGGGCGAAGTATTGAGTTGCTCCTGATAAAACTTTGCCGCTTCAACATGTGCGGCAATTAAACGGGCTCGTGTACCTGAAGTAACAACAGGGCCTGAAGAAGGTGAATTGCTCTCTTCATAGCGCAATGTGTAGCCGATGCGATCTGCAAGACGCTCAATTGTTTCGGTAAAGGTTAAGTGATCAATCTTCATCAAAAAAGCAATGACATCGCCGCCTGTCTGGCAACCAAAGCAATGAAAATATCCCTTGCTTGGAGTCACATGAAATGAAGGTGACTTTTCATCATGGAAGGGACATAAACCTTTTTTCTGGCCGCCACCAGCGTTTTTCAACTGCACATAATCGGCAACCACTTCATCGATAGGGGCGCGGTCGCGGATGTATGCAACATCCTCTTCCTTAATGCGACCGCTCATGCCCTCACCTTACCGATTCGCTAGTAAGCGCGCATGCAATGCGTATGCGCCAGGATCGGTCAGCGCGGCTACCTGGTCAATGATGACTCGCATCTTGGCAATCTCATCAGAGGCCTCATTCCATGGCTTCTGGAAAAAGGAGTCCATTTCGTGTGGGTACTTCAAAAGCATTTCAACCAACTCTTTAATAATCACATGTTGCTTTGCATAGCGATCTTGGGAGTGGGCTGCATTGATTAAGTAATGTCCTGCAATCGCCTTGAGAAAATCAACTTCAATCTTTTGCTCACGCGGAATGACTAAATCAGCGCTGTAACGAGATAAGGGCCCATCTCCATGGACCTTACGAGTCTCAACCTCTGCCGCCAAAACAAAGCGGCCAATTAATTGACTAGTCGAATCTTTAAGTCGAGCCAAACTTCTGTGGCTACCATCGTAGTAATGAGGCCAAGCAGATAAAGATGACAATCGGGCATGCGCATCAATAGCCTCTTGCTCAGTTGCATCACTCTTGTAATCAGTAATCATCACCTTGTATAGCTGTGCAAAATCATTATTAAAATTTGTAACTGAAACCTGACCTGCAAAAATCGCATCCTCTAAATCATGTACAGAGTAAGCACAATCATCTGACCAATCCATAATCTGAGCTTCAATACACTTTTTGCCAACAGGTGCGTCTTTTCTCATCCATGTAAAGATCTCGACATCATCGTCGTAAACGCCAAACTTTCGAGGATTTTCAGATCGCGGCCATGGGTACTTGGTTGCGCCATCTAGTGAGGCTCTAGTTAAGTTCAGGCCAACACTTTTTCCATTTGCATCAACAGTCTTTGCTTCAAGTCGAACCAATAAGCGGAAACTCTGTGCATTTCCTTCGAAGCCTCCAAACTCTTGCGCAATATCGGCAAGTGCTTCTTCACCATTGTGACCAAAAGGTGGATGTCCTAAATCATGTGACAAACATGCGGTGTCTTGCAGATCTGGATCTGCACCAAGTGATTCACCAAGTTCACGGCCGATTTGGGCGCACTCTAAAGAGTGTGAAAGTCGGGTTCGTTGAAAGTCATTCTCCCAGGGAACAGCTACCTGAGTTTTTGCAGCCAGTCGTCGCAGGGATGCAGAATGAATCACACGTGCGCGATCGCGCATGAACTCAGTTCTGCCGGCACGCTTTGCTGGTTCATCAAGGAAGCGCTCTTGATCGTGGTTGCTGTAGCTCACGGAAGTACCTTAGTAACAATGTCTGCTTCGGGTAAGCGATCACTTATCTGGATCCCCCGCTTACCAACGGTTATATACGCCAGATACGCCGCTGCTTCTCGGATTAAGTATCGATATCCGCTGTTATCAATGGTATTTGGACCTGTTTGGACCGGTGAACAGGTTGCTAAAACACCTTGATCATTTGCCATCTTAATGGAACGGGCACAATGAAATGGATCTGTCACGATAATGACATCACTGACATATCGCTTCTTCATAACCGCTGCATATGCCTTAGTGCTACTTAAGGTATCTCGACCCTCTTCAACCGCAGTTATCTTTCGAGAAGAGATGCCGTTTGTGCGGAGCCAATACTTTCCTGAAGCAGCTTCTGTTGTGCGGTCTCCAGGTGCGCCAGCACCAACGGTAATAATTGTTGGCGCATACCCAAGCTTAAAGATTCGTTTTGCTTCGACCAGACGTGCCTCTAACGCTTCTCCCGGTTTTCCATTGAGTTGCGCAGTTCCTAAAACAACAATCACATCTGCCTGGCGCACAACAGGATTATTTGCCGCTCTCCATACTTGAGAGATTCCATAGGCAGGACCGATCAAGGCAAGAATTATGATGACAGTTATTGTTCGACGGATCCATCTAAAGAGAAACATTTATCCGCCCGAAAACGCATCCTCTAGTTCAACATGAACTAGTTCATCTGGATCATTAAGCCAGCCATCGGGCAAGGTTGGTGGGCGACCATGACTTGTGCGACCACGAGGCTTTTCTCCAACCTCAGTTGGATATGGCTGATCCTCTAGTTGGTCAAGAAGATTACGCATCTCTTGCAGTGAAGAAACCATCCCTAGATCATGGCGAATCTCGCGTGGAACACGAAAACCCTTTAGGTACCAGGCCATGTGCTTTCGCATATCGCGCATTCCACGATCTTCAGACTCTAAGTATTCAACGATTAAATTAGCGTGACGGAACATCACCTCGCGCACCTCATGCAAGGTTGGCGTTACCTGTTTTCCTTCACCCTTAAGCGCAGATACAAGATCGGTAAATAACCATGGACGTCCTAAACAGCCTCGGCCAACTACGACTCCGGCACATCCGCTTTGTTCCACCATTGAAACAGCATCGCTGCCAGACCAAATGTCGCCATTGCCTAAAACAGGTACTCCTGTTGGCTTTAAATGCTCTACTAAACGTGCAATTGCAGACCAATCCGCTTTTCCTTCATACATCTGTGCAGCTGTGCGCGCATGTAATGCAACCCAAGCAACCCCTAAATCAGCGGCAGATTGCGCAGCCTCTAGATAGGTTTCATGATCACTATCGATACCAATGCGCATCTTCACCGTGACGGGAATACCGAAAGGCTTTGCAGCTTCTACCGCTGCCCCAACAATGCTAGTGAACAACTTACGCTTAAAAGGAAGCGCAGCTCCTCCACCCTTACGAGTAACTTTTGGAACAGGACAACCAAAGTTCATATCAATGTGATCGGCAAGGTTTTCCTTACCAAGCATGGTGACAGCAGCTCGCATCGTTGTCGGGTCGACGCTGTACAACTGAACTGAGCGTGGCCATTCATCCTTGCCAGGAACAATCATTCGCAAGGTTTCTGGGCGTCTTTCAATTAACGCTCGAGCGGTAACCATTTCGGAAACAAAAAGACCTGCACCTTGTTCACGACAGAGCGTGCGAAATGGAGCGTTGGTAATTCCGGCCATGGGAGCCAGAACAACCGGCGGATCAATGTAATGATCACCGTTTGCAAGAGGAAGTAAGAGTGGCTTTAGCAACCTAGTAAACGAGGTGCTAACCATGCTTCGACCTGATCCAGGCCGATGCGCTCTTGCGCCATTGTGTCGCGATCGCGAATTGTTACCGCATTATCTTCAAGTGTCTCGAAGTCAACGGTGATGCAATATGGAGTTCCGATCTCATCTTGGCGACGGTAACGACGTCCGATTGCACCTGCATCATCAAAATCAATGTTCCAGTTCTTGCGAATTTGTGCAGCAAGATCTCGTGCCTTTGGTGAAAGATCTGCGTTACGTGACAATGGCAAGACCGCTGCCTTAATTGGTGCCAAACGATGATCTAGCTTTAGTACCGCACGCTTTTCCATTTCGCCCTTGCTATTTGGCGCTTCATCTTCAGTGAAAGCATCCATCAAGAAGGTCAGAGTGCAACGATCTACACCTGCCGCAGGCTCAATCACATAAGGAGTCCAACGCTCCCCCTTTTCCTGATCAAAGTAAGAAAGATCCTTACCTGATGCAGCAGAGTGGGCCTTGAGATCGAAATCTGTGCGGTTAGCAATACCTTCAAGCTCGCCCCATTCAGTTCCGGCGAATTCAAACTTGTATTCAATATCTGCGGTGCGCTTTGAATAATGCGAGAGCTTCTCTTTTGGATGATCGTAAATACGCAAACGATCTGGGTTGATACCAAGATCTACATACCAAGCAAGTCGTGTATCAATCCAGTACTGGTGCCACTCTTCATCGCTACCAGGAACAACAAAGAACTCCATCTCCATCTGCTCAAACTCGCGTGTGCGGAAAATAAAGTTTCCAGGTGTAATTTCATTACGGAAAGACTTACCAATTTGGCCAATTCCAAATGGAGGCTTCTTGCGTGATGTTGTCATTACCTGATCAAAGTTAATAAAGATTCCTTGCGCAGTTTCTGGGCGCAAATAAGCAAGACCTGATTCATCTTCCACCGGTCCCAAGAAAGTCTTGAGCAAACCACTGAACTGCTTAGGTGTTGTGAACTGTCCCTTGTTTCCGCATGCTGGGCAGTTAACTTCAGTTAAAGATGCTGGCTTTTTCTTATGCTTAGCTTCGTACGCTTCTTCAAGGTGGTCTGCGCGGTAACGCTTGTTACATGCGGTGCATTCAGTTAATGGATCACTAAATGTTGCAACGTGTCCTGATGCTTCCCACACTTCCTTCGCCAAGATCACACATGAGTCAAGACCGACAACATCTTCACGGCCCATAACCATGGACTTCCACCATTGGCGCTTTACATTGTTCTTGAGCTCGACTCCTAGTGGGCCGTAATCCCATGATGCGCGAAGTCCGCCATAAATTTCAGATGATGGGTAAACAAACCCACGACGCTTTGCCAGTCCTACGATATTTTCTAAACGGTCCGTTGCCATCACTACCTCATCCGGCGAATTCAAGAGCCGGTGAAATATGGGCTTGCCCATCCGGCTGGCTGTCGGCGAAAGCAACGTGTGTTACTTCCGTACGAGAATTTTACTCTGAGTATGGCCGTTCGTAGGCACCTGGCTCATCGATAGCTTGTGCGAGCAACGGGATCGCATTCATCTTTACATTGAGATTGCTTAACGCTCTGCGATATGAGCCCACATTTTCCCAATGGGTGACAAGGGACCACAAAGTTGTGTCATCTAGATTTTGTCCAAACTCACCGCTGACAAAACCGGCACAGGCGGAAAAAGCCTCGAGAGCGGTCGCTAGCTGAGCCTCAAAGTGGGAGGCATTACCCAAGGGGGTTGAAAAACGGGCGATTGCGAGCATGGGCTGAGCGTATCGGGTCGGATTTGGAAATGATAATCATTTCCATTTTGTGATACTGTCCAGATATGAAGTTAGCCATCATCCTCGCAGCCCTTACCGCCATCTCTACCTTTGCCGGAGGGGCCTTAGCCCTGAAGGCAAAGGATCGCCTCCACCTGGTTTTGGGTTTATCAGCTGGCCTCCTTCTGGGTCTTGTCGCCTTTGATCTTCTGCCAGAAGTCTTTGAACTTGGAACACAAGAGTTCCTACACGCTCCTACCGTTTCAATCGCCTTGATTGGCGGCTTTTTACTCCTGCATTTCTATGAGCGAATTTTTGGCTCACATGAACCAGCTGAATCAGATTACGGACATGATCACAAACACTCACACAACTTCACCGGAGCCTTTGGTGCCCTCGCCATGGGAGGCCATGTTTTTCTAGATGGTTTAGCTCTGGGTGTTGCTTTCAAGGTCAGCAATGATTTAGGTCTTGCGGTATTTATCGCTCTCCTTGTTCACGCATTTAGCGATGGGCTCAACACCGTTTCATTTATGATCAAATCTGGGTTGTGGGGAAAAAAGAGCATCGGTTTGCTCGGGGTTGATGCTGTGGCGCGTATTTCTGGTGCAGCACTAGGAAGCACCTTGGTTTTAAGTAACAATTTAATCGCACTTTATCTTGCTGCATTTTCTGGAATCGTGATCTACCTTGCAACTTCACACATCTTGCCGGAGGCGCATTCACGTCACTCATCTCGTTGGACCATGGTCGCAACAATTTCAGGTGTTTTAATCATGTGGGCACTAGTTGCTTACCTGCATTCAGGTGATACTCACGCTCATGGTTCAGGGCAAGAAATCCATCAAGAGGATGTCCATGCCGAAGAAGATAGCCACGAGCACTCCGAGAATGAATAAATCTGATCTCAAATTAATCGCTGTTCTTGAGCGAACTGGTGGATTTGCTAGCGCTCAAGAGCTGCATCAAATTCTTCGCAGGGAAGGCGATGGAATTGGATTAACAACGGTCTATCGCGCATTGCAATCATTAGTTGATGACAAGATCGTGGATCTACTACGTCGCGAAGATGGTGAGGCTATTTACCGTTTGTGCGGTGACACCCATCACCATCACTTAGTGTGCAAGAGCTGCGGAGAAACGGTTGAAATCGAAGGTGGAGTAATTGAAAAATGGGCCAAAACTATGGCTGAAGAGTTTGGATTCCGCGAGGTCGGTCATACAGCCGAGATCTTTGGCATCTGCTCCAAGTGCTAGTTTTTACGCTTTTCCGAATCTTCTATCTCTTGATGAATACTCCTCGATCGCTTTCCACAAAGTTTTGCGAGTGACATCTGGCCACAGCACATCCATAAAGACAAACTCTGCATAAACACTTTGCCAGGGCAAGAAGTTGCTGGTGCGCTGCTCCCCCGATGAACGCAGAAATAAATCTACATCGCTCATCTGTGGCGAATCTAAATACTTAGCGAACACCTTTTCAGTAATTGCATCGGCTTTGATTTTTCCACGCTTAACATCTCGGGCAAGTTCAGTTGCAGCATCAACGATTTCTGAACGTCCTCCGTAATTTACGCACATGTTTAAGGTAAGCACTTTGTTCTTTTTGGTTAATTCTTCTGCTTCTTCGAGCTCTTTAATCACTGTGCTCCATAAACGCTTTGGACGTCCTATCCAGCGAATGCGTACACCCATCTCATTCATCTGATCTCGACGTCTACGAATCACATCGCGATTAAAGCCCATTAAGAACTTCACCTCATCAGGTGAACGTCGCCAATTTTCAGTAGAAAACGCATACGCACTAATCTCTTTAACGCCGTATTCAATGGCACCTTCTACAACATCAAATAGCGCGGCTTCGCCTGCTTCATGTCCTGCGGTGCGTGGTAAGCCTCGTTTTTGTGCCCAGCGTCCATTGCCATCCATAACGATTGCAACGTGATGAGGAATCTTGATTGTCATACCCGCTCCACCATTGGTAATGAACGCAAACCGCGCTCTAGATGCCATTGTAAATAAGCAGCAATCAAACCACTAGCCTCTCGGCGATGCCTTCCTTCACTTGCTGTCGCTACATCCCAATCGCTACTCAGTAGCGCACCCATGAGTTCAAGGGTTTCAGGTGCAGGTGTTGCACAGGCAGAAGGTCTGCAATCGGCACAGACCGATCCGCCACCAACTAATGAAAAGTATCTGTGGGGCCCTGGCTTTTCGCACCGAGAACAAATTGTCATCGATGGCGCATACCCGGCAACTGCAAGCGATCTCAATAAAAATGCATCGAGAATCAGCAAAGGCTCGTAACGATTTTCAGCTAGAGCTTTCATGCCACCGACTACTAATTGAAACTCTTGTAAAGCAGGTTCATTTTCTTGGCTTGTAAAGCGCTCTGCCGCCTCCAGAATTGTTGCTGCAATAGTCCAGCGTTGGTAATCCTCTGTAAGTGCTTCTCCGTAATTCATGAGAGCTTCAACTTGTGTAACGGTGTCAAAGGTTTTGCCGGTGTACAACTGAATATCAACATGGCTGCCAGGTTCTAACCGCGCACCAAACTTTGACTTTGTACGCCGAACACCTTTTGCTACTCCGCGAATTCGCCCATGATCACGAGTAAGCATTGTGATGATGCGATCGGCTTCGCCTAATTTTTGGGTGCGCAGGACGATTGCCTCATCCCGGTACAAACTCATACGGGTAAAGGTAGTGTGTGGACTAGCGAATTGCGCGGTTTATCGCAGACACGACAGCTTTTAGCGCTGCTGTTGTGGTGTTTGGATCGATTCCAACGCCCCAGAAGACATCTCCATCGATTGCGCACTCAAGATATGCCGCAGCTGATGCATCTCCACCCGCTGACAATGCATGTTCAAAGTAATCAAGTACTCGAACATCGACACCGTATGCCTGCAAAATATTGCAGAAGGCAGCGATAGGACCGTTGCCTTGTCCCTTAAGTTCATGTAATTGACCACGATCAGTAAGTGAAACCGTTAGGTAGACATCTTCACCAAGTACCGAGCTTTGCGACAATCCCTTAAGTCGGAAACGTCCCCAGGGAGCACTATCAGTTGGTAAGTACTCATCCTCAAAGATGTTCCAAAGATCTTCAGCACTTACCTCGCCGCCCTCTGCATCGGTTTTAGCCTGAACATTCTTTGAAAACTCAATTTGTAAACGTCGAGGTAGATCAAGGTGATGCTCGTTCTTCATTAAGTAAGCAACGCCACCCTTACCTGATTGAGAGTTCACACGAATTACCGCTTCATATGAGCGTCCAATATCCAATGGGTCGATTGGTAGATATGGAATAGCCCAGGTGTGATCACGGACATCTTTACCGGCCGCTTTAGCATCACGAGCTAAGTGATCAAATCCTTTTTTGATCGCATCTTGGTGTGAACCTGAGAAAGCGGTAAACACAAGATCTCCACCATATGGATGACGCTCTGGAACACGTAATTGATTGGCGTATTCAACGGTGCGACGAACTTCATCGATATTTGAGAAATCAATGTGTGGGTCAATGCCATGTGTAACTAAGTTGAGACCAAGCGTCACAAGACAGACATTTCCGGTGCGTTCACCATTTCCAAAAAGCGTACCTTCGATTCGATCCGCGCCTGCTAAATAACCAAGCTCTGCCGCTGCAACACCCGTGCCACGGTCGTTGTGAGGGTGAAGTGAAACAATCACGCTGTCGCGATTGTTCAAGTTGCGACACATCCACTCGATTGAATCGGCATAAACATTGGGCATCGCTAACTCAACAGTTGCCGGAAGATTCATAATCGTCTTCCACTGTGGGGTCGGCTTCCAAACATCATTGACTGCGTTACAAACTTCAACAGCAAACTCAAGCTCGGTACCTGTATATGACTCAGGTGAGTACTCAAATGAAACCTTAGTCTCAGGAACAGTTGCCATCAGGTCTAAACAAATCTGGGCAGCATCAGTTGCAATCTTCTTGATGCCATCTTTATCCAGTCCAAAGACCACTCGACGCTGCAAAGTCGAAGTTGAGTTATACAAGTGAACAATCGCTTGCTTCGAGCCCTTGATGGCTTCAAAGGTGCGGATAATCAGCGCCTCGCGTGCCTGAGTTAAAACTTGAATAACAACATCATCAGGAATCAAATCCTCTTCGATGATCTTGCGAACAAAATCAAAATCTGTCTGGCTCGCACTTGGAAAGCCAACTTCGATCTCCTTGTAACCCATTTCAACAAGAAGTTTGAACATCGCTAACTTGCGCGGTGTATCCATTGGATCAATAAGTGCTTGATTTCCATCGCGAAGATCAACTGAGCACCACTTAGGTGCTTTTGTAATTTTTTTGTTGGGCCAGGTGCGATCGGTGAGATCTACGGGATGAAATGGTGCATAGCGATGCACGGGCATCTTTGAGGGTACTTGGTGAGGAAAGTTCATTTCTTGCTCCTTGATATTTGATTGGCGGGTTTTGTCATGGGTGAACCGGTACGACAAACCCCGCGGCGAGGGGACCGGTTATTTGGCCCCGCCACGGCAGCTAAGGAGGAGGCTGCGGTTGATCATGGCGTAAGGGTAACGCGAAGGCTAAAGGACTGGCAAGTAACGATCGAGTTCAAAGGCGCTTACTTGTCTGCTGTACTCAAGCCACTCTGCTCGCTTATTGCGAAGTACATACTCAAATACATGCTCGCCTAAGGTCTCGCGTACTAACTCACTTTTTTCCATCTCAATAATTGCTTCATTGAGATTTGAAGGCAGCGCTACTGGATTATTCGAATCACTCAAAACATACTTTTCTTCAACGCCCTTGAGTCCTGCAGCAAGCATTACTGCATATGCAAGATATCGATTACATGCGGTGTCCGGAGAACGGAACTCAATGCGAGTTGAGTTCTCCTTCTTTGGCTTATACATCGGAACTCGTACTAGTGCACCACGATCACTTTGCCCCCAGTTAGCAAATGCAGGTGCTTCTCCCCCGCCATGTAAACGCTTGTATGAGTTCACCCATTGATTTGTAATAGCAGTGATTTCAGGTGCGTGCTTAATCAATCCTGCAATGAAACTACGACCAACAGCTGAAAGATTGAACTCTGCAGATGGATCATAGAAAGCGTTATCTTCACCTTTAAATAGTGAAACGTGGGTATGCATTCCGCTACCTGGATGATCTGTAAAAGGCTTTGGCATAAATGAGGCATGGAAGCCTTGATCCATCGCAACCTCTTTTATGACATGACGGAAGGTCATGATGTTGTCTGCAGTTGTTAATGCATCGGCATATCGAAGGTCGATTTCCTGTTGCCCTGGTGCACCTTCGTGGTGTGAGAACTCAACGCTGATGCCCATTGCTTCAAGCAAAGTAATCGCTTGGCGGCGGAAGTCATGTCCCACCGCTGCTGGCGTGTGATCGAAGTAGCCGCCTTGATCGACGGGAACTGGTGCAACACCTGCTTCAGGTGGATTCTT